>Ga0209700_107734_pt1 | contig 14727 bp, 2 predicted proteins | sample SiratroredBW_FD_187528 | JGI IMG/M metagenome (GOLD analysis project Ga0209700, IMG submission 187528) | Root nodule microbial communities of legume samples collected from California, USA - Siratro red BW (SPAdes) (version 2) | ecosystem: Host-associated > Plants > Roots > Nodule | place: USA... | reverse complement strand
AAAAAAAAAAAAAAAAAAAAAAAAAAAAAAAGAAGAGAAAAAATAACTCCAAATACGAGAAGGTTGAGCTATTAGAATTAAAGGAAAAAAAAAGAAAAATGAGTGAGAATTTTATAAATAATTTGATTGATATGATAAAACTATTTTTTGTAAAAAAAAAAATAATACATTTAGAAATAAATTTGTAAGATAAATTTTTAAAAATAATTTTTATGTGAAAAAATAATTTTATTTGACATATAGTTCTAACACAGCTTTCATCTCATTTCTGCATAAAAAGATGATGATTTATACTCTTACGAAATAACTCCAAATCATTTTAAATAGACATCATTACCAAAAATCCAAGTCATTCCCTCGTGGTAACAGTGAATACGTTAATGTGATTAGGATGAAATTGTTCTATATTTTTGTATGGAGATTGTTGTTTAAATCCTGGTATGAAAATGGTTTCCAACAAATTCATGTTTTTGGTTTAAATTTGTTGATTTGTCTTATGAAACACAAATGATTTGGTTATCATGTGTTATTTTTCTTCAAATGACTGCTATGGTTTGGTCAACAATAGTCCACAGCACTACCATAAGAAATTGAATTATGACATATTCACCCTCCAAAACGACAGTTCAAATTGCCATCCTTTTACACAAAAATATTGATGTTGATACTCTCACAACAAAACAAACATTCAATACAATGTGAATGGTACTAATTTTGCTTTCGTGTTTTACATGAATGCGTGACAAAATTTTCCAATAAACACTTTTAGAAGAGAAAGAAAAAATGATTTTGTTTTAGAGTAGAAATGTTCTAATTGGACTATAACTTGAAGTTGGTGAAAGAAAGTCAGCTAGGGTGATTTTTTTTATGCGATTTATAATTTTACCTTGTTATATTTAATTTTATCACTTAAGATATTAGACTAGGTGATTTCTAATTTACCTTGTATATATTTAATTGTGTAATAATTACATGTAATACGTCTATGAAATAGTTGCACGTTACAATTACAACTTCTTTTAGACGGGATTTATTTATATTAAGTAAGTTTCTAAAATTTATGAATTTTTGTAATTAAAAAATTACTTCATTATGGTACAAGAAACTCTCATTTTAATATTAATAATAGAATTGTGGTAAAATATTTTCTGAGAGAAGGATCCAGACAAGAGACATTAGAAAATCACAACACATAACTGAGACATCGAAAAATTAATGGAACTTCCTGCCACACAAACAGAATCACCTAACCCCATAAACGTCCATTTGGAAGTTTCAAAAGTTGATGTGACATATTAAAAAAATGTCAATTCGTCCAAAAATAGATATCTTTATTTATTTATTGTTTAATTAATTAGGATAGTTCTGAACTAAGATAAATATTAACAAATTGATTCAAACATAGCCAAAGTTCTACGCTGTTTAACATTTTAAGATAAAAAATAATAGAATATTTTTTTTTTCACTAAATATATCGAAACATCTTTTAGCATAAAATCTTTAAAGTTTAAGAGAGCTAAACCAGACAAATGTAAGTTATAAACAATATTTTTTTTAACATAGTATCTGTCTAAAGAGATGAAATGTCGGCCAAGATGGAATCGAGAGGACTTCCTTATTTGTATCAACTTATGTAGCAAGAAACACGAAAATAGATCATGGTCCCTCGTTTATACGAAAAGAGAAAAAAATACCGTTAATCATAGTGAAAGAATTAAAATGTTTTTCATCTTTTTACATGCAACGTGTTATGTTCTTAAAGATATTTAATTATCAATATAACACAATCCATTATAATAATTATTATAAATTTTTAATTATGAGTATATATAATCAATTATAATTATATAATATAAATAATAATATTAATATTAAAATAGTAATAAAACAAAAAATAAAAAATAAAATAATAATAAAAATAACAATGACAAATTTAAAAATAACAATTAAAATAAATTTATACAATAATGTTAATAATAATTAATCAATTTTATAAATAATTAACTATGTTTTATTTTAGGTCAATTTTAGATTTTAACCAATTAAAAAAATTAAATTATCAATTATATTTATCATATTATTCATAATTTCTATTTTTATTTTTAGTTATTCTTCGTTTAATTTAAATAATTTTAATTTTCATTGTCTTTTATCTCAAATTCATCTCTCTCGTATCTATCACTCAATTCAAATACAACCTACATGTATAATATATTCTTTTTCTTTAACCTTAGTTTGTATGTATTATTTATCATTGCTTCCTTATTGTTAAGTTAGACAATAGTTCATGAAAAATTTTAAGAGCTGAAAACTAAATGTGTAAAGGATATTAATTAAAAACTAAAAACATTTTTTTATAAATTAATTACGAGAGAAAAGTAAATTTAATTGAACTTTAAATTCTCTAGAATGCTATATCACCTATTTTTCGTGATTTTTGTAAGAAAATATGAATCTTTTTTTTTATTGTAAAAAACATTATACTACTTTTTAAAATTATATTAATTGTCACTTTTTTTTTTCAAACTTTGTGTATTATAAATTTTATTAGTAATTATTATTTTTTTCACAAAATACACATGCAGATAATGTTATTGAATATAATCACGATTTAAATTATTCAGTTTCGTAATTAATTTTTAACAATATTTAAATTTATTATATTATTAATTAATTTAATTGATTTTACAACAAATTTTAATAAAAACTAAAATATTTGTTTTTCTCTAAAAGATATTAAAAATTCTTAGTTATGTAATTCATGGTCAAGAATTATAACAATGATAATGTAATAAAACAAAATTGCATGATAATTTAAGATTTATAATTTAGAACTTTTGGTATTAAAATAAAATTTGGACCATAAAAATAACTTTTAACATTTGGTAAGATATATTGTTTTTTTATGGTCAGTTAAAACAGTATGTGACCGTGTAAATATAAAAACACACACACTCTCTCCGTCCTTATTTGTTAGGTCTTTTAAAATAATTATTATTCCTTTTTAAAAAAAAAAAAACTCATTTGTACTTGAAGTAATTATTTTTATTACTATATATATAAAAAGACAAGAAAAAGAGTAAATAAGAAAAAAAATTTAAAAATTAAAATACGTCATTGACAGTATTTCAAAATAATAAAATAATGTGTATGGATAATAAATGGGCAGAAACTACTTAATTACTCACAATTCATCAGAAATAAACAAACCTTTAAAATTCATTATATTAATTAATAACATTATTATTTTATTAAAATGAAATTGTTGAGATGGAGGTGTAAAAATATGATTTTCAACTTCCAAACAATGACATGATAGCAAGGTTGCATAGTCATCTCCGACAACTAAGAATCTAATTTCCCACCAATAATTTCATCCACAAACGATTGGATATTTCGGTCCGACGAGCCACCGTGAGCCACCGCTTCTCTCGCGGCCCGTTTCAGCTCCGACGCGTTTCTCTTGAACTCCTCCGCCGCAAGAACCTGTTCAAAAGCCCGTTCCACTTCCTCCGTCGCCACAAACCCATCACTCCCCGGCGTGAGCCGAACCCCCAAACGAAACACATCGGAAACCAGTTTGGCGTTTGTGGGTTGGTCGGTCCACTGAGGCCAAGCAATCATGGGCGTGCCCGTGGTTATGGCTTCCAACATGGAATTCCACCCACAGTGCGTTAAGAAACAAGCTATCGCAGGGTGACTCAACACCTTGGTTTGCGGGCACCACGGCACCACCATGCCCTGTTCTTTGCTCTCTTCAACAAACCCTTCTGGCAGCGGAACCGCTTCCTCTCCTTCTTTATTCTTAATCACCCAGAGAAAAGGTCTGTTACTGTTCTTCAAAGCTTTCGCTATGCTCTCCAGTTGCTTAGCGGTAAACACAATGATACTCCCAAACGAGACGTATATAACCGAAGAAGGAGGTTGGTGGTCGAGCCACTCCATGCACGAGTCCTGTGGTTTCCACATTTCGATTCCCACATCTTCGTTTTCGTCTTGGCCAAGTAAGGAGGGAGGGACTAGTGGACCAACAGGTGTTATGGGGCATAACTCAGCCATGGAATCTATTACATCTTTCTCCAACTCGTAGAAAGAGTTTGCGAGTACCCACTTCAGCTTTTTCATGTGTTGGACCATCTCCGCCAGCACCTTGGGCATGCTTCCAAAAGGGTTTGATGGGAGAACAAAAGAAGGAAGGTCTTGGGGTTGTAGCAATGGAAGACCGGGTAACTCGACAGCCATTGAAGGGTTTTCGAGAGTGGGGAATTCGTTTAAGTTGTTGTAGAAACGGTAGTATATGGCGTAGAGAGCGCAGGGTTGGATCCAGAGACATGCACAAGGGATGTTGTAGTTGGCAGCTACGTCTGCAACCCATGGGACAAAGGGATTGTTGATGATGCAAGCGAGTTTCTTGGAAGTGTTAAGGAAGTGCTTTTCTATGACGTTGGAGAGGTTAACCGGTCCGAATTTTCCTATGAGTTCCATGTAAGTGTCGAGGTTGCCCTTTTGGCCGATTTGAAAGCCATCGGCGAAGAAAATGATTTCGATTCCGTTGGTAGTGATGGAAGTGGGGACGGTGGCGTCGTGTGCGGTGGAGGATTTGAAGACGCGGTGGTAAACTAACTCGGTGGTGGCAAGGGTGACGTGGAGGCCTCGGGTTAGTAGGCTTTTGCCTAGCCTAAGCAAAGGGTTGAGGTGGCCTTGGGCTGAGAAAGCGACCAGAAGCACGTGAAGCTCTTCCTGGGTTTTGTCCTTGGAAGCCATGGAACTTGGATTCACAGTGAGTTATCGAAAACGGTGTGTCTCTCGAGGAAATGAGAGACGTTGAAAAAGTACAGTGCAATAATCTCCATTTATAATCCCTGACTACTGTAGAGTTCTTGCCCTGCACGGGTCAATGCGCACATAGAAATAGAAATCGACAAATAATTACCAATTCAGACTATGCCCGACCAATAGAATGTCTTACCCCACACGGAGAAATGCATAGGTAGAAATTTTATGAAAAAGGAAACTTTAAAAACCAATATAATAATATAATATAAACTATTATAAGTGAAAGTTATCATTTGTTATAAAAACAAGAGAATGAGCTTTGAAGATGACGACATATTAACATTGTTATTAATTCGTAAGGACACAATGTATATAACCCAAAATTAAGATTTAATATATCAGAACTCATTCATTGGTTAAAATTCTGCACAGGGCTTAAGTAACATGACATAAGTAAAATAGCATAATATAATTTTGAAATCATCATTACCAGGTGCATGTGTTGGTTACTTGTAGAACATGATAAATTTGCAATGTTGTCCAATATATGTTTTTAATGAAGTGAAGTAAAATAAATGAGTATTAAGGGATTTGTGCTGAATAAGAGAGATTTGTAGGATTTGTAACTTCTTAAGATGTGAAAAAAAAATTCAATGTGGCACATGTGTTATTATTATTATATTCTTTTATTAATTTTTATTATGCATGATCAATGATTAGTGTACATAATTGCAACAGTTAAAGATTGTCTAAAGTATGGGTTATTGAAGGGTTTATTGAAGAAGAAAGTTTGTATTCGATTATAATTGATTATGTATATATTTTTGTGGACATAATCGATTATCTAAGTTGTATAAAGAATTATGTATTTTTTCATAGATAATTTATTATCTATACATATGTATATTTTTCTATAAATAATCAACTATACCTGTAATTAATTATGTCTTTGGTTTTATGATTTTCGTTGATATATGAATTTTGTTTGAATTATTTAGAGTTTATATGCTTGTGTAAGTTGATTGTGAAGGTGAAGTTGAGGTCGAAAAGAAGAACTCCAAAAGTTTGGATAACTATTGTGTGTCACTTGTGGGCATGGTTATTTTATTTCATGATAGAAAATCTGGTAGTTTGTGTAAGTATAGGTTATTTGTTGGTCAAGTATCATGTTTGATGTTGTGGTGCTGTTCTTGGTGTTCTTAGTTTGCTGATGTTGGTGGCTGATATTATTCTTAGTTTGGTAGAATTGGTGATTCTGGTTGTTAATTCATGATTTTGAATAATTTAGGAATTTTATTTATTTTATATTTTTATTTAAGTAATATTTTTAGGAATTTATGAGTTTTATTTATTAAAGATTTTAAATAATTTAAAAACGTTATTAATTTTACATTTTTATTTATTTAAGATTTAGAACATAGTAAGACATTATTTATTATTTTATTTAAGTAAGATTTTGAGAGTTTTACTTTTTTAAGATTTTTAATAATTTAGGTATGTTATTTATTTTATATTTTTATTAGGTAAGATTTTAAATAATTTATCATTTTAATTTATTTAGAATTTTAATTAATTTAGAAATGTCATTCATTTCATATTTTTATTTAAATAATAGTTTTAATAATTTACGAGTCTTATTTAATAAAGATTTTGAATAACTTAAGAATGTTATTTATTTTAATTTTTACTTATTTAGAATTTTGAACATCGTCGGATGTTATTTATTTTATATTTTTATTTAAGTAAAATTTTGAACAGTTGAAAAGTTTTATTTATTTATGATTTTCAATAATTTAGGTATGTTATTTATTTTATATTTTTATTTAAGAAAGATTTTAAATAATTAGAATTTTTATTAATTTAGGAATTTTATTTATTTTATATTTTATTTAAGTAAGATTTTAATAATTTAGCATTTTGATTAATTTAGCATTATTATTTATTTCAATTTTTTATTTAATTAAGATTTTGAATAATTTAATAATTTTATTTATTCTATATACTTATTTATTTAGAATTTTGAATAATTTAAAAATGCTATTTTTTTCAAATTTTTATTTAAAGTAAAATTTTAAATAATTTATGATTTTTATTTATTTAGGATTTTAAATAATTTAGAAATATTATTTATTTTATATTTTTATTTAAATAATATTTTAAATAATTTAATAATATTATTTATTAAAATTTTTGAATAATTTAGTAAATTTATTTCTTTCGATTTTTAATAATTTAGAAATGTTATTTATTTTATATTTTTATTTAAATATGATTTTGAATAATTTAAAAACGTTGTTTATTTAAGATTTGGAATAATTTAGGAATTTTATTTATTTATAATTTTAAATAATTTAAGATTATTATTTATTTTATATTTTTATTTATAATTTGAAATAATTTAGAAATGTTATTTCATACTTTAACTTAAGTAAGATTTTGAATAATATAAAATTTTTGTTTATTTAGAATTTTTAATAGTTTAAGAATATTATTTATTTCATGTAAGTAAGATTTTGAATAATTTAGAATTTTTATTTATTTAGGAAGATTATTTATTTAACATTGTTATTTATTTAAAATTTTGAATTATTTAGAAATGTTATTTATTTTTATTTAAGTATGATTTTGAATAATTTAATATTTTTATTTATTTATGGTTTCGAATAATTTAGAAATGTTATTTATTCTAGACTTTTTATTGAAGTAATATTTTTAATAATTTAGAAATGTAATTTATTTCAAAATTTTATTTATTTATAATTTTTAATGATTTAAGAATGTTATTTATTTTATAATTTTATTTAAAATAAATTTGTAATTATACATTTTCATCAATTTAAAAATAAAAATTTATCAATCACACTAAAAAATAACTATATTTTATTTTAAATTATTTTAAAGCAAAAGATAAATTTAGAATCTTATAATTTTATCAATTAAATGAAATTAAAACATAATCTCACATATCACATCACTCATAAATTTTTATAAATATTTTCTTTATTTTTTAACATTTTTCCTTAATTCTAAACAACCTCACTTTCACCTATTAAATTTATCATTTTTCACTCTTGAAATCGCTTTAGTGCGTGTGTACTTTTTGTGTGTTGCTTTTTACTTTTCATTATATATATATCATGACATGAATAAGAAAAAATTGAGTTTTTTTTATAAACTAATAAAATTGAATTTGGATGTTAGCTATGATCAGCTATGTTATCAAGATTCATGTGAAATCATTATAAATGTGTGAGAAGTGTATTCAAAGAAAAGAAGTTCAAAATATTTGTATGCATAATTGGTCCATAGATATCATAAACATGTAGTTAAAAGAAAAATGAATTATAAGTTTGTTCATAAGGTGAGAATATACCTATTGAGGTTAGGATACACCTATAGAGAATATACTTCACATCATCTTTAGTCGACGTGGGATCTCTCACCCCCCGTCACGTCGAGACTTATATGTAAGAGTGATTCAATAATAGTCTGACAGCTGGTGGCCCGATAGACCCAACAACCTTATTAAGACAAACTCTAATACCATATCAGAAGTGAACTTTAAGTCTAACTCAACCTTACAAAACCGGCTTGTCAGATAACATTTGTATCTATTTATAAACTATTGAAATGTCTAATCTCTAGTCAACGTGGAATCTTCAACCGAATATATAAGGATAATTTCCAATACTTTTATTTAGTTTTGATTTTCTTTATTATTCAATATATATTCATATGATTATATTGATGTATGTATAAAACCACTAAAATTATTTTAGTAATGAAGAATCTCGGAGCAAAACAAAAATTACAAGAAAAAATATATTAAAAGTCATTATCATTTTGCAACCCATTTTTTATTGAGAACATATCTAATAGATAAAAGAAAATTTTGTACAATATTATATAGAGTTAATCATATAAGTCGTTATAAATTAATTGTAATTTTTTGTAAAAGATATTAAAGTATGTCACTCTAAAATAATCTAAAATTATTGATTTAGGAATTCATCATTTTATTCAAAGCAAACTGAATGAACCACAGAGAATATTATAGTAGCATGAAGCCATCAATTATTTGGAAAGGAAAAGGGCTGGGAGACGGCTTAAGATCTAAAGCCATCAATGATCACACTGTTAAGAGGAAAGATGTTCACTGAACAAGCACACAAAGACAACGTAAACAACATAATACAAATTACAGCAAAAGTAAAAGCTTCAGAAGAGTGGTAACTTTGCTGGTTGTGAAGCTTTAATTTGTGGAGTTAAGGGCAACTATGCCCTGGTCCGCAGGGGCTAGGACCACTTTCGGCCACGACCTTCTGTGCATGACCTTCCACGATCAAGCCCTTCAGCAGGTGTGATGGCTTCAGAAAGGTTCTCTTTGGTTTTAGATTAGCATCTCCCTGCACCATGCAAGAGAAAGAAAGAAAAATAAGAAAGAAGCCTAAGCATTGGAGTTTTCCTGCCATGATGAGAGTGTATAAATGCTGCTTCAAGCAAATCAGACAAGCCAAATATTTGGAGGAATATTGTGATTTTGCTTGTTCAAAATAACTAAGCTTCACTTCTATTTATAGTCTTCTCTGAGGAACTTTGATTCCCTTTTATCTCCCAGTAAATACTATAATTATTAGCTTGTAATTATTATTTTTCCCACCACTGTTCCACAGCTTTTTTTTTTCCGCACATATAATTAATATAAATCAAGTAATCAAACGATTGTACTTATATTTACAATAAATATAATCATACCATTAAGAAACTTAAATACGTTTTGTTCAATAAATTGGGATATTTTCCATCTAAACAATGTTAGTGACTCTAGTTATGTGACAAACTTGTGGAACTATGGTGGTATACCATTTATTTCTTAAATTTAATTGAGTGGTACATTTTTTTAATTTATTAAAGATTTAAACATATTTTTAGTTTTCAAAATTAGATATTTAATTAGATTTTGATCCTTTTATTAAAAAAATATATTTTTTAATTATTTTTTTGTAACATTATTTTTAGTCATTAAAAAACTGAAGGATTAAAAAAATAAATTTTAAAAAAAGAAATACTAATTTCACTATGAAAGGTTGAAAGTATATCCAAATCTTAAAAAAAAAACTATAATATAATCTAATTTTTGGACGTGATTATTTCAATAAATTAAATTTTAAAGGCATGCGTAATACTCATTTAATAAACCAGTATTACAGTAGAATATTTTTAGTCAAAACTACTTTTTTTTTCTCTATATAGAAGCATTAACTCATGAATTTTCTAACAAAAAATTCATTTACTTCAATAATTGGTCTCAAATCTAAAAATATTTTTCATTTTGGATTAAATAATCATGTACATATAAGTTCTAACAACAGAGTTTAACTTTTGTACATATAAGCATAAATATACTTTACAGTTCAGTTAATTATAAAACATTGTTTAAGTGTGTGTAAAATAGTTATTAATGTAAAAATTGATAAATTTATCATAATGATTATATATGATTAGATTATATGTAAAAATAGTTTACTCAACGCGTTTGAAATTATAAATTCCTAATAATATTTATTTAACATATTCGTAATTTATGTCATTTACTAAAATATTATAACTCAGATAAAGTTTCATTGAATAATTATGTATAACCTGTGCATGCCACGAGTTGCATAAACTAATAAAACTAAATTTACCATTTTCTAAAAAATTTGAAAATTTATCATATTCACCCAATCATATTAAAGTTACAAACAACTGCTTTACTTTATCATCTCCAGAAGAAAAAGGAAACGGCAGAATTATTTTTTTTGTCAATTCAATACTTAACTGAATCACGGACCATCATAATTTAATTGTACGATTATAAATAATATTATTAGTTTTTCAATTTTTATTTTTTAATTTATTTTTAAATAATAATTACATAATAAAATATGTAAAACAATAATTCCCTAAAAAACCTAATAAATATGGTTAGAGTGAAGACGAAAAATTCTGCTATAATATACATAAAATTAAATAAGAACAAAAACTAAGAGTGAAAAAATATTTAAGAAAAAAAAAAGAATACATACATTTTATATCATCTTTATCAATATTTTGAAATTTCTTCTTAATTTTATAACTAATATAGTTAATTGTGATTTAATACATTAGATTCTCGTTAGGGCATAGTTGATGTATGCATAATTATTCTCTCTTGACTAATTATTCCATAAGAAATCAAACAAACTCTTAGTTATGAATTAATCCGTCTAACCTCTATTGTGTAGCATAATGTGGTATAATAATTGATGTTATTGGCAACCATCATCCTCTCAACAATTGTGCAAGTGATAATAGAACTCTTAACCTTGATTTTAATATTAAATCTTAAATTAATGTAATGATTAAAAGTTGTAATTATAATCAAAGTGCAACTTTTTATAGTTAAGAATCAATAATTAAGGTGCAACTTTTGTTACTAGACAATTTATCCACAGTGCATCATAAAATCAAGAACAAACATATATTAAAAGTTAAAACAGTTCTAAAAAGTGAATAATAAATATTATTGGAAATAAACACAAATAAAGAAGAGTAAAATACAAACATAAGCTAAGTCAAATATCTAGAGAAAAATTAGGTTAAAATATAAGAAAATGAACAAAATGATGTATAATTGAATGGTAAATTAATCAAATTATTCAAAATTTAATCTTTTTGAATCAAACACCATTAGGGAGACAATCATTAGAAGAACAAATTGTTCAAACTCAAATTGAGTGAAATTGATGAAATATTCACGTTAAGGAGGGAGGCTAATGCATTCTCTGAAGTATATAGTTAGATGCAGTGTATAATGTATACCTTTTCCAGTAACATGAACCAGTTCATTCTTCCTTTCACCATTCCAGAAGCCACCAGTTTGGTGGATAACCAATCTGCATGTTCCAGAAGGAGGCTTCACGTATTGTATCTTTCAGTGTACTATTATGGAACAAGTATTTTGCATTCGTGGCTATTCATCAATATATGCTACCTCGTTACATCTTAGAATAATTGTAATCTTGTGAAGGATTGCACATTGTGTTCTAAATAACACTGTAGTTGTAGGTTGCTTTCAAACTACTATTTCGCGTGGAGTCAACTGTACCATTTCCCACCCATTTTGTTTTGTCTAGTAGTACCTTTCACAGCAGCCGAAAAAGATAGCCTGAAAATACTTACTAGAATGGCCAAAGTATAAAAGTGGTTAAAGTTAAACTGAACAAGCAGAATAATACTTTGCCAAATCTTAAAAAAAATACACCCACTATAATAATATAATAATTTATATAAAAAATTTTAAGTTAAAAAATAAAATAAATATAATTAAATATTATCACTTTAAGTTCTCAAATCACTGTATTTTATTTGGTGGATGTGAAAATATTATCACAAAAAAGTATAGGTTTTTTTTTTGGAAAACTTTGACATTCATCTAAAAATTACACTAACATCTATTTTATTAATATGATGATATATATTGATATTTTAAGTTAAAAAAATAAAATCTTTGTTTTCAGTTCATTTTATTACAAAGTTTATTTTTGTCTCTAAAATTCAAAACCATCATTTTTAATCTCTAATATTATAGAATATTAATTAATTTTTATGTGTTGAGCAAATAATTAAATGATAATTTCAATGATGGATATAATTAATTACTAGTTATTTGTTACAAGTCTCATTTAAAATAAAATATATTTTTATTACCTGTTTTGTTGCCTATTACGCATATACTTTAAAAACATTCAAAATAATTTATATTTGCAGGAATTCATAAATAATTTTTATTTTCAGTTTTTTGTAAATTTTAAATATTATTTAAAATTTATTTTTTGAAATATAAAATCAAATAAAAAAATAATCTATCTAAATAAAACTACATTATAAAATATTAATATAAATAAAATTAATTTAAAAGAATTCAAATAAACTACATCACAAAATTTAAGTTTAAACAAAATTATTCTTTCTCAAAATAAATTTAAATTTCTAAATCCAAATAAGAACATAAATTTATAAAATTAAATTGTAAATAGAAGAGTGATTAGAATCACCCTTCTCGTTGATGCTTTGTTCAATGAATGAATATGTGGGAATGAAAAATGATAAAATTATTTTGATTATGAGTTATTATTTTAAAATTGTATTATTATCATTATTTATGATTTTTTAATTGCTATTTGTATTTTATGAATTTAGTTTAATTATTCCGGTTATTATTATTTTATTAATATTATAATTATGCTATATTTAACATATCTAACGTAATCGATTATCTATTCTTTAATTATGTTATATGTATATATGAACTCAAAATAAAAGTACATAAGCAAATTCTTCACAAATTATTGTATTTTTCTTTATTTCAACTTGTTTAGCGAGGTAGTTAATAGAGGTTACTCGCTCTTTTTTTCCGTACCCACATCCTTTCCAATCACTGGGAACAAATAAACATTAATGTTGTAAATCAATCTGGATGAAAAGTAAATCACAGGAAACAAAAATACTGTAAAAAAAATTTTGCGGTTATTGACAATTAATAAATTATAAAAAAAAAATAAAAGAATATTTTAAACTTAATAGCAAATAATATCAATATAGATAAACTCAAATGTCTTTGATGTATATCTCTTTCTATTCTATTTTTTTTTCTTTAATAGCATGTATAACATTAAAAAAGAACAGCACAATTAGTTACCAATCAATTTGAAAATATATTTAATAAAAAGCATTTTATTCTCTATAGCACCACAATACTTCATATAATGGCACAAAGTTTTCAATTTAATTTAAATATTTGATTCACTAAAGTTGATAGTCTTTATTGTTAACTATTCTCATTATTTATTTCTACTCCCTTCATTTTTCATCTTTCTTTGTTTCTGGAAATGTTTAGAGAAAAATTATTGAAAGTGTGTATAAAAAAATAAACAAAAATAAATTTGTGAAACTTGTAAGTTTGAACTAACCCTACCTCACATATATAAACGAAATTTAAGTATTATATATCAAGAATATTATAAATTAAATTACATAAATATTATTATTTTTATTTTCTTAAAAAATATATAGAGAGACACAGGATGCCTCTTTATATATATATATATATATATTAAATAAAAGTAAGATTTTTCTGTTATATTAAAAGTTTGTTTATATATACAACAGAGAGGATTTTTAAAAAATAAATATGCACATAAATAGATAAATCATATCACAGTTAATAAAAAACAGTCAGGGACAGTATTAACATAAAAAATTTACATAACAGATTTCATTAGTTGTGTATATGATCAGAAGAATATCACACTTGGCAAGGGACAAAGGCGTTATTCACTGTATATGATAAAAGTAAATTAAAAAGAAAAAAAAAGTGAGGGCTTAATATTTCAAACCACATAAAACTTTAAACGAAAAAATGTGCCTGCTGGTAATTGTCTTGGTTCTGAATGCTATTGTTCTCTCAACTATGTGTGACAGCTCCAAAATGGTTTTCCTAGGTTCTTGATCGTGTCATCGCATGTTAGATGGAAGAAATGGATGATATTATTGGACTCTGTAGTTATGTATGATTTTGTTAATTGTGTATATTATTGTCTGGAATTCAAAGTAGTCTGGAATTTATTTTTTTCATATATTTTATATATAAAGTAAATCTGTAATAAAATATATCAAATGTTATCCAAATTTCAATCTTAATTTTTTAAATCTAAATAATAACTAAATATATTTTTATTTTTATATAAAAGATATTTAAAGAAAATGGAAAGATTTTATAAAATCTAATTTAAATAGAAGATATTAAGCACATCTTCTCAGTATTTCTTCTTTATTTAATAATGTTTATTTGAATTTTAAATTTCATATTTTATTCTCTGTTTTTTTAATGTTTGGTTTCCTCCTTTTTTTTTTTTATTTTGTTTTTTT
>Ga0209700_107733_pt1 | contig 14728 bp, 8 predicted proteins | sample SiratroredBW_FD_187528 | JGI IMG/M metagenome (GOLD analysis project Ga0209700, IMG submission 187528) | Root nodule microbial communities of legume samples collected from California, USA - Siratro red BW (SPAdes) (version 2) | ecosystem: Host-associated > Plants > Roots > Nodule | place: USA... | reverse complement strand
TTTTTTCTTTTTTTTTTTTTTTTTTCCCTCTCCTTAAATCACATTCACATATTCCACTCCTCTGCACTTCTGCCTTAATACGTCTCACTTCACTTCCCTGCCACTGCTGTAACTAATAGTGTAAAACTGATATTCAAGTTCAGATAGAAGGATATGATAGCTATGTGATCTCTGCTGCTCTCCCTTTGTTTTTATTTAGGTTTCATGATGTCATCAAATATTAATCTACCACTAAGAGCAGAGGAGTTAATTTTTCATTGATATTTGCTTGTATGAATGTGCAGGTTTCTTAGTATTCCAAGGACCTGTTTGGGTTGATTTCTGTAATATTTTTGTTCATAACCTTGAGACAGCATACGAATTATGAATTGTCCTAGAGCAATCTTGTATATAGACTAAGGTTTTTAATATCCGTCATTTCTTGACGTTGGAATCTTTTCCTTTCTATGATGGAGGTGTCTACCTAAGATTCTGTTAACAAAACTTACCATTAATTACCTCTTTTATTGGTTTAGGGGAAGTAAAAGTGAGGATAGAGAACTTTGAAATTTGAGCTCTTGAGAAAATGGAAGAAAAGATAAATTTTGAACTTTTGTTTCTACAAGTTAATGTTTTCTCTTCTAACAAACAAAAGAAAATGTGTTACTATTCCTGTGTTTTCTCCTCTATCTTCTCTCCACTCATCCAATTAACCATAATGGAATTATGTAAGGTTTTCATCAGGGCCTTTAGCTCTGAGTATCATAGAGCTATGATATGAACAATTCAAATGATCTTATTTAGTGAAATGTGTAGAAACCAAAGAGATATAAACGGTTTTGCTTATTATGAAAAAATAATCATTTGATGTAGCTTATGATAGCTAAATATTATCTAGAACTTTGGCTATTGATACATAGGCGTCCTGTTAAGAGAAAAGACCCTTGAATTTTCCTGTTGACATTACATTTTTCCCCTGATTGTTCCTTTCTACGGTGAGAAATTGTAACACTATGGTATCTATGGAACCATTGTAGTAAGGAGATGATTTTCCCCATCCTATTTGTCTGTTTGGAGCTTAACACGGTCAGTTCTCAGATCTGATGTTAATGTGTTCCCTTGGAAAAATGCACCATACAAGTTGGACCACTTTCCCACATGAGTAGTATAAGACGTTTAGTAGAGTATTTAAGTGTTTGGTTCTTCCCTTAACAGTTAGCTTTTTAGGGTAGGTTCCCCTTAAATTTAAGAATCAAATTTGGCTAGTTTTACTGCCAATTTGGCTTGATTAGCGGTAGGAACATAAAGATCAACCTCAGATGAATGCTAATATGCTCAAGCTTGTTCAGTTAGAATCCACCATGGAACTGGGTTTCATTTAAACTAAAAATCTATGCTCAAGCTTAAATGAGCCTTAGCAGTTCATGATCAGTAATCTGTATATGATGCATACTTGCACAACATATAATAATTAAACTAGTATAAAGGTATTCAGGCTCTAGGGGAAGTGTCTGCAGATTTGGTTTCTTCAATTGAGAATGATCAACCTTGACAAATCCTAAAAGCATACACTGCAGTATATGCATATCTTTTACCTTCGAGGAAAACAGGTCAAAACACATTAAGGAGGGTTGAATTGTGCTTTTGGAAATTTTGAAAAACTTTTCGCAAACAGACAGAGTTTATACTTGAGAGATGATTTGTCAAGCATTTTTTCTTTAAGAAACTGCGTTTGATGAAGAACGTTAGACGCAGCTTTAAGTTTGGCAGATGTACTGCCAACAATGCTTTTCAAAACTTGTTTTATGCAAAAACTCTCCTTAGATTAGTTGCAAATAAATAACATGGTGTATAAAAAGATAAGAGTTAAGAGAGATTTATGCAAAGTATTTTTGTACTGGTTTGTTTGATAACCAAAACTACATCTAATTCTTGAACAACATAATCAAGTTCCACTATGACAAACTATCATTATAAGATACACCTGAGTATTCTTTGGGCCTTAGCCTCTCATGGCTAAACATGACTATTATTTAGAACGTAACCACTCTTGGCTAATGATCGATTATTGTTTGGATCACAACCACTCATGGCTAAGACCGAGTATTGTTTGGAAAACAATCACTCTTGACTAAGACCAGGTATTATTTGGAACGTGGCCACTTCTAACTAAGACTAAATATTATTTGGACAACAATCACTCCTAGTTAAAATCGAGTATTATTTGGAACACAACCACTCCTGACTAAGACTGAGTTTTGTTTGGAAAACAACCGCTCTTGGCTAAAATCGAGTATTGTTTGAAACACAATCATTTCTATTGTTTTAGATAAGTTCACTATTTCTATGGTTGAAGAATTATTAGGTGAGTTGCATGGAGCTAAATATATTTCCAAAATAGACTTAAGGGTATACTATCACCAAATTAGGATGTATGAACCTGATATACACAACAACTTTAGAACTCATCAAGGGCATTATGAATTTCTAGTTATGACTTTTGGCTTAATTAATGCCCCAACTACTTCTCAATACACAATGAATTCAGTTTTATAACCATCTCTCCATAGATGTGTTTTAGTGTTTTTAGACAATATTCTTGCATAACTTTGCAAGACCACCTTCACCATGTGAGTCAAGTGTTAGACACCTTGACGAAACGTGAATGTTTTGTGACTAAAAAGACTAAAATTTCTTTTAGGAGGCAAGACATAGGGTATTTGGGTCATGTTATTTCACAGCTAGGAGTTTACGGATCCTTAAGCTATATTACAGTGTCCTCTTCCCAAGACTAGTAGAAGGTTTTTTGGGACTAAAAAGTTATTATTGACACTTTATACGAAATTATGGCAAGATATCCAAACCTTTGACAACTTTACTAAAGAAAGGAATTTTGAGTAGACTCAAGACAATCTAAATGCCTTTAGACAGCTGCAAAAGGTTGTTACTATTGCACCCGTATAAAGGATTTAACCAAGGATCCAAACTTTCACTCATATTATACTTTGGTGCATAACAGACTGTATTACAAAGGAAGATTAGTGTTGGCAGCAACATCTCATTGGATTCCTAAGTTACTACAAGAGTTTCATTCTTCACCCACCAAGGAGCATTCAGGAATATATCGCACTTTTTGTAGACTTGCACAATCCCTTTATTGGATTGGTATAAAAGGGCCAGTGACGGAGTATGCAGCAGCTTGTCATGTATGCCAACATAGTAAGTATTTGGCATCATCACCTATAGGGTTACTACAACCCTTACCAATACCCAATGTCATATGGGAAGATGTTAGTATGGTTTTGATACTATCTTGGTGGTGGTCGATAGGTTGAGTAAGTATGGCCATTTCATCTTAGTAAAACACCCATATTCAACTTGTTCTATTGTTGATATATTTGTTCGGGAAATAATTCGTTTGCACGGAGTACCTAGTTCTATTGTGATGATCGTGACCCAACCTTTATGAGCTTGTTTAGACAGTAGTTATTCAGGCTGTAGAACACCAAATTAAGGATGTGTACCACCTATCACCTCGGATGGACAAATCAAGGTCCTCAATTGGACCTTGGAAACTTATCTACCCTGTTTTTGTTCTGAGCAGCCCAAAGTTTGGGCAGAATTTATCCCTTGGGCAGAATACTGGTACAATACCAGTTTTTAAAGTATCGCTAGATGCACTCCTTTAGAGGTGGTTTATGGTCGTCCTCCTCCTTTAATAGCCAGGTTTATACTCAGAGAAACTCCAGTGGAAGCTATGATGCAGGACCTTATGAACAAAGATGAGGCTTTGAGACAACTGAAGTTTAATTTGCAAAGAGCACGGGCTCAAATGACAATTCATGCTAATGTTCATTGCAAACCTTCCAAGATCAAACTAGGTGATTGGGTGTATCTAAACCACATAGACAGAGTACTATGTTTAATAAGCTTCATCCCAAACTTTCAGCACGTTACTGTGGACCTGACCATATTTGTTTCTTAAGCAAATCAGGGAAATGGCTTTCAAATTACAATTACCCCAGCAAACTAGGATTCATCCTTTGTTCCACGTATCTCAAGTTAAGAAGCCATTGGGTATAATGCGGTGGAAGTTGCTCTACCTCTAGAATTGCAAGGAACTACAGAAGTGTTCATCTCGGCTTACATTCAAGGAAGATGTACAATCACTAGAGATGTTGTACCAGTGCAATAGGTGCTAGTGCAATGGAAGGGAAGAACAGGAACGGGCAGTACTAATGGACAGAAGCAAATACCGCATGTTTACAATAAGACAGGATTGCAGGTTTATTATAGGAGGAGGTTTTGAAACAATAACTAAAAATACAGTTGTAAGGTAGTTTTTACGCTTAGTTTCTACTACATAGGACCCCTTCTTACAGGAAATTTAGGGGGGAAGGGGGGCAGTTTGTGTAGACAATTGAGTTTTGTAACTGGATTAATCCAGTGGGAAGGAGAGTGCTCCTTTGTATTTTTTGTTGTATGATTGGTGAGTTTAGAGAAGTTCATATTTACTTTTCTTTGTTTTATCTGAAAATAGTGTTGATTCCTAAAAGAGGCAATGATGAAATTTTGTACCGTATGTTATACTTTGCGCATGTTTTCATCACGAAAGCATACTTTTACTTTTGAACAAACTGCAATTAATGTTCAGTGGCCCTTTTGTAGTATTCTATGTGCAAGGTAGCACGAAAGTATTTGTTCCATAATGTGCTACAGGGCATTACACTCCTAGTCATAGAATTATTTATGCTGTAAAAACCATATTCAGTGTGTATTTAACTTCAATTCAATTTACCAGCTGCAGCAATCTGGAAAGGCTGGTGATGATTCCATAGCAACCTGCCGAAAACTAAAGGTAGACCTTCAGGCTGTTTTCCATGTGCTTTCAAAGGACATGCAGCAAGTAATGCTTTCAAATCCTGAAAGGGCATCCCTTCTTCAAGGAAGTCCAGAATCGCCAAAACTCCCGGGGCGTCCCCTCGTACAAGTTGCTGTTGTGTCTTCTACATCACCCCGGTAACGGGAAAAACATGAAACCAGTGTTGTTGGATCTTTCTTGTGCTTCTGAGGGACAAATTAATTCATGGTCTGCTTCCATCTGATTCAGAGAAGTTCTCTGATTCATGAAAAAGTCATGTGGGGTAAGACTCTTTGGTGCACATGCTGGAAGCCTTTCAAGTCACTTATTTGACGATTTTATCTTCAAATACACAGATGAGCATTGACCGTAATTCATGTTGGTCAAACAGTTCTCTCTTGGCAAATGTGGATGGAAAGTTGTTTTGGTGTTAAATTTATGAGGTATTGTTGATTGCCTTTTTTTGGCAGAAATTGAGCCTTCGTGTTGTTTCCGTTCTCAAAAGATGAATCTGTAAATTATTAACTGTTAGTTTTTGGTAGTGCTCTCCCATATTTTTCTTTGCAATGCTTGTCTCTGGCAATTCATTTACATAGAGTTTATCAAGACTCATTAATATTTTGCGGGAGAAATGCTACAAACACCTGTAACATATTCTTTGTCAGTGGTTAATATTTTTTTTTGCGGGAGAAATGTGTTTACTTGTTAAAATTAAGATTTGTATACATAATAAATTTTAATTTATTATTTTATAGATTAATGAAATGGTAGGAGTGGCCCAAATCCATTATGCTAGCCGTATTATTCAACAAAATGTATAGCGTTCAACATCCGTGCTTGTTCCAACTATGACGGAGAGAGATTGAGTTGTGTTGTGGCTTTTGCTTACACCTCCAAATCTATGAAATGCCTATTTTACTGTTTATGACCGAAGCCATGTAACCGAAATCAGATGAAGATATTTTGAAAAAATTGACGAGTACAAATTAAATCCTAAATCAATTTAATACACCGATCATATTGATCTAGGTAAGACTCTCCATTACTATAAAGTGAAACGACGCGATCATTTAGAAAGAAACTTAATAAGAACCAAAGATTATGAATAAGACTTTCTCGACCATACAAAAATACTTACTCTATTCTTTTTTCTTTTATAACAACGATGATCTTCCATTGTTGGTTCTTAATACTGGTGGTGCGAGTTTTAGCTTCTGATAATTGATAGAGTATTAGGTATAACCAAATGCTGTAAGAGTATTTAAGTTAATTGCTATTTTGCAAAGCATTTTGTGCAATAATGAAGTTCCTCACACTGGTTTTTTCATTTTCTTTTTTGTAGATTGTACAGTTGAGAATCATACTAAATTGGATAATGTAACCTTTTGGAAAGCATAATCCATAATTACAATGTGAGAAGTTGCAAAGTGCATTATCCAAGAAGAGCACTACATTCAAAGCAATTTGGGATGTGCAAACTATAATATCTTTTTTAAATAGGTTGATTCATAAGGTAATTATGGAAGGTCACTCGTAACTTTTTTTTTTTTTTTTTTACTGTGAAATCTAAAAGGAAAATACACATTTTGAATAGGATAATTAGCAAGACAATTTTATATTACCTAATCTAGAAAGAAATTTATGATTTTTGGATTTTATAATCCATAATATATTTTGACAGTTTTGGATTGAACAATTAAGAAGTATAAAGTTTCCATTATAAATTTTGCAATCCAATTGTTATTTTTTGTACTTCTAATTTACTTGTTCCAAAATGTCATTTTTTAATGGTTAATTTCGAAGTAAAGTACATAAAGTCAATATGTTGAATGACAGGAATGAAGTTGATAATATTATTAGATGTGGTTGAACAATATAAGAATTACTTAAGAAAGATGGAAGAAGCTTTTACAATAAATGAGTTAAGTAATATATATTTTGGTACTTTTAAGAAAAATGTGACAGGTGATATATTCTAATGTTGTATGTATTTTATAGGTGTTTGTTGAAAGACTTACTTAAATGTGTTTATAAGGTAATATTTAAGTTTGTATATGTCATTGTCATAGTGAACTTTGATAAAAAAAAAAAGAAATATATATTGTTAGGTTGTGAAAAAACTGATAAATATAAAAGTTACAAAAGAATTTAGAGCTCACTACAACTAAAACAAGAAAATGTAATTATCCTTTCTAAACTACATGAAAAATTATGTAAATAAAGATAAAGAAAAATTTATTGAAAATAATAAATACAAGAAATATGATAAAAAAAATAAAGAATAAATTTCAAGAAAGATTTTCTAGAAAAGCTTAAGAAATTAGAAGAAGTAAGATTATAAAATATTCCTTAATTCTCTTAAAATATTTTACAATTCAAAAATCTTTCTAAAAAACACATGACGGATAACCTTTCAAAATAAGAAGAGACAGAAAGAGTTTCTAAATTACACAAATCAATTTTGTGAAAAAAAAAATCACAAAAAAAATTGAATTATAATTTAATTAAATCTAAAAATATTTAGGAAGTGTGGTCTAAATGAAAGAATTAAAACAATAATTTAGTTTAGGAAACAATCAAACTATAACTATTTTATTTAATATATTATGGCCGATGCAAGTGACTAACTCTAGCAGAAGGCAAGAATGTATTTTGTACCTGGAATGATGCAGCCATTCTTATACTCTTTCTACTCTTATCAAAAGAATTAATGGAATTTACGTTTTACAATTATTTCCTTATAAAATAAAATATAATAATAAAATAATAAGAGCTGAACAATACTGCCACTGATGCTGCTGGCAGTAACAAACTTAACACTGGGATTCTTTTTCGTTTTCTTCTTCACTGTAATTAAATTTTGAAGATATACAGAAAAAAAAAAAAAAAAAAAAAAAAAAAAAAACTCTAAAAGCAATGTATTCATAACTCAGTTCTAATGCTTTATATATGCACGAACAATTTGTTCCAAAAACAATGTGGAACAACTCTGGTGGTAGATGGAATTTAGAAAAAGCATTAACAAGTCTGGTGAAGCACTGAAACACACGCACTACACAAAATTCGTTATATATGGAAACTCTGCTCGCTAAAATCACACATTCCCTTCTGATTTTCTTCCACTTGGCTCACACCCACTTTGCTAAATCCACAAAAAGTGAAGAGAAATGGTTCCAAAGTGTGGTCATCTAGTGGCACTCCTTGTCTTTTCAACCTTGGTTTCTAGTGGCTCTGCTTGGGTTGGCGTGAACTGGGGAACCATGGCAACCCACCAACTTCCACCGGAGAAGGTGGTGAAGATGCTGAAGGAAAATGGGTTCACCAAAGTGAAGCTCTTTGATGCGGATGAACTGATTATGGCAGCTCTTGCGGGGACCCATATCCAAGTCATGGTTGCCATACCCAACAACATGCTGGAAAAGATAAGTAACAGTCCTGAAGCTGCAGATTCTTGGGTCTATGATAATGTCAAAAGTTACTTGTTCAATGGTGGCGTAAAAATCAAGTTAAGTACTGTGTTACTCTATTATTTGGAGATCATACTAATCTTTCCTTTTTCTTGATCAAATTCTTGACCTCTTTCATTTTCATGCAAGTCATTATACATTGCAATTAATTTGTCAAATCCTTTAACAAAACTTGTATGCAACTTTTACTGTTGTTTTCTTACACAAATGGAAATAAAAAGAAGTTGCACTTTTTTTAACTCTCTGTTAGGTTGGTTTCTAAATGAAACTCCAATTTAGATAAGAGAAATAATAAAAGCACTCAAACAAGTAATTACAGGTAAATTTTTAACATTATTAGCTGTTCCTCACTCTGCTTTATGCTTGGTATGTATATGATATGCAGGTATGTTGCTGTGGGTAATGAGCCTTTCCTTAAAGCATATAATGGTACCTTTGAGAAGAAAACTTTGCCAGCACTAAAGAATATACAGACATCACTTAATAAGGCCGGGTTGAGTTCCAAGGTCAAAATCACTGTTCCATTCAATGCTGATATTTACTATTCACCTGATTCAAATCCGGTGCCATCAGCTGGTGACTTCAGGCCTGAAGTGAGAGACCTCACTATTGAGATAATCCAATTCTTGTATGCAAACAATGCACCCTTCACAGTTAATATCTACCCTTTTCTTAGCCTTTATGGCAACGAAGATTTCCCTTTTGATTTTGCATTTTTTGATGGAAAAAGCAAGCCTCTTAGGGACGGTAAGGCACTTTACACCAATGTGTTTGATGCAAATCTTGACACTCTTCTGTGGGCTCTAGACAAGGCAGGATATCCTGACATGAAGGTTATAATTGGGGAAATTGGGTGGCCAACAGATGGTGACAAGAATGCTAATGCCAAGAGTGCAAGGAGGTTCAACTTTGGTTTGCTTAAACATGCTCTTAGTGGCAAGGGTACCCCTAAAAGGAAAGGCACAATTGACTTGTACTTGTTCAGCCTCATTGATGAGAACATTAAAAGTGTTGCTCCTGGGAACTTTGAGAGGCATTGGGGGGTTTTTGAGTTTGATGGGAAGCCAAAGTATGAACTAGACTTAACAGGTGAGCACAAGGAAAAGGGCCTTATCCCTGTGGAAGGTATAAAGTACCTGCAAAAGAGTTGGTGTGTTTTGAATCCAGATGTTACTGACTTTGATAAATTGGCTGGTAGCATTGACTATGCTTGTACCTTTTCTGATTGCACTTCCCTTGGCTATGGCTCTACTTGTAATGGTCTTAGTGTCCAAGGGAATGCATCTTATGCCTTCAATATGTATTATCAAGTAAATAACCAACAGGATTGGGGCTGTGATTTCTCTGGTTTGGCTATAATAACACAGAAGGATCCATCACAGAGTGGCTGCCAATTTCCTGTGATGATAGCTCGCAGTTCATCTTTGCTGCTACATGAAGGACTTCTTGGCATCCTAAAGAAAACACTGGAGGTTTATATTTTTGTCATGATTTTGTTCTAGCTCAAAAATAGTAGAGTGTTTTAAATTTTCTTTTGAGATTTATTTTTTGTGTCAGTTTTAGGAGTTGGATTGGATGTCGTCAAATTCGTTATGTAAATTTGAATAATCCTGGGAGTTCTAATACTCTCAGTTTTGGACACTTTGCTGTTTGCTACGCCATATTTAGAATTCAGATTGTTTCTTCTTCTACTTGACTAAGTATTACTTGCTCCTATACTCTTAATAGTATAATCGTTTTTAAACAAATCCAAAGTAACAGTTTAAAAAATGGAAACAGGGAAAGAAAAGTTGTGAACGGAATAAGGTTACAACTCTGGAAATGTATACTAGCAAAAACAATAGATAATAAAATTAGATAAAATTATGCAAATTTCCGAAGTTCCTCCGGAAGAAAATTGAAATTTATCTTAAAAAATGGAAAGACAGGTCATTCTTATGTGATTGAGACTCAATATGATGAAAAATATGAGTAATCTGAATCCTAAGATTGAAAGTTAGTCATGTGACAATGGGAATTGGAGATTGAAGGGATAATTTGAGTTGTATATCTGCTCTTGCCACTTCACACATTCACGTGTGTCCATCCATCAAATTACGTAACGGCCTACTAAAAGATTAGTTTAAATTTAATCTATTTTTACATAAAATTAATTTATAATGTGAGATTTGTTCGTACTTATTTATATATTAGAAGTTCGATTATTTTAACAACATCAATTATTTTTAATAATATCTATTATACTAATTTTTTTAAAAAGGATAACTTTTGTCATTATTTAAGTCTTTTATAATAATAATAATAATAATAATAATTTCGAAAAGTGTATACAATAATCTATCCATTAGAGAGTAGTATATATCTTGAACTCATACTATGTCTTCTACTTTATATTATGTTTTTATCTCTTTATCTCTTGCTTACTTAGGTGTTGGAGAGTTTTTTATAAGTAAGCTTTTATTTTGTACTGGAATGAAGTGAATATCAAAATAACACTTAGTCTTGGTTCCATGGTTCCATTTAATTTTGAAATGCATATTTGATGGGAGAAAGTATATTCAGTTACTCATTTAGCCTTTCATAGTTAAAGTTATTTTTATTCTTATACTAAAACCACCCCTTTAGTTCTTGTTGTAAAAAACTAAAAAAAGAATGGTATTTCAGGAGTTTAAGGGTTTGGTGGTAGGATTTGTGGAGTGTGAGGCTGCACGATTATGGAAGTGCTGGATGCGTTACGTTCGCCATAAACTTCTTCATATATTTCCTCTAAGTTTTAGCATGTCACCAATTTCGACTATTTCTTCCTCCATTTCCATGCTTTTATTTTACCATGATATAAAAAAAATAACCAGCATGCCTTGTCATAATATATTTCAAATCACTAATATAGTACATTCAAATTAGATAGTATGAAATATAATTCAGGACTATATAATCTAAAATAAGATTATGTAATTTATACCAAGATTATGAATTACATATACTCTAGAATGATCTTGTAATCCATAATCTAGAACTTGATTACATAATATAGAACAAGATTACGTAATTTATAATAAGGTTATAGATTACATGCTCCACAATGATTTCGTAATCTGAAGCAAGATTACATAATCTAAAAGAGATTAGAGAATCTGGAATACGATTTTCCATATCAAATAACTTTTTTTCATTGGGTAAATTCAGAACATAGTTTTGGATTATGTCTAAAATAGGATTATTTAATATCTAATAATCAATTTTAAACTGTATTATGAAATAAGTAATTTAATATATTTTGGATTGTAATTTAAAACTATCCAAATGGATTAGGTAATGTAAAGTATAATTATTCTGAATTACATACTATGTTTCATATAGTTTCGGATTACATAGTTCTGGAATATAACTTTAAATTGATTTTGACATGTTATTATAGGGTGAAGTTGGTAATTTGTTATGTTATGAGGTGGGAAAAGAATAACTCTGCATGTCTGTCACTATACATATTATTGTATTTCATATATATGTTAAGAAAAGCTAAAATTCTTGTCCTTGAAGATAACAGAGTTCATGCATAATGAGTCTAAAATATTATAAAGGATTATGCATTTATGTATAAGCAATAAGTGTGTCATACAAAGATGGTAAATCGGATCTGTCACCAACATCACACCTGCAAATCTTCATGAACTCAGTCTTATGTACTTGAAGTCTCTTTACATCTTTCTTCTTTACCGGACAAACTACCTTTGCATGCTTCTGCAAATATTATATCTACAAATTAATGCAGCCATTTCACATGACCTGAGTGAGAACTTTCTCATGGCTTCTCCATGGGTTCAAGAGCTCCATCTCCACCACTCGACCATTCCTGTAACCATTGATAGAATGCTTTCTGTCATGCCATCAAGGCCTATTCCTGTTAAACCTGGTGACAGTCTATACCTTTCCAATCTCGATGACATGATTGGAGCTCGTGTTTTTACACCTACAGTGTACTTTTATCAGTTAGACAACACGAGTTCTTCCCAAAAACCTGTCACAAAAATACTACAATGTGCTCTCGCTGATGTTTTAGTGCCTTATTACCCTTTATCAGGCAGGCTCAGAGAGACCAGGAATGGTAAACTAGAAGTGTTTTTTGGACCGGAGCAAGGAGCACTCATTGTTGAGGCACGATCTGACATTGCCTTAACTGAATTAGGAGACCTCACAGCTCCAAACCCGGCTTGGGAGCCTTTGATCTTCAAGTTTCCCAATGAAGAACAATACAAAGTCCTTGAGATGCCACTAGTCATTGCTCAGGTTACCCTTTTCCGCTGTGGTGGCTTCAGCCTTGGTTTGAGGCTTTGCCATTGCATCTGTGACGGCATGGGAGCCATGCAGTTCCTAGGTGCATGGGCTGCCACTGCAAGAACAGGGATGCTGGTTATAGACCCTGAGCCATGTTGGGACAGGGAAATTTTCAGGCCACGTGACCCACCAGTGGTTAAGTTTCCTCACTTGGAGTTCATGAGAATTGAAGAGGGTTCCAACCTCACAATGACACTGTGGCAAACCAAACCGGTTCAGAAGTGTTACAGGATCAAGCGCGAGTTCCAGAACCGCGTGAAAGCTCTTGCTCAGCCCTATGACGCTGCAGGTTGCACCACTTTTGATGCCATGGCAGCTCATATTTGGAGATCCTGGGTGAAAGCTCTTGACGTGAGGCCACTAGACTACCAGCTTAGGTTAACATTTTCGGTGAATGCTCGGCACAAGCTGAGAAACCCTCCACTGAAAGAAGGGTTTTATGGCAACGTGGTGTGTGTTGCATGCACAACAAGCACTGTGTCTGAGCTTGTGCATGGAGAGCTCCCAGAGACAACCCTTTTGGTTCGAGAGGCGAGACAGAATGTGTCAGAGGAGTATTTGAGATCCACAGTGGATTATGTTGAAGTGGATAGGCCAAGGCAACTTGAGTTTGGTGGCAAACTAACCATAACTCAATGGACTAGGTTCTCCATCTACAACTGTGCAGATTTTGGGTGGGGTAGGCCACTCTATGCTGGTCCTATAGATTTAACACCCACCCCTCAAGTTTGTGTCTTTCTACCTGAAGGAGAACCTGATTCTGGTGATGCTTCCATGATTGTGTGCATATGCTTGCCCGAATCTGCTGCTCAAAAGTTTACACAGGCTTTGTTGCTCCATTCAGATTTTTGACAAACCTTTTCCTTGTTCATCTTATCATACCTTATGCTCCTACTGGGTTTATTAGTTCATTATGCTCTCAATAAAACGTGAATGTTGGTTCATTTTGATAATTTTATATTGCATGTAGTTGATCCAGTAGGTGAAACCAGTCTTGAGAGAGCAAAGTTATACATAACTGGATTGCATGTGTGAATTGCTCGGGTGTCTTAACTATCACTATAAGAAAGATCATTTTTTGTACAACGTTTTCTTTCAAGAAATTTTCATAGTTCACCATGAGAATAAGATAACAATTTTGGTGTTATGTTATACAATTATTTTTTAACAAATTTAGTTTCAATATATTATCTTTTGTTCGTATCATATTAAATACTTGCTTCTCCATGATTCTATAATCATGACAACCTTAATTAGTTGTTATGTTTCCAGTTACAAGCTCACAAATTAGCTCGTTGCTGAAAGTTGATAGTTAAAGATAAATAAAGTTTTGATAATTGTATCATTTTACAATTTACTTTTAAGTGTTATATAACTATTGTAAAAATAAATAAAAGAAAGAAGAGAATGAAAAGGAAAATAGTGATTTTAAGGTGGTAAAAATTTATAAGGTGAGTGTTTATTAAATCATAGGATGGAGTGGTGAGAAATTTAACATGAAATAACTATAGATGTATATATAAATTTTAATTATAATTTTTGAAGGTATTTCTAATTTTAATTTTTAATTACTTTTAAATTCTTACAAATTTATATTTATAGATAATTATTTCGGTTACATTTATTTTACTTTCAATTTTTGTATTTCTATTTAAATTAAAAAACAACATATTTTTAAATATATATATATATATATTATATTATGTTATTTAATGTAAATAGTTGAAGTATCTTGAAGTTTAATGCTAAAAAAATACAATAGTGTCATAAATACACAATGTAATATAAAATAATATTTTAAAAAATATATATACTATCTGTTAATACCAATGTTTTGAAGTGTAATCCTTAAATATAATTTAAAATAGATGATGTATTATAGTATCAAAATAATAATAAAAATTATTGTTATTATTATTTTATAATTGCCAATATGTTATTTAATAAAAGATTAAAAAGTAAAAGATTCTATCTTCTATAAAAAAATGTTAAAAGTAGTAAAATCATGCCATATGAATGAATGGAGAAAAAAAAAAAAAAAAAAAAAAGTAAAAACAGAAAAAAAAAAAAAAAAAAAAAAAAAAAA
>Ga0209700_107730_pt1 | contig 14734 bp, 5 predicted proteins | sample SiratroredBW_FD_187528 | JGI IMG/M metagenome (GOLD analysis project Ga0209700, IMG submission 187528) | Root nodule microbial communities of legume samples collected from California, USA - Siratro red BW (SPAdes) (version 2) | ecosystem: Host-associated > Plants > Roots > Nodule | place: USA... | reverse complement strand
GTGTTAATATTTGTGTTTGAATTGAAATACTCAAGTATTATTAAAATTTTGGTTAGCTTACCCTTTGTTTTGTTGTACTTGTGTTTTGATATCTGTTTGCAATGATCGTGTTTTTGGCACGGGAGCAGATGGTGTTGCAGATGGGTCTGTGGAGGATTATTTGGAATGACTGGTGCTTTTAGGCATAAGCTAAATTTGAAAAATAATTTGGAGATAATTTGTAATTATGTTTTAGTAGAATTCTAAAGGTAGAATTTTCAAATACTTTAGTTTAAAGGATTATTGTATGTTGATGAATTTTAATGATGATTAGTAGAATGTTTAGTTTTATGTATGTTATTTTTGGGGTGTTACAATTATTATTAATAATAGTAGTAGTATTATTATTACTATTATTATTATCATTATTTTTAATAATAATAATAATATTATTATTATGTATTATGACTAAATTTGTGACCATATCTGTGATCAAAATTAGTGACCGAATTTGTGACCAAACTTTTCGGTCACTGATAGTGACCAAATTGTTTCAGCCACTAATTTGGTTACTGATAATGAACTAAAAAATCGGTCACTAATTTCGGTTACTATTAAAAAATTTTCTAGTAGTGATAAAATAATAGTAAGTAAACACTTATATGGTTCTGGAGTTCATCTGTACATACTTATCATGCTTAGAGATATGTGAATATTATTGTAACAGACATATGAAATCATCAAATACAAACATGTACTTGGAGTTATGTTCTCATTAAAACTTTATTAGATGATTAAATCATCTAAAAGGATTTTGGACTATCTAACGATTTGACACTCTGCAATTTTGTCTCTTGGTATTGTCCCCTCATTTAGTGCAATCTTTGTTGATAATTTTACAATGTTTTTCATACGCTATTGTAGATCTTCATCAATAAGGCTCAGACTTATAATAGCTTCCAATTCCATCTATTCAACGTCTTTGTCCTGTTGAACCTTTGCAACTTCCTTTTCAAATTGAATCAGATCCTTGATAACCATGCAATCTTTTTCATCTCATGTGGGCTCAGTTGGAGTAGGCTTAAGTTTCTTTGTGTGTCTGGATTTGAAAGGAGAGTTGACCTTTATACTATGCTGCTAACTTTAGTCTATGAGAAAGTTTTTGACTAGGATTTTCTTCTGATGGAAGTTTTGGGTAGACTTGACTGATTGATGGTAGTATTGTTTGGGAAGATTGTTGAGGTGGTTGAGAGGTTGAGGTTAAAGTTTGCTCTTGCACTCTATATACATATTTGGAAAGCCTATGTCTTAGTTTGTTACTAACGCCTCTGCCTTATGATTATCTTTGCTGTTGATTTGTGCTTTCTTTTGTTGTGGCACTCCTGATGAATAGTACTTTGGTCTGCTAAAATCCATGGTTTCTTTTTTTAGAACACTTGCATATTATATCATAATATACCCTTCGATTTCATCGTCATAAAAAACACATAACAACTTTCATAGTACCATGTATAACAAATTTTCATTCTTACTATGTAGTCTTTATATGTTTTCATTCGGTGCATAAATTTTACTATGTAACTGAAATATTTTAACCGATTTCTCACTCCCCCATCTTATTTACATTGATGGTTTTCCAAGAACTTTCCCCTTCAAGTTCTTACATTTGCTCAACCCATGGACATCAGGCAACTTATTAGATTTAGACACCAATTGTTGGAGATCTCACATCGACTAGAGATGAGGCCTTTCAATAGTTTATAATGTGGGTGCAAACCTCACATTACAAGCCGATTTTGTAAGGTTGAGTTAGGCTTAAATTTCACTTCTTGATATGGTATCAGAACCTATCCTAGTACGGTTCTTGGGCCACTAGCTATCGGGTCGCTATCAGACCACCCTTAAACAATATAGTCTCATGCACGAGTTGAACAATCTCGGCGTGAGGGGATGTATTAGAGATCCTACATTGACTAAAGATGAGGTTTTTCAATAGTTTATAATGTGGATGCAAACTTCATTTTACAAGTCAATTTTATAAGATTGAATTAGACTTAAATTCCATTTCTTAATACCAATTAGAGTAAGAAAATCTTTCTTTTATATACTTTTCTATTATTATCAATGTGTATGTTTTAATTTGAACCAGGGTAACACTTCCACTACATCATACTTGTAATTTCATCATACTTGTAATTTCTAAAAATAACATTTATTTTTACGAGTGCAAATATGAAGATCACCCAAAGAATTATAGAGATATAACTGTTCTTTCCACTTAAGCCCAATAATTTAAAAGATAAGAAATAGTCTTTGACTATGTTATGGTGTACAAATTGTACACCTATCTACATAGACTTGTTAAAAAGTATATTGTTATATATTTTTTATAATTTTAAAATATAAATAACCCATTTTAATACTTAAATCATTTAAATTAAAAAATAATTAAATAACAAAATTAAAACTACACATTTAACTAAAAATATAATATAATTGTCAACATTTTTTAATTGTTTATGCATGAATTAAAATCTAAGTAACAAATTAATATATAATTTTTAAAATGCATATGCCAATTAACATAAAATAATAGGTTACCTATGCCTTTCTCTGAATCTAATAAATATGAATGATGAAAAAAATAAATATTAAAATTTTAAATCCGTAGCTTCTCTGCTACCTTTGGCCATCGACAAAGACACAACGGGACCAAATAAACCAATCCCTAACCTATCTTATTGTCCTGTCAATGTATGAAGGACATGGCAATGAAGTACGTCTTTGACTTCAAAGAGAGATCAACCTAAAATAAGGAATTTCTAACACCCAAAACTAATGGAAAATGTGTTGCATAAGTCTTACAGATAAGGTTCATACATAGAAGTGCTTGTATATCATTAACTTTTTTTCATTGGCTTTGTATGATAAATAGTATTATTCTCACGCAACACTTCTATTATTAGGGTTCTTTGTTGATAAGATCAAAACTGTTTTGAAGAGACAAACTACTTGACTCTATTACTCTAATTTTTTCGTTATTTTGATTTAAAATTTAATTCTATAAATTCCAATATGAAGTGATTTGAATTTAAATTTAGCCTTAACTTTATTAGAAAGTATTAAATAAATGTAAGGATATATTATATACACACTTCTCCATATACATACATATATATACATATATATACATATATATACATATATATATATATATATATATACTATTAAACATAAAGTTATCCAAGTTGATTTGCATTTATATATCTTTACTGAAATAGTTAAAATCTGATTCAATTTAATTAAATGTAGTCTTCGTAAAGGAGTAAAATTTATGTAATAATCTTACGCATATAATTATGAAATAAAAATTTGAACATTTTGTAATATAAATTTTTCTTTAAAAATATAAAGATATGAATAAGCTTGGTTTAAACTCAATTAGACTTATTTTCAACATTAAATTATAAATTCGATCTAATTACATTAAAATTTTTCTTATTTTCTTTCCTAATCTTCGATGTTTTTGGATTTTAGTTTATTCAGTTTTTGTCTTTTTTATCAGTTATTTCGTTTTTTATTAAATTGAATAAGTGACCAATCTTACACAATTCCTTTTAGAAAAGAAAGATTAAGAAAAAAAAGTGAATTTGATTTTCCTATATATAAAATAAAATTAACTTCAATATCAATTAAAATAAAAATTATATAATATATAATGAAAAATCTAAATTTTTGTATGCTATAAGAAATTTATGGATAAACTTGTCTAAAAAAGTCGTAATTTTTTATTTTTTAATTATATTCTCTCTTCAATTATTGAGTAATTTAATATTAATGTAAATTCGTTTTTCTCTTTCAATTTATTTTCAAAGTTCTCACCTATTCCTCATATTCTAAACACATTATATGATTTCCCTTTAGTCTTCTCTCTTCTCTCTTCTTCTCTTTCATCATATTACATTATGAAAAGTTGGACCAACCTTGGCCTATAAATTAATATACCTCTAATGAGAAGCTTATAGCCACTGATAGAAGATAAGATAAGATTTACAAGTACGCTTTTCACAATGCTGTTACCATTTTTTCTCTGTCTTATTCTCCCTGTGCTTTTCTTGTTCTTCATCCATAATCTCAGAACCTTCAAGAACTCATCCATCCCTCCAGGTCCTAAAGGCCTTCCAATCATAGGAAATCTGCATCAGTTAGATAACTCCATTCTTTATCTGCAGCTATGGCAACTCTCAAAGAAATATGGACCTATATTCTCCCTTCAACTAGGGTTAAGACCAGCCCTTGTTATTTCCTCCCCTAAACTAGCCAAAGTGGTACTCAAAAACCATGATCTTGAGTTTAGTGGACGCCCTAAAGCCCATGGCCAGCAGAAATTGTCCTATAACGGTTCAGAGATTGCATTCGCCTCATACAGTGAGCATTGGAGACTCATCAGAAAAATCTGTGTTCAGCATATCTTCAGCTCCAAGCGTGTCTCCACCTTTTCATACATAAGAACCTTTGAGGTGAAGCAAATGATCAAGAAAATATCTGGGCATGCCTCTTCTTCTGGGGTTACAAACTTGAGTGAATTGCTGGTTTCTCTCTCGAGCACTATAGCTTGTAGAACTGCTTTTGGGAGAAGGTACGAGGATGAAGGAAGTGAGAAGAGTAGGTTCCATGTGCTGCTGAATGAGCTTCAGGCCATGGTGGGAACCTTCTTTGTTTCGGATTATATTCCATTGATGGGGTGGGTTGATAAAGTGAGAGGATTGCATGCACGTCTTGAACGAAATTTTGAGGAGTTCGATAGGTTCTACCAAGATGTGATTGATGAACACATGGATCCCACAAGAGAATATGCAGATGAACTTGATATGGTTGATGCCTTGCTTCAACTCAAGAATGATCGTTCGCTTCCAATTGATATCACTTTTGATCACATCAAAGGGGTCCTCATGGTATGCTTTATTAATTCCTGTTTTTTATAATTTATTACCTTTTTTAGCTGATTAATTAATGCTCTTTGTTTTTGTTTATAAGAAAAAAAAACATTTTTCCAAATATAAATAAGTAATTTTACATAGTTTTTTTTTTCTAATATTTTTGTTAATATCTTACTTTTGATTGAGCCATTATTGTGTCTTACTTTTCTTTTACAATATTAAAAAAGGCATTTTAGGAAGAATTTGAGATGTTTTATTAAATTTAATGGGGTTAACTATCTTCTTCACTTATGTACATTTATTTATTTTACTTATATAAATGATCGCTTCAAGAATTGAATAAAAAAGCACACACATAAGGGAGACTAGATTGAAGTTCATGCCAATAAATCAAAACTACAATGTCAAGAAAAACGAAAAAGAAGAAAATGTTCTTGTTTTAAAAAAAGAAAAACTCACAGCTAATAAACTAGGAATTGTGTTCCACCAAAAAATTATGTCCTGAAAGAAAAATTAACCATTTATCTACATAAGAGTTGTCTTTACAAATTTGAAAATAACGAATATTGTCTGTGCTAAAGATTTGAGAATAATGAAGAATTATAAAAGCTAATAGCAAAAGACATGTTCTCCACCTTGTTTTGAAACACCAATAAATAATATTTTCATTGCCAAAAGAAAGACGATCCAATTGAAAGTCACACTAGATCCATAAAACTCTCCAATCCAAAGCCTCCAAGAAAATTAAATTGACTATCTCTAAAGAGGCCTCAACAAGGCAGTTATACTTAATGTTAGGTCCTCTTATTCGCTTTAGCAGCTTAAGTATTATCAACTGTTTGATTTATTTTGATTTAGTTTTTTTCTATATATATCTGGGTTAGTAATACTAGCTATATTATTATTTGTCTCCAGATTTATTAAAATGTATAAGGATGGAAACATTTCTGAAGTACTTCTCTCTATTTATTAAATTTTTGCCGTTAAAAAATAATACACATCTTAATAGTCACTATTGCATTCAATGCAGTTAGCTAAGGGGAGGGCGAAATAGAAATTTTTTAAATGCAAAATAAACACCCCTTACACTGATCATTATCTTAAACATGATTACAAGGATAGGTGACGTAACACCTCCAACGAATAGATAGAATCTAATAAATTTTAATATTATATTAAAAATTAGATTTTTAGTTTAACTCAACTTCAAATTTTATAAAACTAATTTATAATATGAGATTTACACATTACTTATATACTATATATTTGTCTATATCTTTATCGTACGTAAGATCTTTAATAATTCCTTTATTTCTACCCAACCAAAAGAACAACATATTAACTATACCAACTGCCAAATTGTATTAGTTTTCTTTCATCCAAATCCAACATCGTGTTGCAAAGAGTGTATCACAGTATCAATTGACAGTTCCACTTATATTCCTGTTCACTTATAATATATCATCCAAACTATTATGGAGGTGAACATACAAAAGTCAGGAAGCCCGTAGGAGATACATCAACAACTTTGAAAGCAATCTATGAAGAAAGTACTTTAGGTTGATATATGTCCATCAATGCAAGCTAGTAGGCTAAATTGGGGTTAGTATTACAAGTATTACACACACTCAACAACAATAACTTTTTATGGCATCAGGTATTTTTATGGATTATTTTGGTTGAAAAATAGGATTGAAAGACAATAAAACTATGGGATATTGGGAAACCCTAGAGGTGTCTTTTGCTGGGGATGAAGTCAATACATTAATAAACTTGAAGAGTTGGAGGGGAAGGATGCAAATAAAGAAAAAAAGGAGGTAGATTGAAAGAGGGATAAAAACCGAGAAAGTTAACTTATGAAGTTGCCAGACAATATATAAACAAAGGAAGATATACAACATATTTCTTTATAGGAGACTAAAATAGAGAATATAAGGCATGAGGTATATTAATCTATTTGGTAAGATAAAAATGGTTAATGTTTTCACATCCCAACACTATGATATTGATGTGTGTATGCGGTGAAGGAAGCACAAGAGCTTGATTTAGGATAGTTATTCTAATTTTTTTATTTTTTTAAATTTTTAGAATATATTATATGAAACTCAAATATCCTCACAACGAAACACAGTGAATCCATATGATTAAGTAAGTGTAAAATTTGCATAAAAAAGTAAAGCAGAACATGAACATAATAATAAAAACAATACAACACAATAAAGAGGAAATACAAACAAAATTCTTAGAGACTTGCCACTAGACACATGATTAATCTATAGGATTATTCAAGAACATTTTGAATAGATCGTGTACCACTAAGGACATAATACTTTATACTTGAGAGCGTAAGTGCATGATAATGACTTATGATAATTGTGTAATCAAGGATAATCTTTTTCTTAAACAATTATTTCAACAAGAGTCAAACTCGTGACTTTAATTCTAATACCAAATGTTAGATTGAGTGTTTACCATTAAGTCAAATATTATAACTAATAGTTATAATACAATTCTTTCTATTTAAGAGTTAATAACCTTTCACGCTATTCAATCATGGCTCTTGTGACCTATATCACAGGACAATTAATCCATTCCATAACATAACATACATATAGAACTAGAATGAAAACAAAACATGAAGAGAAAACAATAGCATCAAACTCAAAAGAAAAAGAAAAGAGAAAATGGAAGAAAGAAATTTATGGAATTTTTGGAAATTGTCATATCACTTGAAAGAGCTTCAAGATATGTGAAGATAGGTGATGAGTGGATTGATGCTTGATCTTATGATTCAAGATAAGACCTAGGGAAAAAAGAGAACTTTCTTCCTTTAAAGAACGATAGAAGTGTTTAGAAAACCTTTTTAAAATTCAATTAAAAGAGCTTGAGGGGGAATATTGAAATATGTCTCATGCATGAGTCACACTTTTCATGTTTATTTACATTTATTGTCTAACTCGTCTTAACTTTTGTTTGCCTTAGACTACAATGCTTTGGTTGAGATTCTCCTTAGAACTTACATGTGCTTGATTGGATTAAAAAAAGAAAAAACTCGTTAATTCTTAGTCTTATAATATTTACACCTCTTAGCTTATTGTGCTTAAAAAACCTATTTACAAATTGCTATTTACACCTACTTTTCACGAGAAAAAAAAATGTAATAAATTTTATTTCTAAAATTTACAAACAAAATAAACTCTGTTCTACAATTTTTATTTAAATTGGAAAATTCGTTTACAAGTAAGAGATTGGTTAAATTAGAAGGTAGATGAAGGAGGATCAAATTGCATGCACAATGGTGAATGTCTAGTTACCATGCAACAATCATGAAAGAGAAAATTTGTGATACAAATTTCTACAAGCTAGATAGTTTGGTAGGAATAAGATATGGTGTCTATTGGGCCATTTCAACTCAATAAGTAAGATAAAGAAAACAAAAGGAGTAGGGGATGTGAGAAATTGACACCCACTTTCTTTAATAAATTATTATATATTAATAAAATAATAATAATAATAATAATATATAATGTTATATGAGTGTATAAAATAATTAGTAGTGTCAAACTATCATGGGTCCATATGTAAACGAAATGGATCAGCTAAAAGCATAAATGATAGGATACTACTTTAAAAGAGTGGTTTGATTATGTATAATATATCCTTAATAGAAGTGTATCTTATCATTGTGCGTTAGTCTTAAAAATGCCTATTGTGGATTGGGCCTAAACAATTTAAGGTGTTGGATGCTTGGTTGTATGATGGTAGATTTGGATAATTATGTATGAATTTCGGGGGAGTCATTGATTTTCTGCACTGGGTGCCTATGGTTAAAAAAGGATGAAATTATTGAAAACATACTTGAGATGAGATAAAGATGTCTTTAGAAATATATCACAAAAAATAAAAGAATGTGACTACAAAGTTAGAGAACATGATATGCTAAATGAAAATGTGAATGTAAATAGAAAAGGGAAAAGTGAAAGAAAAAGTTGTTACTAATTTAAAAAATGAGTTAAAGAGACAAGAATCTATATCGAAGCAAAACTCAGCATTGAGTGGCTCAAACTCTAGCTACTTAAACTCAATTATCAATTGAAGGAGGACTACACATAGCATTGAGGGATTATATGTGAAGGAGAAATGGACATATAGTATAATGGCCATCGAACATGTCAAAAACTTCTTCTACAAAAGATTCTTGGAAAAGGGAGGTAGTGAACCTAATTTGGTGGTGTATGATTCGCTTCAATTTCACAAAGTGATATTGTGAGGTTGATAATTGGATCTGAGGAAGGGAAGGTTAAAAACTTATTATGGGAATGTGAAAGTAGCAAGAATTCAGGACACAATGATTTTAATTTAAAATTTGTCAACAAATTTTGAAACGCAACAATAAAGGATATGGAGGATAGGTGTAATACTTGAGGTATTAGATGAACATTCTGTGATTTTGAAAGTGGATTATGAAACAACATATTATTCAATTAATTGGGACTTATTATACTGTAAGTTGCATAAACTAGGATTTTGGGAGAACTAGATCAATTGAAATTATATGTTGTTTGGAGTCTACATTCTAGTCAACTAAAATCCTGCTAAGTATTTATGTCCCTCTATAGGACTAAAACAAGGGGTCCTTTAAACCATTTCTATTTTTTATTGTAGGGGAAAGACTAGATGGTTTGTTAAACAAGATATTAATAACAATCAATGTGTTGTCATCTGTCAATGTGTGTGTAACTAACCAAATCACTTTGTGTTAAGTATCAGTAGCAAAACAAAGACAGAATTACAGTATGCAGTTACAGACAATTTTACTGCTATGTATGCAGCTACTAGTTACCAGTAAAATTGTGTGTAACTAAGGAACTGTAATTGTGTCTTTGTTTTGTTACTGAAACTTAACATAAACTGCTTTGGTTTGGTTTGGTGTGTGGATGCTACATAGCAGTACAAAGTGAGTAATCGTAGTTCGAGGGTACAAAATTGTAGGATGTGACAGAGAAATTGGTTAAGAGTCATTTGTAATATGAATGATTTTATGTGAAGAAAAAAATACATTTTATAATAAACTTAATTTTCTTTAGTTCATGAATCTAATGAAATAAATGAAAAGTATTATTTTATGTACAAAGTTCATCTTCTTCCACTAGTACTTAACTACTGATTTTCCTTTTAGAACATTCTTGCAGCAGGGACAGATACCACTTCAGCCACATTAGTTTGGGCTATGACTGCCCTTGTGAAAAACCCTAGAGTGATGAAGAAACTTCAAGAGGAAATCAGAAACGTGGGAGGTAAAAAAGATTTCTTGGATGAAGTTGACATTCAGAGACTTTCCTACTTGAAGGCTACGATAAAAGAAACACTGAGATTGCACCCACCAAGCCCACTACTTGTGCCAAGAGAATCAAACGAAGAGTGCATCATCAATGGCTATAGAATTCCAGCCAAGACAATTGTGTTTGTGAATGCTTGGGTTATTCACAGAGATCCTGAAGCTTGGAAAAACCCTGAGGAGTTTTGTCCTGAAAGATTCTTAGATAGTGCAGTAGATTTTCATGGACAATATTTCGAACTGATTCCTTTTGGATCAGGTCGTAGAATTTGCCCAGGTATACCTATGGCTGTTGTGACATTAGAACTTGTGATTGCTAATCTTCTTCATTCCTTTGATTGGGAATTGCCTCAAGGGATGGTAAAGGAAGACATTGATCTTGAAGTGTTGCCAGGAATTACCCAACACAAGAAGAATCATCTTTGTCTTTGTGCCAAGACTAGGAGCAATATATAACAGCTACAAGAAGAACTTGTGACTAACATAATTATATCAATGTATAATCTTTTGTTTAATGTACTGTATAAAGAACTTGAAGATCTTCTTCTTATGCCTCTCTAAAGATATATTGTGATGCTTATTAAGTTACTACAGTGACTGTTTCGATAATGTGTATAAACATTGCACATGATAGATGACGCAAAGTGTAGTTATTCAAATATTTGTCATTTTCACGAGACACAATGAGAAGTATTTTGATTTTAAAAAAGAAAAAAAAATAGTTACATATTACATAACATTTTAGTTAAAACTATATAGACGTAGTGATCTTAAACCATAAAATAATATAATTTATACAATAAGAATATATATGTATTTAAGTTAAATATACTTTTCTTTAATTCAATGTATTTGTTACAAATAATTATAAATTATACAATCTTCTTACGCACACATAGAAAATTATATATAAAAATACATACGTATATAAAAAAAATATCTAAATAAGTATAAATTATACACTCATCTTACGCACACATAAAAAAATTATATATAAAAATAGTTACGTATATAAAAAAATGTCTAAATTGAATTATATTTAACTTTTGGGTTTTCTAAAATATTTTCGTTTTTTATTAAATTGAATAGGTTAGACAACTTCCACGTATTATCTGTATGACTACGACCACACACACACGTATATATATATATATATATATATATATATATATATAATAATAATAATAATAATAATAATAATAATAATAATAAATACCATTTCATCTATATTTTATGTCCGTCTTTATTTTCTTACTTTTATCCCAAAATTTTTAATTACAATTTTGAATTTCAAATAATTGTAAATTAAAAAAAATATTTTTAATTATATTGAATAGTTTTAATATGGTTTAAAATAATATATTGAGTATCGTGTATACACATACAATTTAAGTGAAAGAAATAATAGAAAATCATTCAAGAAAAAAATCTGTCCAAACACTTATAATAAGTTATATTAGATGGTCTAACCAGTTTTAACATTTCTAGACGGTATATAATAGATGGATGTTTGTTTTCTTCTATCAAAGAGACTAATCCTCTTATTGAACTCTTTAGTAGATTGTCTACTAAACATGATTTAGAGTTAAAGCCACCTTATAGATTCTGTAATGGGTATGTCGTTCATATACTGAATAGACGATATATATTATTTCATTTAGATATTTCAAATCCCACTTTAAAGCCTCCTAATGAGAATGTCCAAGATTTGCTAACTACACTAATAGCATGAGCCATATCCTATCTACTCCAAACTACACTAATAGCATTGAGTCATATCCTATCTACTACATATCATCCTATACATGATGTTTCATACTCCATTAGCATATGAATAACTGAGAGCTTTGTGTGGTGTGCCAAAGGTGTTCCGATATGTTCAGATTCATGTATTCTAAACTTTTCCAAGTATCTATGTTGAGATAGACTTAGTATCCAACAATTTGATCCCTCTATATATCCATCCCTAATATTCGCCTTGCGGGACTCTAAGTTTAATTTTTCTTTGAGCTTCTCTAATTCAATTCTATATTGAATGGATATAAAAATATCATTTACCCATAACAACAAGAACAACACTGGCTCTTTTATGCTTTGTTTGGTTGAGTAAATGGATTTGAGAGAGAAAATTTGAGATGAAAGTTTCGATGAAGGGATAAATGTTGAGAAATAAAAGAATTTGAGATGAAAATTTTAGAGTGATGTCACTACAAAAAAAATGCATTTTACATATGAAAAAAATCTGTATGTAACATCCAAAATCCGTATGTAAATTGATATTTCTGACGGATTACATATAGAATATAATCCGTATGTAAAAGTGGCGTAGATAATTTACATACGGAATTATCCGTATGTAAGTTACATACGGAATTATCCGTATGTAAGTTACAGACGGATAATTCTGTATGTAATTCTATTTTCGTTATTTAATTAATTATATATTAAAATACTAATAATACAAATTTGTATGTGTTAAAAAAGTTTTAACAGCATATTAATGAATTGTTAACATTCAAAATCAAAAGCTAACTAAAGTGCTAAAATATAATACTTAAGTTTGAAACACTTATCATCCAAATGATGAGTTAGACACATAATGCAAAAGGTACAATACATAGTCCATTATAACTTTTTAAAAACATGTAATGCAAAATAAAATTCTAACAAAAAGTAATTTAAGTCTAATACTAACATTGTGCAAAAGTTTAAAATGAAAACCAAGTGGCTAATAACTAGAGTTGTGATCATCTTGATCTTGATCTTGGTCTTGAAATTGGTTTTGTTGTGATCCTTGTTGATGTTGTTTAAATTGGTGTTGCTCTTGTTCTTGTTGAAATGCGGTCCGTGCATCAGGTGGAAGTAATGTCTGGACGAACTTAACAAGTGATTGAACTTGTTGTTTTAGTTGGACAATTTCTTGTGGATCTGAAGAGACACTTGAAGGACGGGGAAATGTGAGTTTATCTGCACAGTTAAAAGTGTAGGTGACCTGGCCAATCCCGTAGATGCGACCTTTTTTCTTTACTCCTGCAACACTAATCCAACTTTCAGTCCTTATTCTTTCTTCCTCTGCAGGGTCTATAGAGGATGATTGTGATCCTCCACCACAGGATGCAACCTTTGATCTAGCTTCAGAATATTTTTTCTCGAAGTCCTCCTGTTATTCAAAAATATAAATTAATTAATATATGCAGTAAATATTATAATAAAATAAATAACATCAAGATAATAGACTTCCATGTGTTCTCTTAGATCGTTCATCCACAAATTCACCACTACTTTTTCGTACATGAGTTTGCTTAAAAACTTCATCAATATGTGGTGGTCGATGCATTTTTTCCTCCTACAAAGCACATGATTACCACAACATGTTATAAAAAAAACTAAAAACTAGTTATGTTTAGTATACTTACCATGTGAATTGCATGCTCATATCTACTAATGGAGCCAGCTGTATGTAAACTGCCACCTATTTCAGACCTTCGATTTTGTTGGGCTTGTGAACACTTTGCCCGATAGGTAACAGAATTCCACTTTGATAACAATGACTCTCATACTGAATCAAACATCCAAGTTGGCTTCTTTTCATTTTTTCGTGCAATTATAAACATTTCTAATAGCCTATGTAAGGCTTTGGAGTGAACATTTTTTTTTTATCATTTCTTCATGTTCAGGTCTCTAGGTGACCTTCATCTGTGTAAACATAATTGAATAGACATGTGCCAAACTTGAATAGATATCTAACATGGTGCAAGTATGCTAACAAAGCCATCAAAAATTAAAATTATATCCAACAAATCACAAAGTAATATAAAAAAAATATGAAATGGCAGCAGAGACATCAAGCAAGGTTTATTGCAGTTCAATCCAGTTGCAAAGACATCAAGCCAACACCATATTAATAGATACATACATAAATCATTATTCAGTCCAGTGATACATTTATAGAATGATGGTATACTTTAAGTTTGAAGGCTATAAAAAGAGGGAAATAGTTTATGCAAATTAAAACTTTTCATGACCGCTATCAAGATTGGAAGAATGCTTAATAACAGGCTTCAATCTTTTAAGGGTTATGTATAAGATAACTATTAAAGTTAACTTAAACTGCTGCCATTTTAATTCAACTTGGATACACATTCTTGTTAATCAGATTATTGTCCCATCACATGTCACGTGCATACAGTGCAAAAAATAAACTTCGGATTGTCCCCTTCACAAGTCTTAACACTAGAATGAAGATATTATGAACTAAGGTTGAAAAGTATAAATAAACGTGCTTGTGTTGTGCAAATACTTAATAATAACTATATTCATACACAATATCAAATTTCATTTCTCCAAACATACATAATTGAATAAACTTATATAATTTATCATTTATCAATGATAACGTGTACACTTTTTATACTACAATACTAAATATGAAAAAACTTACTTTAAAACGTTGGAAGAAAAGCTCTTTTATGTCATT
>Ga0209700_107726_pt1 | contig 14745 bp, 10 predicted proteins | sample SiratroredBW_FD_187528 | JGI IMG/M metagenome (GOLD analysis project Ga0209700, IMG submission 187528) | Root nodule microbial communities of legume samples collected from California, USA - Siratro red BW (SPAdes) (version 2) | ecosystem: Host-associated > Plants > Roots > Nodule | place: USA... | reverse complement strand
TTAACTAAAAATATTTTTTTAGTTTAGAATGTGTCTGCAATGTAAATGTATCACTTAACCTCTTTAATCTCAATAATGTTATCATGTATTTTAACTACACTCTTTTTGTTTCCTTGTTTTTTTTTTCATAAATTTAATTTTGATGCTTTGAATTACTGATTGATTAGAAAATAGAAGAAAAACAATCATACATGACTTTTTAATATTGGGTTATTTCAATTTTTTAAATTTAAGATTTAATGAGAATATCTTTTTTAATTTTTTTTTTTTGCAGTGTGGTGTACAAGCATGTGCCCTGAGAAACTTAAATGTGGTATCATGTTAAATCTTATTTTGTTATGTGTTTAGTCATATGTAACACTACCTATTCAAACTTAATACAATTAAAATTTTACATTAAAATTTAAATCCAATTAAAGATTAAGGATGACTTGTTTTATATTGAAAAATATTATAAAATTTACTCTGAAAATTATATTATAAAAGTTATATTCTAGAGATTCATATTTAAAAATTTCAGAAAATTTTGGTTTGCAATAATCTTATTTGTTTTTACTTAATTTTCAGCTTATTCTTTTTGGTTGAAAGATAACAATGAAGTCCTATGTTGATTACCAACCGAAACACTGTACATTCCTCTTCTTCTTGCTTTTTTTCTTTTTATTTTTTATTTGACATAATAAGATGTTGATTGATTAACACCACTATTTGCATTTTCAATGTCATTTTGGTTTGTTTCTAAATTTTGTCAAGTTTTTGGTGGATTATTTCAATTTTTTTACTTTCGGATTTAATGAGAATATTTATTTTTGTGTGTAGTGTAGTGTTTAAACATGTACACTGAGAATCTTAAATGTTGAGTCTGAACATTTTATGTACGAAGAAGCTTTGTACGTGTTCTCTCAAAATGTCTTTTATTTTCGTAAAACTTAATATAGGTATGTATTGATTATGTATTTTTTTTTTTACCCTAATCATGGTGATGCTTTAATTTTAATTAGAGAACAGAAAAAAAAAATAACATGTAAGGTACTATTTTCCAAGTTTTTCCTTTAATTATATTTTAGGATTTTGTTTTGTTTTGATTAGTTGTTGGTTGGAGTCGAAACTGTGTTGGGGTGTGAATACAGTGTCTTACTCGAGTCTTGTTGAAGTATATAAGCACTCATAATGCTTGGTTACGCTTTTGTACTTTTGTTATGCTTTTCAATTTAGACTTAATTAAAATTAAAAAGTATTTTTAATTAATTTATTATTATTGTTCAATTAAGTTTCTATAGTTAATTTTTCTATTAATTATATGATATCATTGTTATTTTTTTCATAGATGAGATTGTATATTTAAAATAAAATAGAATTATAGACCTACAAAATGTGTGTTGTGGGAAACACTTTCAAAGTAATGCTCTATAAAATTCTTCAACGTTTTCGTTCTGAATTTTTCAGAAAGCTCTATCATCTTTATTAAAAATTTGGATAAATTGAACACTTTTTTTTTTCTATATTTCTTTTTCAATTTGTGATAATGTTATTTTCTTTTCTTCAATTTTCAGTTTTTTTCATTTAGTTGAAAGATACCGATAGAGTCTGTGGTCCAACATGTACATTCCTTGTTTCTTTTTTTCTCTGTTATTTATTTGACATTTTCTTTTTTACTTTAGGATTTAATGAGAATATTTTTTAATCTTTATATGTGCTGTGATAGGTAAAGCATGTGCAGTGAGAAACTTAATGGTAGTGTCTTGTTAAATAGCACCTTGTCACGTGTATTGTGAGTTCCAACACCATCCACTCATAATTAATATTAAATTTTATTTTTTCAGTCAAATGCAATATTACTTACTTAGATTTAATGTAACTAAATATTATTTTGTTATGTATCTTGTAAGATATAACACCACTTACTCAAACTTAATATAATTAAAATTCTACATTAAATTTTAAATCTAATTAAAGATTAAGAGTGTCTTGTTAAAAAAAATTTCATTTTACAAAATATTATATACTTCCAAAACACTTATTTTAAAATATATTTCATATATTTTATAAATTTTATTTTAAAAATTATATTCTAAAAGTTATATTTTGAAAATTCTTAAATTTATAGAGTGAGCACTGTGTGTATATTGTCTGAAAATTTCCCTTTCAAAATTTAAGATAATGTTAATTAATTTATAGTTAACTGAATTTTAAATTCTTCATATATTTAAGTATTTTTAATTAAATTATTATTGTTTTTCAATTAAGTTTCTATAGTTAATTTTTTATTAATTATATGATATCATTGTTAATGTTATTCGATAGATGAGATTATGTGTCTAATATAAAGCAAAATTACAAATTAAATGATAAATATAAGTAACATAAAATTAAATAATAAGGTATTAATGCAAGAATAATTTTTTAAAAAAAATATTTAACCGTATTAAAATATTTAATTAAAAATAATTAAATTTATGATAAATTTGAAACTTAATAAAGTCAACTTAAAATCACTAATTAATTAGATTGAGAAAAAATTTTGTATTAAAAAAGTTACAGACTTTTAATAATTGTCCCCAATTAAATGCATCTATTAACTGATCACACATGCAATGTGTCTCTAATTAAGTACATCTATTAACTGTTAACTGATCACACATAATTGGAAAAGCAAAAGTAAGTTTGACCGAATCTCTCAGAAGTTCATTTTCTCATTTCGCCGCTTCTCTTTTTCTAAGTATTCTCTTTTTCTATTGTTGATAAATAGATAGATTGAATATTTTTCTTTCTTTTTATTTTTTTCTTAGTTTGTGATAATCTTATTTGTTTCTTCTTCCATTTTCAGTTTCTTGGCTTCGGTGAAAGATACCAATGAAGTCCTCTTTTGATTACCAAGCAAAATGCTCTCGTTCAAAGAGTACATATCTCGTTCTCTTGCTCCTTTTTCACTTTCTGTTTCTATTTGGACACTCAATATCATTTTTGTTTGTTTCTAAATTTTGTCCGTATTTTGGTAGACTGTTTCAATTTTTTTACTTTCCAATTTGAAAAGAATATTTATTTTTAATTTTTTTATGAGTAGTGTGATGTGTAAGCATCTGTGGTGAGAATCTTAAGTGTTGAGTCCAAACATTTTTTTGTACATGTTCTCCTATAGGGCATTTTGTTGTGTTAGTCAGAAATAGAATGTTAGTTGTAATATGCTTAATAAAATTTGATAAAAGTGTGTATTGGTTATATGCATTATCAATGTGGTACTTTTTTTTACGCTAATCATGTTTATGCTTCAATTTTAATACTACTTTCAAGTTTTTTTTATCTTTGAATATATTTCATGAAAGAGAAAGAGATAAACGTAATAAATGTATTGTTCCATTTCATGAAGCTTAAAAAAAGGAAGATGATAGATATAATAAATGTATTGTTTCTTTCCACCAAACTAGTTGCACCGTCTCCTGTTGTGATGAAGACAATTGTAAGTTTTTCTTTAGTTTTGTAATAATTTAAATATATGACTTAACCTCTTTAATTTCAATAATGTATATATGTATCACTTAACCTCTTTAATTTCAATAATGTTATCATGTATCCTAACTACATTTTTTTTCTTGTTTTTTCATAAATTTAATTTTGATGTTTTGAATTACTGATTGATTAGAAAATAGAAGAAAAACATTGTAGGTAATACTGTTTTGTACATTAAATTTTTTGAACATAATATTTTGTAGTGTGTACTAATTAATTATAATAAAAATAAATAAATTTCTCTACTTTTGTTCTAAATTTTTCAAAAAAAGTTCTTTTTCATCCTTGACCACTTATTTTAGTAACCCTCGATTCCTTTGTTTTTCTCAATTTTTATTAGAAAATGGATAAATTGAAACATTTTTTTTTCCGACTTGAGATAATGTTATTTGTTTTTCATCAATTTTTAGTTTCTTCATTTTTGTTGTTGAAAGATACCAATAGAGTTTGTCGTCCATTTTTTACATTCTTCTTTTTTTCTCTATTATTTACATTCCTCGATTTTTCTCTTTTGTGTTGATTACCATGTATTTACATTTTCAATGTAAATTTAGTTTGTTTTTAAATTTTATCTATTTTTTGTGAATTATTTCAATTTTTTCAATTTAAGATTTAATGAGAATATCCTTTTTAATCTTTTTTTTTTCTTGTGTGCAGTGTGGTGTACAAGCATGTGCTATGAGAAACTTAAATGTGGTATCAAGTTAAGTAAGTGATGTTGTCACTCATAATTAATGACTCACTTATAATTAATTAACGTAATTATATTTTATTTTTTATATATTTTTTCAGATGTAATACTATCCACCTAAATTTAAGACAGTTAAATTTTATTTTGTTATGTGTTTAGTCAAATGTAATACTATCTACTCAAACTAAATACAATTAAAAGTTTACATTAAATTTTAAATCGGATTAAATATTAAGGATAAATTGTTTTATTTTAAAAAATATTATATACATTCTAAACAAGTTATTTTAAAATATATTTCATATATTTTATAAATTTTTCTCTGAAAATTATATTATAAAAGTTATATTCTAGAAATTCAGTTTTAAAAATTTCAAAAACATGTTCTAAAAAATTATCAAAATAGATAATTCAAAAAATATTTTAAAAAATAGCTTTAGAAATTATAAAACTACACCCAAAATTGTCAGGGGCATACAAAAGTTGCTTTGCAAAAGTAAACACACAATAAATTTAATTAAAACTAAATTTGAATTAAATAATAATTTTTATGATTAATATTAAATAACTACACATTTAAACATTAATTCAAAAAAATTAAAAGCAGGGAAGAAAAAAAAATCGTTTTTAATAACATCAGAAAAATGATAATGTTTTAAATATTACGTTCATATTATCAGATAATGTTTTTCAAGATATTATTACATATCCTAAACTTATCCACTCTTTTTTAACAGTTGTTACATATTTAATAAGTTTTGTGGGGAAATTTCCTTCCTTTTCAAAATTGAAGACAATTTTAATTAATTTAGAGTTAATTGAATTATAAGTTATTCACACATTTAAGTATTTTTAATTAAGTTTCTATAGTTAATTTTTCTATTAATTATATGATATCATTGTTAATTTTGTTAGATAGATGAGATTGTGTGTTTAATATAAAACAAAATTACAAAATTAAATGTAAAATATAATAAACATAAAACTTAAATAGTAACATCTTAAATAAAAACTATAATTTTTTTAAATATTTAGTGCTCTAAAAATTATATAGTTTTTATAAAATTACTAATTAATTGAGAAAAATTATGTATTAAAAATAAATTATAGAGTTTTTATAACTGTCATCAATTAAGTAAGTTTATTCACTAATCATGGATACACTTTGACTACAAAAGTTTGACCAACACCCATCAAACAGTTAAAATTTTCAGCACCAACTGAATCAAACGGTTCAAGTTTCATATATTTAAGTATTTTTAATTAAATTATTATTGTTTTTCAATTAAATTTTTATAGTTAATTTTTCTATTAATTATATGATATCATTGTTAATTTTGTTGGATAGATGAGATTATGTGTATAATATAAAGCAAAATTACAAATTAAATGATAAATATAACAAACATAAAATTAAATAATAAGATCTTAATGTAAGAATAATTTTTTTAAAAAAATATTTAATGTGTTAAAATATTTAATTAAAAATAATTAAATTTATGATAAATTTAAAACTTAATTAAATCAACTTAAAATCACTAATTAATTAGATTAAGAAAAATTTTTGTATTAAAAAAAATTACAAACAGTTGAGCCACGTTTGCAGAATCTCTCATAAGTTCATTTTCTCGCTTCGCCGCTTCTCTTTTTTTAAGTATTCATCTTTTCCTTATTTTTCTATTGTTGATAAATAGATAGATTGAACATTTTTTTTCTTTATTTTTTTTCCAGCAATAATCTTATTTGTTTTTTCTTCCATTTTCAGTTTCTTGGGTTTGGTGTAAGATACTAATGAAGTTTTCTCTTGATTACCACGGTGTCTTTCAATCTATTTGGACACTCAATGTTATTTTTGTTTGTTTCTAAATTTTTTACTTTCCGATTTGAAGAGAATATTTCTTTTTAATCTTTTTGTGTGTAGTGTGGTGTGGTGTGTAAGCATGTGTGGTGAGAATTTAAATGTTGAGTCCAAACACATTTTTTTTATACGCTAATCATGCTGATGCTTCAAGTTTTAATACTATTTTCAATTTTTTACCTTTGATTATATTTCATGAAGCTTCAGGAGAGGAAGAGGATAGACCTAATAAATCTATTGTTCTATTTCATGAAGCTTAAAAAAGGAAGATGATAGAGATAATAAATATATTGTTCCGTTCCACAAAGTTGTGTTGCCGAGACCAGTTGTACCGTCTCTTGTTGTGATGAAGACAGTTGTAAGTTTTTCTTTAATTTTGTAATAATTTAAATGTATGAATTATCAATATTCAAATAATGGTTATTAATATATATAAGTTTTTATTTGGAATATATTAGTAACATGTTCCATCTAGAGATGATGATAGGAACTAAGGTATCAAACAAGGGAAGTAGCTAAAATTTTCTTACAAATATGGAATAGTCATCTAGCAAGTAAAACTACTTATATCTTTTAAACCTTTTTTTTTCAAAAATATGTATAACTAATGCAAGGTGATTACCATTGCATTGAACTCTCAAATTTAATTTGTTTTTGTTTAAGCATAATTTGCATTGCATTGCTAAACTTGAATGTTCTGACGCAATATTAATTTTTATGTTTGATTCTTTATATTGCTTGGTCATTGGGTTGAAAAGGAATCCTCTGCCAAATGGAGAAGTAGAAAAAGGTCATGAAGAAGCTGAAAGAAATGAGGAATGTGATCTTTCTTTTATTTTGAAAGATGATATTGGTTATGTTTGAAAGATGATATTGGTTATGTTTGTCGGGTTTGTTGGCATTACTGACAGAAGAATTGAAACCATATTTGAGTTTTAAGGTTAGACCATTGTTTTTGTTGATATAGGAATAAAAATAAAAAAATTAAATAAATATATATAGTGCATTTATTATAACTTTTTCTAATTTATTTCAAAATTTAATTAAAAATACATTATATTTTTTAAAATATTATGACACATCTTAAATTTATTTTTCTTAAATTTATATGAAACTAAAGTTTTGATTATTAGTTGGTTTCAAATTAAAATAAAAAATATTATAAAAATATTGAATTGAATTAAAATTTTTGAAAAGATAATAAAAATATATGAAAAAACTCATTTTCTCTCTTCATCGGTTCTTCTTTGTAACCTTCGTTTTCTTTTTTTCTACAATCTCTATTTAAAAATGAATAAATTGAACACTTTCTTATATCTTTCTTTTTCAATTTGCAATAATATTATTTATTTTTCTTCGGTTCTCAATTCTTTCATTTCTTTAAAAGATACCAACTGTACATTTCTTGTTTTCTTGTCCTCTTTTTTCTCTATTTGTTTTTTTTTTCACATAATAAAATGTTTATTACCACGTATTTGCATTTTCAATATCATTTTAGTTTGGTTTTTAAATTTTTTATTATTATTTCAATTTTTTCACTTAATGAAAATACTTTTTTAATATTTTTGTGTCTAGTGTGGTGTACAAGCATGTGCACTGAGAAAACTGAAATACAATGTGAAATAACATTATTACTTATGTTGTCCGGCATAACATTACTCACTCTTAATTAATATAATTAAATCTTATTTTTTTTATATATATATTTTATTAGATAAAATACCATCACTCAAATTTAATGTAATTAAATTTTATTTTATTATCATTGTTTTACATGTCTTGTCAAATACAATATCACTACTCAAATTTTATGTGCAACTAAATTTTATTTTGTTACTTATATTGTCAGATGTAACACTACTCACCAAAATTTAATACAATTAAAAAATTTTACATTAAATTTTAAATTCAATTAAAGATTAAGAATGTCTTGTTTTTAAAAAAATATTATATACCTTTCAGAAATCTTATTTTAAAATATATTTCAAATTTTAAAAGTTTATTCTAGAAATTCAGTTTTAAAAATTTCAAAAAAGTTTATTCTAGAAATTCAGTTTTAAAAATTTCAAAAAAACATGTTCTAAAAATTATCAAAATAGATAATTCAAAAATCATTTTAAAGAATTATTTTAGAAATTGTGAAAATGCATTCAAAATTTGTTAGGGGCACAAGAAAGTTGCTTTGCAAAAGTAAACATGTAATTAATTTAATTAAAACTAAATTTGAATTAAATGAAATACTAATTTTTATGATTAATATTAAATAACTACACATCTAAACATTAATTCAATAAATTAAAAGCTGTGAAGAAAAAAAAAAGCTTTTAATAACATCAGGAAAGGAAAATTTTAAAATTTATGGACTTTTGTAACAGTTTTATAAAATCTTTATTTGAGATCATTTATGTTTAATTAAATAATATTTTTCAAGTTTTAAAATTAAACTGAAATAATAATTAACATCTTAGCAAATTCTTCAATCTTTAGCTCTAAATTTTTCTGGAAATTCATTTTCTCTTTTAGCCACTTCTCCTTTTTCTTCATAACCCTCATTTCCTCTCAGTTTTCTTGTTTTTCTATTTCTATGGTTATAAAATGGATAGATTCAACACTTTTTTCTTATCTTTCTTCTTCAGTTTGTGATAGTTTTATTTATTTATTTTCTTTAATTTTCAATTTCATTGTTTTGTTGAAAGATGTTAATGGAGTCATCGGTTGATTACTACGCAAAACGCTGTCATTCTCTTGCTGCTTTTTTTAATCTCTGTTTTCTATTTTCATATAATAAGATATTGATTACCACGTACATTTTTATTTATCTCTAAAATTTGTCCCTTTTTAATAGATTATTTCAATTCTTTTAGTTTAGGATTTAATGAAAATATTTTTTTTAATCTTTTTATGTGCAGTTTAGTTTAGTGTATGAGGATGTGTGGTGAGAATCTTAAATGTTAAGTACTATTTTAGGACGAATTTTGTGCTAGGAAGCTTTGATGGTCTTTTTTTAAAGTGCATTTTGTTGTGTTTTTTAATCAATTAGAATTTTAGCTGTGTAATATGCTTCATAATATGTATTGTTTAGGTAAATATAGAGAACAATAAACAATAGCACATAATATATATATATATATATATATCATAACTATATTTCTCCAATCAAATTTGGAACTAATAATCTTTAATTAAATTTAGAGTTTTATCTTCTAAATCATGGAGAATATAAAAAGATGTTAAACTGTGTTTTTAAGACTTTCTAAAACTTTTTTTGCTAAGCAAGAACGTGTCTTTTCTTGTAGTTTTGAAATATAAAAAAATAGTTTAACTTAAAATCTGAATTAAGAGTAAATGATGAAAACAATAATATATAATTATATCTTAAAATTAAAGTTTTTACAGAAAGAATTTTTTTACTTATCAATCAAGTTGTATTAATGTAGATATAGTTTAAATAATTGTCTCTTACTCCATTACTTATTCTATAAATTCAGTTTCTTCATTGAAAGATATCAATAGAGAATCTTTTTTCTTCTCTTGCTTTTATTTTTCTCTTCTATTTGATACAATATAAAAATGTTGATTACCACTTATTTGCCACTTCAATGTTATTTTAGTTTGTTTTTTAAAATTTTATCCATTTTTTTGGATTATTCAATTTTTAAATTTTAGGATTTAATGAGAATATTTTTTCATTTTTTTTAGCCTGGTGTACAAGTGAGAAACTTAAATGTGGTGTCTTACAACACAACACCACATTACAACACCACTATTCATAATTGGTGTAATTAAATTTTATATTTTATGTATTTTATAAGATACAACATCACACATATAATAAATTATATGTGTTGTTAGATATAACATAGTCCATTCAAATTTAATATAATTGAAATTTTATATTAAATTTTAAATCTAATTAAAGATTAAGACGTTATTGTTAAAACAATTAATTTTCAAAACGTGTTCTAAAAAATTATCAAAATAGATAATTCAAAAATCATTTTAAAGAATCATTTTTGAAATTATGAAAATGAACCCAAGATTGGTTAGGGCAGAGGAAAGCTGCTTTGCAAAAGTAAACATGCAATTAATTTAATTAAAACTAAATTTGAATTAAATGAAATACTAATTTTTATGATTAATATTAAATAACTACACATCTAAACAGTAATCAATAAATTAAAAGCTGGGAAGAAAAAGAAAAACTCCCTATTAATAACATCAGAAAAAGAAATTTTTTTAATTGTGACATTATCTTTTTCAAAATATTATTACACATCCTAATTTATGGATTTTATTTTGTAACAGTTTTAAAAATAATTTATTTAATATTATTTATGTTTAATTAAATAATACTTAAATGCATAACGTGTTAAAATTAAACTAACTGAAATAGTAATTAACATCTTAGCAACTTATAGTAATTAGACAAAAAAATCAATGAAGTCTTAATTCCTTTCTTTCTAATTTTTTCATCAAATTAATTAGTCTACCCAGATGAGTTAAAATTATGCATCTATTAAATTTATAACTCTTTCTAATAAAATAGTTATGCAGTTTGTTACATATTTAATATTTGTCTTTTATTTTTAATATAATATATATATATATATATATATATATATATATATATATATATATATATATATATATATATATTATAATTGTTTAGAAATTTTAATTTTGTTTCGATAGATGAGATTTTGTGTTTAATATAAAGAAAAATTTTAAAATTTAATGTAAAATATAACACATATAAAACTAACATCTTAACTGAAAAATGTAAATTTTTTAAAATATTTAATACTCTAAAAATATAATTAAAAATAATTAAATTTATGATCAGTTTGAAACTTAATTAAGTCAACTTAAAATTACTAATTAATTAGATTAAGACAAATCATGTATTAAGAAAAAGTTACAAGCTTTTTATAACTATCATCAATTAAGTCCCTTTATTGACTAAATAGTTTGCATGCACCCTGACTGCAAAAGTAAGTTTAGTAAGTAAACAGTGAAAATTTTAGGCAGGAACTGAATCGAACGGTTCAAATTTCTTGAGTCACTTTCGCGTCAAACATTTGGCAGTTAATTCCACATCCACACTGCATGAAGGTTGCGACTGCGATACAGAGGATTACTGCAGCTGAAGGAGAAGAGTCGTAACCAACTTTCTCAGTGCTATGTCTATAAAGTCTTCGATGCTTCCGCGCTCTCAATTTCTCCAATTTCATTTTCTCTCTTCGTCGCTTCTTCTTCTCCGTAACCCTCATTTCTTTGTTTTTCTATTTCTACAGATTCAACACTTTTTTTCTTATATTTCTTTTTCTTCAATTTTCAGTGTTTTCGTTTCGGTGAAAGATACCGATGGAGTCCTATGCTGATTACCATGCTAAACGCCGTCGTTCAACCGGTACATTTCTCCTTTTCTTCCTCTTTTTCCTCTCTCTGTTTCTTATTTGCATTTTCAATGTCATTTGTCATCTTTGTTTGTTTCTAAATTTTGTCCGTTGTTTGGTGGATTATTACAATTTTTTTACAACTTTGGGATTTTTTTTAATCTTTTTGTGTGCAGTGTGGTGTGTAAGTGTGTGTGGTGAGAATCTTAAATTTGAGTTCGAACATTTTTTGTACCACGAAGAAGAAGCTTTATAGTGTTCTCTTAGAGTGCCTTTTGTTGTGTTTTTCAATTTGAAGTAGGATTTTAATTGTGTGATATGCTTAATAGAACTTGATGAAGGTGTATATTGGTTATGTGGATTATCAAGGTGGTACAGTACGTGTTTCTTAAAGTGCGTTTTGTTGTGTTTTTCAATTGGAAGTAGAATTTTAGCTGTGTAATATGTTTAATAAAACTTAATAAAATGAAGTATTAGTTGAAGTATATGAGCACTGAGAATGGGAGGTTCTGCTTTTGTACTTTTGTTATCCTCAGGACGCCTGCTTTGCCCAATATTCAATATTTGACACTTAGATGGAATATCTGCAGTTCTTTTGAGTATAGTTTCATTTTGTGAAACCAGGATTTTCCGCTGGCACTGACACAGGCAAAAGACACAAGTTATCAAATGTCGTGGATCATACGAATCCATTTGCAGTTTCGGATGTTCGTCGTATAGAGAGTGGGGAATTTGGAAGTGTCACAGGGGAGATAGAGGACCTTGTAGCACGAAAAATGCAGGTACTTGGACCTTACTTTGCAAAGTATCCTAGACTTGTTAATCAATGGATGGATGTGGTAAATGACGAGGATGAAGACACTATTAAGTTCGAAGACCAACTAGACTCTGGTTTGACATATCATAATGTCAAAGATTCGGAGGGGGAAAACTCTGGGAAGGATGTTCGTGCAGCTCCAATTCCTGTTGTTATTCACATTGAGTCAGATGTGGAAGATGATGTACATCAAAAATCTATTGTTCCGTTTTATGAGGCTTCAGAAGAGGAAGATGATAAACTAAATAAATCTATTGTTCTATTTCATGAAACTTCACGAGAGGAAGATGATAGACATGATAAATGTATGGTTCCATTACACGAAGTTGTGTTGCCAAGACCAGTTGCACCATCTTGTGTAGTGATAAAGACACTTGTAAGTTTTTCCTTAGTTTTATAATAATTTAAATATACTAATTATCAATATTCAAATAATGGTTATTAATATGCATAAGTTTTTAGTTGGAATATATTAGTAATATGATCCATATAGGGATGATGATAGGAACCAAGGTATCAAACAAAGGAAGTAGGTAAAATCTTATACCAATATGTATCACCGATTAGAGGAAAATTCCTCTATATAATGGAATTGGAGAAATCCAAGAAAGAAACCGCAGATAATTATGGATGGACATATCTTCTTATAAATATGGAATAGTCGTCAATTAAGTAAAACCACTTAATTTTTTAAACATTTTTTCTCAAAAATATGTATAACTAATGCAAAATGATTATCATTACATTAAACTCTCAAATTTAATTTGTTTTTGTTTAAGCATAATATTCTTTCTTCTTTGTGTTAAAGCTCAGATGAAAAAGGATAGATCTAAAATGAAATTTGAAGCATGAAACAAATATGGTTAACAATTCTTAATCCTTTATTTTCTTAACACTGCTTAATTCTATTAAAAATAAGTGTTTAGTTTTTCTTGTAGTCATAATTTTTGATATCTTGGATTGGATGTATTGCTAAATATGAATGTTCTGATGCAGTATTAATGTTTACGTTTGATCGTTTATATTGCTTGGTCACTGGGTTAAAAGGAAATAATAGATCTGTCTGGATTTATATTTTATCTAGATGTTGTGCTATTTCTAAATACTCTTTCACTTTGCTCCTGCTATTCACATATTAATTCACATATTAATGTTGAAAAGGGAATGGTGAATGATATATGACTTTAATCATTTTTTTAAACATATTGTGTGAAAATTTTTCACTTGAATCACCTGACATTTGTATTTAGGTAACTTCGTAAGTTTATGTGTATTTAGATTTAAATTTGTAGCTATTCTTCATGTGAAGATGCTAGCTCTTTCTTTTCTCTTCATTTCAATGTAAGTGATTTCACTAACATGCTTTACTGTTCTGTGTCGAACAATGCATTTCAGAGGCAGTCTACTCCCATTCCTAACCACGGCAAAAGTAAAGATCTGAAAATTGAGACAAGTATGGCGGGTAAAATTATCGCTAGGGAAGATAACGGCGTTTATATTGGTGTAAAGGAGGAAGAGGATCATCAAGTTGATACCGCAGATAATGAGGGCCTAGAAGATATTTGGAAGGAGATGTCAATGGCATTGGAGTGTTCCAAAGTATAATACTTTATTTTGTTTCTTATTTTTCAATAATAATGCTTGTCTTTGTCATGTACTTTATCCTATACTCATTTGGATGATTTTTTTTTATGTCATTTAATTTGTAATTCTTTACTAAAATTGACGTGTTAGGTTAGGGTTGCTGAGACGAAAGATTTTTCTTCGAAGATAACTATAGTTGAACAGCCAAGTGTCCAGAAAATAAATCAATTGATAAATTATAACACAGTTCATTCTTTGAGTAGCGGTGTTAACTGGATCATTCCTTGTTTAAGCAGACGAATTTAAATACTTTCTTAGATATACACTACAAACGGTCTATCCATTTCTATCAGCCAAGCTTAGCATCAGTTATTTATGCCTATTATTTCGTACGCTAGAATAACAAAAAGTCAGGAAATTCATATTAATTGTAGTTGTATGTGTTGAATTGTTGAAACATTGTACATGATGTAAGGCTCCCATTACTGTAAATATTACCTATTTGTGATTTTATTTTGTGCTATGTAAAACTACTTGTATACGTCGTGATTTAAATTTTAAGTACATTATTTATTACATTGAAGTGTACCTGCAAATTGCAGTTTCAGGTTCCTTTGGCATTGATGTAGTTTAATTGTTCCCTATACTAGGTTGTTTCCGCAAATCCTCTGCCAGATGGAGAAGTAGAAAAAGACCATGAAGAAGCAGAAAGCGATGAGGACTGTGATCATTCTTTTATTTTGAAAGATGATCTTGGTTATGTTTGTCGGGTTTGTGGCATTATTGGCCGAGGAATTGAAACCATATTTGAGTTTCAGTACAAGGTTAGACTATTGTTTTGCATTAATTTTTTTTTTTTAAATCTTAATCATAAAAAGTGAATGAATGTGAT
>Ga0209700_107723_pt1 | contig 14751 bp, 6 predicted proteins | sample SiratroredBW_FD_187528 | JGI IMG/M metagenome (GOLD analysis project Ga0209700, IMG submission 187528) | Root nodule microbial communities of legume samples collected from California, USA - Siratro red BW (SPAdes) (version 2) | ecosystem: Host-associated > Plants > Roots > Nodule | place: USA... | reverse complement strand
ATATATATATTATAAATATATATATATATATATATATATATATATATATATATATACATTTAAAAAAAAATTACTTCGACTATCTGATGGAATAAGTTGATTAAGCAAGTGGTGTTAATTACTGTAAATCTTTTAATTTATAATATTTATGGATAAAAAAATAATTTATGATCTTCTTTTGACCCATTCCTGGGCACATGCTCACAATAAATTTGACTTGGCCTGTAATTTGATTGGGTAAGGGTTATTGTACTTAATCATTTATTAACTCCATAATTGAAGGCTTCAATTAGCAAAATCCCTTTGGAGAAAATTATCTATTCATTTGGAAATAAGAAAAGGATAAGTTAGTGATTCACCAAATTAAGGACCACAAAAATTATTCTAATTGTCTTTTTTGATAATTTATATTTCTTACTGTAAATAAGTTAATTCTATTAAATAATATAATAATGTGATATAAGAATAAGTGGTACCAAATACTAAATTTTGTAAAACTAAATATTTAATTTTTGACATCCTAATTAACGGTGTACGGTTTTATTTTAATACACAATATAAAATAATATTTAACGAATAAATAATATATATATATATATATGTATATATAATTATTAAACAGTAAAGTTTAGTCAATATATTATTGTCTGTATAAAAAAGGTTTAGAATATTTTTAATAAACCACAAATTACTTTTCAAATGATTTTTAAAATAAATATTATAAATCACTATTTATTCGTAATTTAACATTTAGTTTTATACATTCTATTATTTTTAAAATATTAAAATATGTAAATTTATGGTACATACTCTATGGTCACTATATTATAAACAACAAGAATAACATTGATAATAATAACTTTTATATTGATAATAATGCATTAAAATTAAAATAATGATCAATCAAGACAAAGTCATTGAATTATTCCAATAGTTAAAGGCTCTGTGTCCATAGGCTAATACAGTTTCTTCTCAACATATTCTAAGTTATTTAAATGTCACTGAACAAGATGTTAACAAGTTACACAAAATTTTATCATTTTACTAATCACCATCTTAATCAACATAATTTATAGCTACCAAGTAGCAAATAGAAAGAAAAATAATACCTTTCACTTTTTTTTTTCTTTTGTTTTGGACACAAACGGGACACATATTATAAACATCTAATTCTCTCATAAGTTTAGTCAATTTGTTTACAATATTGGAAAAAGATTATGATGGATGATATGCCAATTAATCTATGCTAAACCAGTAACAATAAGATTGAGTAATTTTTTTCATAAATGAAAAAAAATGTTTATAAGATAAAAAATATTGTATGTTTAAATTAGAAAATATTCATTTAAATAAATTTCAATATAAGAACTTTTATGGGAGAAAAATAGAAAAAAATTGACAATAGGAAAATTATCTTGCATTTAGAAGTTATTTTAGACAAAACATTAAAATAAATATAATTTTTTTATTATATTGTGGTGAAACATATTTTATTATTTTTAAGTAACAATTATATAGAAATTGTTATATACATTTTAAAATAAATATTAAAAAAACACAATAGACCCAGATTATTTTATTGAAAAAATTCTATAATATACTTTTGCTCCAACGTATGTATCATTTACAATTTAACGCTTTGTTTGTCTGTGGGCCTGAACAAACGCTACTTTATCCGTTTTTCGCTTTTCAATATATCTATATAAGCAAGTAAAAGTCTTTGACTTTTTGTATGCCAAACCAGGATCCATAAGTAAAAACTATATCCATGTTATCTATCAATTTTAACATTAAAAAGAAATAATTTTTTTTGCTACCGTAATTATTTTATATTATTTATTTTCAAATAATGCTTATTAATATTAATTAATAATATATCCTACAATTAACATCATAAATAATACATAATAGTCAATTTTTTTTTACTATTTATACTATTAAAAATGTGTTAATTATTGTAAGAAAAGTTTAGAATACTATTATTTTAAAATAAAACTCTTTGATCACATTTTATGTTCCTGAATAAAAAAATCAAAAGTTTTGAAGCAGCTTAAGCATTAACCTGGTCATCACCATCACCACCACTTTCTTATTATTCTTGTACTTAGTCTCTTCTTCTTCTTCTTCTTTATCTTTATCATTGGATTGAACTTGGACTTGTTCTGTTTCTTTCACAATTCACTCTGCAATTGCACTCTCTTTCTCGATCTATTTAACCGTTTATATATGCTTCTTCTTGTGCTAGCTGAGAAGAAAAAAACTGTGTTGTGCTGTGCTGTGACTTAACGTGCGCACCTCTGGCGTAGGAAATGGAGCCTCACGCGACTTCTTTCGTGTCCAAGGCGCGCATCGCGTTCCATTCCGCTGCAGCCAAAGCGGAGCGTGTTCTAATGGACTTCAAAACCGATCGAGGTGAGTGCGAGTGTTCCGTTGTTTTCTCTTTCGTTATTGAAATGCGATTCTTGTTTTTTCTGTTTTGGAATTTTCGATTGTTTTGTTTTTCTTTTAATTATGCGGAATTAGCATTGACGCGGTATTTTGATCGGTGAAGATTCCGATAAGCAATTTCACGACGAGTTAGGGAGGCGGCGGGGCGATGAATCTACTCGGAGCGAGCACGAGTCCAAGGTTTGAAGATGCATTCCTTTACTGTAATGCGTGGATTGAGTTTTTTTTTTGTGTGTCTGTAATTGGTGTTTTGAAAACATAGATTTTGAGTTTAATTTTTTTTTTTAAATCTAATTTGTATATTTGGGTTTACGGGATAATGTATGTGGTACTGATTTATTTCACTTCCGTGGGTGCCGGATTTTTCTCCCTTAAATTATGAAATGGAACTATATTTGTTATTTTTTTTTAATTATGAAATGGAATTAGATTTAGTTGATTTTAATTATAGCTAAAGTTTGAAAATGAAAATTAAGAATCTGTGTTTGTTTGGATTAGCTTATTTGGAGGTAGTTGTTGGTTGGAATTATGTTATTTTTTGGCTGAAAAATAAGCTACACTCATATGTGGAAGTTTGACACTTTATGTAACTAATGAAAATAAGTTATACGTCCTCCCTTGTGGGAAAGCATTTTAATTTTAATTAGTTTTTTTTATAAATGTCTGAAAATAGGAAATAGAAAAAAAATGAAGTGATGTTTTTGTAATTAGTTGTGAAGGATAGAATCTTTTTTGTCCTGAAACCATACAGGTGCTTATGGTTCTAAATATCTCATTGGGTAGAGATGATCAGCACAACTCTTGTTTGCTTGTGTTATGTACGGGATGACTGCAATTACTTGCGTAACTTATACTTCTGTAATTGAATGATGTAGTTTATCAATGAACTGAAGCATATAAAGTGGAGACCTCCGCATATAGGAACAAAGCAGGATTGGCAAGACAAAATAAACAACATTCGAAAAGGGAGAAAAGGAGTTGAAGTAACAGATAAAGTTAGCGACATAAACATGGCCTCCGCTCCATTTTATGATGATAAAAATTCGTACATTCTCAATCTGAAAAATGATCTGGATGTCAAGGTAAGAAGATCTGGGTTATTCGATGATTTTATCTTCCAATTAAAGTTTCCAAGCAGTTGTCCAATATATTAGGAAAATCTGATAATGTATGCCAAGTGTCAACTATGAACATTTTGGTTTTAACTGTCTTTCCGACGGATTCACTGTCTTTACTCATAAGCTAGGAAAATATTCAATGCATGCATGGTATACTTGTGACAACTTAGTAGGGCATGCTTCATAATCTCATGGTTAACTGCTCGATAACCCTTTCCAGTAAACTGAACATATTTTTAATGATGTGTGATGAAAAAATTACTTTAGGCTTCTGAATCAATTCCCTCCGTTGAAGGCTTAACTGATGCTACTGAACACCCGATCCCACCATCATCTGTCCTGAAGCAGTTGGCTATAGCTTTTGAGTAAGTTATGCTCACCTTTTTCCTGGCAATTCAATAATTGCTTTAAGATTCTTTGTTTTGAATATGGCTACATTCTTTGTTTTGACTATGGCTACATTATTTGTTTTGAATATGGCTAGATTCTTTAAGCTACTGAAAGCGAAAGCCCTATTTCTTACTCTCAGTTGTTTAAAGCATTTTTTTAAACCTAACAGTAATAGCTGTTAAAATGATCTTCATAATGGCTAAAGCAAGAGTGGTGTAAATATTAATATTCTTGTTCTTGTTATTCAGAAAAATTTTCAGCTTAATGAATAACTATTCGACTAGCCTCTTAAAGTTTTGGGCCTTTTGACTAGGGCTGGAAGGGGAACAAACTCAATGAAAGATTTTGCAGCTTCATCAAGAGGTTCATCACCTGCCAGAGAGAGGGCAGGGTTAACTCTATCTTCGATGAAGGCTTTAGTATTGCGTGAGAAGGAGGGCAAACTTACCTCTGAGTTCAGTAGCGATGAGAAAGCTCTCTATTTTATTAATTCATTGTTTGATCCAGGTATATGAAATTAAGATTGCTCAGTCAAGATATAATTACACGAACGAACCTTTTATGTGTTTATACTTTTATTTTTTGGGTGCATTATTCTGTGATGACCTTCCACATCCTTTGTAATCATTCAAGATACTTGCAGAGGGAAAGTTCCTTCGAAGGAAGATCAACTCTGGTCCAGAAGAAACTTCCATATCATCTTTGCCAAGAGATATTCATGGTGCTCCTCCTGAAAGCTTAGTTGCTAAGCTAGCTGAAGTAATTGGAAACTTAAAGACGCTCCAAGAAATGGCTCTTTTTTGGTGCAGGGTTGTTGCTGAAGTAAGTCTAACTCAATAAGAATTTCTATCTTTAATATTATGTAATTTCTTTTATCGAGAACCTAGAAGCTTATATTTCATTTAAACTCTAGATTGTTTTCTAGTTTCTATAATATGTAAGATATTGTCTTTTGCTCAAGTTACTGTTAGTTTGATGGTTGATGTTGTCGATGATTGTACTTTCTTAATCAGTATAATATGTTTATTCAATTTGACATGATTTTGTCCATTATTAATAAATATGAGCTGACATGATGCCACATTGAGGAAGAGAAAAATAGTTTTTTTTCTTTGTATTGATCATGTCTTGCTTTGTTTGGCTTTTGGGGTGGTTTTTTCCCCTTGTTTATCTTAGACTTTGGAGTTTGGTCTAATGAATCGTCTTCCAACTGTTACTTCCTTCATTTTTTTTTTTTCTTTTGCAAATGATTCAAAAGAACCAAAAAAGAAAAGGAAAGAAAAGCTGTGAACTACTCATGCTTTATTATTTGGTACTTTTAGAGTCCTTCAAAACTTATGAATTATCGTCATGTTATTTACCGAAGTTTACTTGTCAATGGAAAGAAATGCTACTTAAATTTCCATTCAAGAATTTGTAATTTGGACTGAAGTAGGCTAGAGTAATGTCAACAAGTTATTTTCTTTCTTAATGTCAAGCTAAACGAGTGTGCATTGAATTTTTTACTAATGCAGCTGAGAAAACATTGGTCCGAAGAGAAATATTTACCTGGAGTCCCCCAAGATGACAGTCCAGATCTGAAGTCTTGTCTTTTGTATCAAAAATTTCAAGTAATTAATTGTTGCATTTCTCGGAAAAGGCGCTATATTATTGCCGCAGAATCACTAAACTCTATGATGGAGGAAGCCAATTTAAATACATTAGAACCAGCAAAATACGCAGACAAAATTCCTGCAATCCCTTTATTATATGCAAGGTTAAGAACTGGAGATCTTGTTCTTCGGCTTGGGGCTGACTGCCCATCTGGAGATCTGATGTTACTAGAAACAGGCGAGCCTGCATTCTCTCCTGTCACCCAGGTTTGATAGCTATTTGTCCTGTACTGTTACGTATTTGAACTTTCTTCAGTATTTGATGTGCCATACATAATTCTGGCAATGTCATGTAGGAGGGACCCTTGCTTACAGAAGATTTGATCAAAGAGACAGAGGAGTTTGTGCTACGGACAGGAAGGTCTGTAAACTATCTAGATATAATTGCTTTTGTAGTGATCTTTCTAAGAGAGCTTTTACTTCCCCAGGATGAATAATTTCCAAACATGCACTAATGGTGCAGATGTTTACTGTGGTCTTCCTCCCCAGCCCCACTTTCTTGATTTTGAGCTGATGCACTAGCTGATCAACAAAAAATATTCACTAAATTTATCTTTGCTATATAGTGATGACTGTATTTTTCTCTCATGTGTCTGATATGAAAATGACAGCTTTATTTAACTGCATACCTGCATCTATGATCTAATAGGTTCTAGACTTGTTATAGTTACTGCTGGGTAGGCATTGTTTGATAAGTTTCTTTACCTTGTTTGGTCAGTGTTGGTGCTGGATGCTCTCAACTCCTGTCTGACATGCAGGCTTTCAAGGTCAGACTTTCCCTTGAAGAGAACTTTCCTTACTGGTGTTCTTAATTCTTTTGGAACGCGTCTAATTTAATGATGTTCTAAGTTAGTGCTGTTTGTGATAATGTTTTAGGCTGCAAATCCTGGTTGCATTTTGGAAGATTTTGTGAGATGGTACTCTCCCCCTGACTGGACTGAAAGTGAGGGAAGTCCTAATGATAGAGACTCTTATTATTGTGGCGAGTCAATGTCTACCAGAGGTCAACTGAGTCTACGTATGAAAAAGGAAGGTAGGTGTACATCTCTTGCCTATGGTCATTGATAATCCAACTCATTTTTTTGATCAATATCTATGTTATCTGGCCATTTGGATCTGTTTTGGCTTGAAACAAAAATAATTGATTCCCTGTATCTCATAACCAGTTGTGACAAACTTTTGGTACATTTTCAATGCCAATCGTTTATGTTTATTTACTTGGATTTTGAGGTTGTAGTTTGCTGAGGTGTGTGGAAGGAATGCGTAAAATCCACACTCTATATAACAGAATTGTTCCAGCACAGACTAGTGAGGGAATTTTTGTGGTTCAAAAGATCCTATAAAGAAAAAAAAGATAATCTCTTACACAAGGATCTATAGTGAAGCATATGCATTGTTATATGTAATCACAATATACTGCTGAGCATTGGTGAATACGACTGACATCTGGTTAAGCGACTGTTGAACTCTTCTATAATGCTCCTTATCTAAATGAAAGAGTAGTTCTTTGTCTTCATGTCTTCTTCAAGTACTCTAAGGCTATGCAATCCTGTTTATTTATTTTTTGGTTCACTAATTTCTCTTCTTGGACTTCTTTTTGCCTTCATAGCTTATCATGATTACAAGGTTCAAAACTGTTAGTGTTAGTGCCATTTTTATAATTTTAAAAAGTTGTTCGATGTATATTATTTATACCGTCATTAGATTTATATGGATTGTCACGTTTTTGTATCTCGATCTTTATAGTATTTGATAAGATATATAATGCCGATTTTGAATATCATCTATATGGGGTAAAAGATGTCCAGATAAGTGAATCCTGACCGTTACCGCTGTTGCATTATGACACATTTAGTAAGAAACATGGACATTTTTGGGGCCACTTTATTTCTTTTTGTATGTTCTACGGAAACTTTGCTGAATTCTCCCTTACATGTTGATGGTAGGTAATTTGTGGCGTGAATTATGGGAAACATCTAAACCAGTTCCAGCTGTTAAGCAGGCACCTCTCTATGATGAGGATTTGGCTGTGTAAGTCTAAATAAACCATTTTTATGAACTTGGATTTTCCCTTTGAAGCCGTCTCGCTTGAATGACATTTTTATTCATTTGTAGGGAGGGTATTCTAGATGCATTTGAGGACATCCCGCCTTCGGAGCTTTTTGAACAGCTGTTTGTTTCTGTTGTTAGTTCTCTCTCCCTCTCGCTTCTTTTTATCCCACGTGAGTTGTTTTTGTTATGTATAAATGATGAAAAAATGGACCAACATTTAAAGAACCTTGTTGCTGATTAAAGTAAGAAAGAATTGCTTCTTATTATGGACTTGGATGGTCCCATTTGATGTGTATGAAAAGATTAAACCATTTGCTTTTATCTTTATTATCACTTTTTGTAATAATTATTTAATTTTTCTTAGTTTGTAATTTATTTTTTGGGAAAAAATATGTAGTATATATCGGCTAATTGATTAAAAGAAAAATTATATAATTCAGCTTGTGTAGTAGTGGAAAAGTAAACTATTCATCACTGATTGCACCATTGGCTTGCCTTCCAAATAATAATTTCTGGTCTTTACTCTGCAGCTGGGTTCAGGATGTGCAATTGCTGAAAATATGCTCTCTGGTGACATTGACATTTCAAAATCATTAAATCACTGCAAGGACTACATAGTTACCGCTTGTGAAAGCAACCGATTCAATGAGAAACTCGATGAGCTTGTTCAGGTACATACACTAAAGTGACTAATTTATAAAGTTTCATTGTAGCTCCTGATATCCCTTTGAAAGTCTCTATTATTCTTACCTTTAAAGAAAGGGAAATTTTGTAGTCTTCCTGTATATTCCTCCCTCCCAGTACACCTGACTTCATATGGTTACTTTTTCCCTGTTTTATTTTTCAAAATAAAAATAAAGAAAATTTATAAATTAGTTGCAAGAGTAGGTAGGTGGTACTGAAAATTTTTCTGAAGTATTAAGGAGTACTGAAAATTTACTCCATAAAAGAATTGTCAAAATGTAACCGGTGGAGTTAACTCAAATATTGCTCCATCCATCAATCTGAAGGAGTCCTTAACTATAAATAAGGGAAACTAAGGAGTGATAGAATTTTGTAAGACTTTATACCCTTTATTACTTTTAACCTAATGGGAATATCTAATTTGCCTCTTTTAGTGTTTGGGTCCATTGTGTTACTTAACGCGGACCGTGCCCCCGAGGATGAAAAATTAGTTACTTTGGAATGTAGACTGATCATAGTGATTGTGGGGTCTTGATAGTTTTCATTGGCAACTGTTTAATAGTACCTTAAATCCAAGAAAAATCCAAGAAAGTAAAAAGTAATGGTTATGTCCCTCTATAGATGTATGAAATGGTGGAGAAAATGATGCTGAATCCAGATGAGGCACTGAAGATAGCGAAGCTCATGGAAGAATCAACTATGACTCCTAGTGAACCAAAGCACCGGATGTCTACTGGTGAACCAAAGCACCGGTTAAAGCAACTCAGCCATATATTTGGTGGCAAAGATAAACCATTGACCGGCTCTGTCTGGAAAGAAGAGGTAAACGATGAAAAAAACCTGGTTCGACATTCTTTCTCAAGTTTCTTTGACAACAAGAAGTCATCTTTATTTTCAAAAAAACCTCCTAAGCCTGGAAACCTATACCCTGTCGATCAAACTCTCTCTCCGGAAACTGATTGGACACTTGTTTAGACCAAGTTCAGCTTTTCTTCTTTTCTCTGCCATTTCCTCCTGCCGGATAACTGTAAATTAATTAACAATTATTTTTCCATGTCTTTGATTCGTAAATAGCAAATTTTAATGTATTATGAAATGCCCCAATTATTCCCAGAGTCAATTTTCTTGTTCAGCTTGTTGGGTTGGGCTTGTACAAGGATGATCAGTCAGAATAATGAAAGAGTTATTCATTGTTGCATTTGCAAATGGTGTTTGTGTTAGTTGCTGATCTGTATAATAGTTTATTCTAGAAATGAAATGGCCATTACTTTTGAATTGGATGGAATGATAAAATATTTTGCCACAGAATAAAATTTTACTTGAGCATCTTCAATTCATTTTTGTCCAAAGTCAAAACACTCCTTGTTCTGGATTCTAGTTTAAGGCCTAAAATACTAAGGCAAAAACTTTCTGCAACCCATCACTTTCAATCTGCAGTTCAAAATTTTCAGAAAAATTTAAAAGTACCATTTAAGTAAAAATAAATTCTGAAAAATACTTTCTAAAAATAAATTTCAAAAAATAATTTTCAGAATATAAGTTTTATATTTTAAAGTATGTTTTCCAAAATTTATTTTTGGAAAGTATTTTTTGAAACATAAAAGTTACCTTATAAAAGAAACGTTTCGGAATGTATTCTTGAAATTTTTTTTTTCAAAACGTAAATTTATTTATTGAAAAATTTTTGAATTTTTTTTTTCAGAAGCTAATAGAGAAAATATTTTAATATTTTCACGTCTGTGTGCTCAAAATTGATGGGATGCAAGAAGTTTTTGCCAAATACTGATATACGAGCCTGTTGACCAAAAACTCTGCAGCCCAAAAAGAAGGCCCAAAAACAAAAATGAAGTTGAATTCAGACTTGCTTTTTAATTTGGAATTAAAGGATAATCTGGAATGTGGATTGAGATTTCCAATGAAAGGGAATGAGTTGATTTTTTTACAGTAGTGATATTTTAACACCACTCTCCATTATTCATTCTCATTTGACACCAACATATATTATTATTTTATTTATATATAATATTTTATTAATGAAAAATAGTGTTAAATAGAAGTTATTTATAATATTAGTGTCAAACTAATATTTTCTAATTTTTTTAAGAGTACAGGAAGAAATTCTTCAGATACAATTTTCTAAATCATGGGTTCAAGGATACATTTTTCCAATTCAGATAAAGTAGTTATAGTGATATAAGATCTAATAATCAATCCTTTTTATGTTTTTTATTAGATAAGATCACCATTAACTTTTTTTTAGTGGAAAACAATCCTATTAAGCCTTTATTTATTTTTAATCTTAACGCTAAACAAACGAATAATTTATGTTAGGTTATATTTCTACACATAATTAGGAATCTATAACCTTAAGTGCTTGTATACAATTATATAAATTGGGTAAAAGGGTGTTTTGCTCAACTCAGTTAGAAAAGTAAGTTTGATTTTTCAAGTGGTCACAATATTTTTTTTTATTTTTTTTATCTTCAAAGTTTTGGTCGATATCTTGGGAGATATAAACTTGATGAATTTCTAATTAGGAATCAATTCATATATAAAAAGATCTGACATAATGTAAAATTTTTAAATAATGAATTTATAAGTTTTCCAAGATTCATACTTGAATTTCTCACAAAATAGTTAGATTCCAAAATCATATAATAGTAAGAATATGAAAGTGAAAAGAAAAGAAAAAAAAAAGTGAAAAACATGGTTATTTAAATATAAAAAAAGTGAGTGAAAATAAGTAAATTTTGTAATTGATATGATTGAAAAATACATAAAAATTAATTATTTAATTTATTCATAAAAAAAGTACATGGATTAAAGATACCAGTGATAGCTGTTAATTATAGGTTAGATTTAGGAAAATTTGATTGATTTTTGTTTAATTCTGTTTTAGTTTGAGATTTTATTTGGCTAATTTGGTTTTAATTTGAGGTTTGTTAGATATTTCATTTTTTTTTAGTTTTATGTTGCAAAGAACAGATTTTGTGGAAAATTAGTTCCAACTAAAAGAAGAAAGAGAATGGGTGCAGAATTAAAAAAAAGGAGCGTAAGTGACTTTTCGCTGGAGCGAGGGAGATAGCCTGGGCTAAAATCCACTTAAAAGTTGTTACTATTTTCAAGGGCAGCAATTAGAGCGCAAATCATGAGATAACGGCTCAAAGTAACCAACTCAAATGACGAACATTATAAAAGGAGGGATAGGGTAACAAAAAGGACCATCACCTACCATCTCTCATTTGTGGGAACGCTCTCCTAGCCGTTGTGATTAAGATCTTTCTTTTCTTCTTGTATTTTCATGGCTACCATGAGTAGCTAATTTTCTTCTTCTTGGGGTTGAATGTAATTTCTCCACTTCAAATGTACTCTTGATATTTATTTGATATTGTTTTATTCAATTTATCTTTGTTTAACGTTTTATATTAAATTGTCATACTTTAAATTTCCCTTTGTGACTGAAAAGCACTTTTTAGAATTAGAACCAAACGTTAATGGATTACATTTATAAGTTCAAGAATGGATTATAGAGTAATGACTGCATATAGCAACTAATCTTAATGCTAATTAAATTATTTTAATAACTAGACATAGAAGTTAGAAAATTTAGTTTATGAAATTCAATGCTAGAGAAATCAGGTTGAAAAGGTTTTTATTTGCTTGATAATTGGAAAAGATAATATTGAATTCAGTTAAGAGTATATGGGAATGGAGAATATTATTATTCAATCCCAAGGTTGTTATTATTATTGATTTTTCCTCTTTATTATTAATTGCGTTTCAAGTTACTTTTTATATTCAGTTACCACAACAAATCATTGTTGTTTAATCTTTGTTCATAATACAATTGATATTGAGTCAATCTACAATTTCCGTTTCCTGAGGATTCGATACTCTTTTACTCATTATATTACTTGTGGACTCAGTATACTTGCTGGAAAATATTTAACAACCAGTTATACTCCTTGCCTACGCATCACTTTTTCATTCATGTGTATACGGTTAAAGTATACCATACTTAAATTTTGTTAACAAGTGATTAATATAAATGTTAGGTCAAACTTTTCCAAACTTTACGATTTAATATTTTATAATTAACTTTCTTCGCACCTCACTCATATAATTGACCTTGTTGTTTGCTCTTACAATTGTTCACTATAACAAAAAAATTATTCAGAGACCAATTTTTAGTTATCCAAATGAAATAGTTGCTAATTGTGATCAAAATAGTCACTAAATTAAATTTTAGTTACTAAATAACTACAAAATAGAAGTAATGATTAAATTTAATGACCAATTAACTCAAGATAATTGATATCTAACATTAGCTACTAAAGTTTTAGTGACCTATATCATTACATTCTAAATTGATATGTAATTAAGTTAGAGATTAATTTACAATCTAATGGTATAGGTCACTAAAACCTTGGTAGCTAATGTTAGATATCAATTATCTTGAGTTAATTGGTCACTAAATTCAATTATTACTTTTATTTTATAATTATTTAACAACTAAAATCTAATTTAGTTATTATTTTGATCACAATTAACAATTATTTCATTTAGTAACTAAAAATTGATCTTTATATAATATTTTTCTTATAGTGGTTCATCCGTCTCTGTTAAATTTGCTTCATTAATGCCCTAAACATGAATTTTTCTACAATTGTTCTCGTGCACGTGAGATATACTCTGTCAATTTAGACTCATTTATAGATACTATATGTAGTACGTTTTCTCATGCACTTCAAAAAAGTTCAAACCAGCACTACTTTCCAAATTATTCTCTCGAATGGACGAAAGTTATTGTTGGTTTAGGTGTGGGAAGGTGTGCTCTAAACTAAAAAGGTCTCCAATCAAGGTCCAAAAAATGTTACAAATTAATATTCATAAACAAAATAAAAATGCTCCAAAGGTTCATTGACAAAATAAAATTACAGTGTTTATAAAAATGCAATTATCTCTGACTTATAGTGTTTTTCTCCTCTTAATCCCAATCACCCTCATCCTTTTCAAGAGTTTAAAGTTCTCTATCCTAGGTAGAATATAAATAAGATATAATACAATAAAATGAAAAGATAAAAATATTCAATTTCTTAAGAAAATATATCTAAATATTCTAAAATGTGTAAGAAAAAAGAGTGGCAACTTATGAATAAAAATCATTGAATTAGTTTAATTAAAAATATATTGGAATAGTCAAAGAAAGTGGTATAGATTTGAAACCCACTAATTTTGAACAAACCAGTTCTGAATAGGTTTTTCGAGTCGAAAATCAAATTTGTCTCATATTTTTTTAACATGATTTCACTATTTAGTAATATTAATTTGAAGGGAAACAGTAACCAGTTTAAAAAAAATTAAATACATAACCGATAGTTTTAAGGTTTAGAATTAGAACTCTCTGTCTAAATCACGTTCTTACTTAAGCATAATTAGTAGGTATGTGTTTTACACGAATTACTATTCTAAGATACTAATAGTATTTGGTAGTTTATGTTATTGGCAGAAACAAAATTAACATAATAAGCATCACTCTAAAATATTAGTATTAGTTTGTGAATCACTTATAACATTATTAGAATGATTCCAGTTAAAGAAAAATATTTTAGTTTTATTTTGTTCATTCTTAAAAAAGTGGCACATGTCACTTCATTCATTAGTTATTGGACTTTATGCAGCCTTTTAAACTATAAAAACGGAGACTTTTGAACAATAAATATTTTACATTTAATCAATAAAATATTATTTAAAATAACTTCCAAATAAAATTTAATAAAAGATTCATTTCACACTAACAGTCATATAAATGAAGATTAAATATTTGATTGACAATTTGGTGATAATAAAATGGTGAATTATAATAAAATTTAGTTAAAAATCTTGAATGTTTAATTTTATTAGAATAACTTAAGTGTTTTTATATATTTTTAAAATACACGTTTACAATTTAAGATATTAAATTGTGTCATAGATACAAACTTTGAAAATTATCTAATTCTAATAAGATATCTTAAAAAAAAACTAAATTAAATAAAAGAAATAAATTAAAATAAAAGAAGAATAAATCTTAAAGTAAGATACTCTAAAATATTGTAATATATAATATCTGAATATAATTTTATAATAATTCATACACTTCCATTCAAGTTGAAGCTGACAAAACATACATTCTTACATAAAGAAATTGATTTGTTCACAAATTAATAAAAATAAATAAAATAGAAAAAAATTGAGATAAAGTCAGAGTTAATGTATTTGAAAAAAAAAAAAAAGACTGAAAAAAAAAAATGGAATCAGTGTGTGTTTCTCTTAACCTATGAAATGTTAGATCAAGATACCTAAATATTCCAAACATTAATCAAACATGTATAGAGAAAATATTGTATGCCTAAATGCCAAAATCC
>Ga0209700_107721_pt1 | contig 14752 bp, 7 predicted proteins | sample SiratroredBW_FD_187528 | JGI IMG/M metagenome (GOLD analysis project Ga0209700, IMG submission 187528) | Root nodule microbial communities of legume samples collected from California, USA - Siratro red BW (SPAdes) (version 2) | ecosystem: Host-associated > Plants > Roots > Nodule | place: USA... | reverse complement strand
CAAAACCTGTCACCAACATTATTTATTTTATTATTTGTCTAAGTAACTATTGGCCTTCAATTAGTAGTGCATTTTGAATTGTGGCCTCTAAATCTTTCTTATTTGTTGCAGCTTCAAAGATTGTTGCCACCACTTGTTGTAATGACTCCTCTAGCTTCTTAGCCCTTGCTCTAGTCATAAGACCCCCCAATCCTTGCAAAGGTTCTTCAATTGGAATTTGGGCTTGGGCCTGGATGTCCTCATCAATAAAGTTACGAATTGGTTTTCCAACAAATAATGTGAAAACATACATTGAAATTGACTTTTTGGTTTCAATATTCCTTGCATAGTCTACACCTACAAATCCTTTCATTGTTTTTTCACTATGGATAGATCTTCATACACCAATTTAAACAATACTATTCCATTTGTTGGATCGAGCGTTTACCAATAAATGTTATAATCGATAGTTAGGACACAACTCTTTTTACTTAAGAACATAACAGCTAAAGCACCATGATTCAATTGTGGCTTGCCGACCTTCGTCATGGGACCATTGGTGTCATCTGGAACAATCTCCCCTTTACTGTCCTAATAGGAATCTGTGACTCGGTCCACCTGACCTACACCACAAGATAATTGTGCAATCCACAACAATCTCTCCTAAATGATTGTCCTACTGGGAATCAAACTTTGTAACTTTAGCTCTAAAATTGATTGTTGGATTGAAACGCTTACCATTGGGTCAAAAGCTATAGCCAATAGTAAAGGTGTAACTCTTTCTACTTAAAAGTGTAGCAACTCAAATACCATGATTCCATTGTGATTTGGCCCACTTAGCCTCCGTCATGGGGTATTGATGCCACCTGCAATACCATTCACATATCTTAGCACCCACTTCAAAGCCTCCCTATGGGCATTTCCAATATCTAGCAGGAACCTACCAACTATACTCACGCTATGCATAAAATTTGGTTTATACAACATCTCATACATGATGCTCCATACTCTATTAGCACATGGAATAGTCTCTGTCTCCTTCTAATTTGCTTAGAACTAGGAATTTGAGTAATTGAGAACTCTGCGTAATGTCTCAAAGGCGTATCCATAGGTTTAGATTCAAGCATTGTAAATCTCTCAACAACCTTCTTCAAATATCCTTAATGAGAAAGACACAACATTCCAACCATCTGATCTTTTTTTTCATCCCAAGTATTTGCCTCTCAAGACCAAGATTTTTAATCTCAAACTCTAAACTTATTTTTTTAAAATTTATTTTTATCTTATTTTCATATTGATTGTTTATAAGGATATGATTTACATATAAAAGAATAACACATTTCTTTCTTCTCTTTTCTAGATGTAGACATGACTGATGAATATAATTTTATTCATACTTAGAGTATTTAACCTTGACTTTCTTGGACAATAATTGAGAACAAATTCATTGTTTTAAATAAGATTTACCCAGTCAGGCTTAGTTGGACTTTAGTTGAGATTATTGGTTAAACTTGGGTTTTAAGCATATTCTCTTACCTTTCTTGTTTCTAATTATTTGTAAAGATTCTATGGGTTCCAAATATAATCAAATCTTTTGCAAATATATTATTCATATTCTCTACAAAAATGATCCTCTACAATTCTTACTTGATGTAGAGCAAATTTTCTTCAAATATTTTGCATATCTTTTGTAGCAGATTCAATTATTATAAGTTGGATTGTTTGAAAATTAAAGGTATGAACAAAATATTTGAAAGAAATTGGGAGAACGAAAAGCCACAACTTTATTGGAAAGAAGATATTTACAAAATTAATCTTTGACACATAAGGAAACATATGATAATTGCAAGGATAATATCTGAAAATTAAATGAGTTAAGTTCATGCAGAAAAGGAGATTATAAATAGAGGTTGGAGAAGGCATGAGGGACACACCACTACATAGCATAAACTTTAGTTTTATTTTCTTTTATAATTCTTATGCTTTTGTCATGAAATAGTAAAACTCCTTTGGGTTGATTCTCTTGTGAATTTCACAATAAATTTTGAGGTTTCTATTTAATAAAATTTTGTTGTTTACATTCTCCATAACAATTGTGCTATATTGTTGGTCTTTTTGAAATCTATATTTTTGGAAAAATATTTGTTTTCAAATGCTTGCTGAAAATTCAATTGTTTTTTCTTAATTGAAGTTCTTGGTTTATTTGCTTAGTCTTAATCAATTTCTTGTATACAAAATCAAAAGATAAAAGATATACATCTCAGAGACAAAGTGAGATATTGAATATATCAGTAGACGTTTGTTTTATTGATAAGATTTTGTTGAATTTGATTGACAATTGTTTGATTGAGTTCAAACCTGTGAAGAGAATTGAAGGATAATAATCTTAAGAAAACCAAGAAAGAATTTGTTGTGAAAGAACTTGTGAGTCAACCTATTTTTTGTTTTTATTTTTAAATCATCTATTTCAATTTTCTGCACAATAATCCTCAAAGCTCCTTTGTTTCTTTTACAATTATTAGTAACTTTCCTTGTTGTAGATAAGTTTTGAACATTGAGTGACTTAATTTACTTTTAAATTCGTTGGGAGATAACTTGGAGTTAACTTTCCCCTATCTATACTATCATGGTGTTAGATGGTCTAGCACTACGTTAGACAATCAACACTGAATTTTTTTAATTTGCTCGTGAAAGGACTACGACCAATGACTATCATAATTGATCTTGTGGAACCACATTTGCCTCAAGAAATCATCAAAGTTCTTATACTACTACCTTGGACTTTGCTTCAAGCCATACAATGCTTTCCTTAAGAGACACATGTTTCCTTCATCTTCAATAAACCCCTTAGGTTGTTGCACTGGTTTCCTTCAAGTTTCCATGCATGAAATTTGTCTTAATGTCCAATTGTTACAACACACCAAATTGTACTAATTAACAATTGACATCAATATCCTTATTGAATACTGCTCTGTAATAAGTGAGAAGGTTTCATTATAGTCTATCCTTTACTTGTGTAAAACCTTTCACCACCAATATTCCCTTGAATCTTTCTTTCTCCTCTGTCGGTATTCCTTGCTCCTTCTTCAATACCCATTTGCATCCAACCACTTTCTGATTTCTAGGTACATCAACAAGCGTTCTTGTGTGTTCATCTTCTAGATCTAATCTCCTATTCCATGTCTCAACGCTACTATTGATTTTTTTGTCTCATATTGCCTCTTTGAAACTTCTAGGCTCTGAAACTTTTATCTATTCAATTGCAGTAAATGCATAGCAAATAAGATCACCATATCCAAACTTTTGTTTAGGTTTTGGTCATCCTCCTTTCCATATCATCTGTAAGTTGATAACAAAAGTCTAAAAGTCTTCCTAAGTGAGAAGTAGAAGGTTGATTCTCGTTCTTTGATACTTCATCATTTAACCCTTCTAGATAGTCTAATCCAATGTGAGAACACTCTACCTTAATGTGAGTTTTCTTTATGTATCTATGCATATCATAATCATTCGAGTTTCATCGAATAATTATCCCTACTAATGAAACATCTAACTTCCCAGATTCCAACCTTCACAACTTATACCCCTTCACTCCTTCAGCATATCCAATACAAATAGACCTCTAAATGTGCTTATAGTTTATCCTACTTCACATGTTCAAATGCTAAGACTCCAAACACCCACAAATTATCATATTTTTTTCCTTCCACTCCACACCTCCATGTGAGTCTTAAACTTCAAATTCTTATTTATCACATGTTTGCTATTTCTCCCTAGAATGACTTAGTTAAACTATGTTTTTTTTTGTAATTTTTAGTTTTAAGCCTTGGAATTGTTTTCTATTTTATTTTATGGAATTTAATGGGTTTTGTATTTGTTTTCTATAATTCTTGGGAAAATGCTTCCTACACCAAACTAATTTTGATCTGCACCATACCATTTTTCTAAATTTCACAAATGTATTTTTTATTTGAGTTGGAAGTGAAATCAATGAAAGAAAGGGTTCGTTTGGTCTGTAGAGAGTGGTTACAGCTCCGACGAAGTGTGGTATAGTTAGTGGTAATATTCATTGGAGGTAAGCTATAAAGCTCGGACACGATTCAAATGATTCGTTTCATTGCTTTCGACACACGGCTGACACAAACAAGTGGCGGAGGCGTAAACGATACTGTATCAGACATCCACCCCTTTGTAGGATACTGTTTACCCTCTTACACACGCGAAGAAGACACGGTCCACCCTCTTAGATATGTCTCTCTCACCAAAATTAAAAAAACAAAATGAAATCGTAACGAAAACTCTTCAAACGTTCATAAAATCAAAACAAATATATTTTCAACACCATAAAAGAAAAGAAGAAAAAGAGATTAAACTTTTTAAAGAGTTGCGATAAAAACGGTGAGGAATGATTCAGTAATGGTAAAGACACTAAGTGAAGAAGAATGATTAGTCCTAATGAGGAAAGAGGAAGAAGAATAAGAGAAGCTCTAAAAAAAAAAAAAAATCTTTGATCTTAAAAGGAAAAAGCTATTCTTTATATCTGGAAAAAGAAAATGCCAGTGGTCTCTTAAAAGAAGAGTGAAAAGAGAAAGTAAGCTTTTGAATTTTTAAAATTTTTTTTTTTTATTTATTACATACACGTTTTACGTTTATAAATTTATTATTAATATAATAATTTATACTTATTAGTATAATAATTTATATTCATAAATATATTAAAAAAATATATTAAATTATATTAATAATTATATATATGAAATTTTATCTTATAATATCAGTTTTTTTAATTTATTATATTTTATTTACATTTAAAATTTGAATAATATTTTTTCATTTAATTTATGTTTTTCAATTTATATTTAAATATAATGTGATTTATATTTTTTATAATTTGACTAGTATATTTTTTATTTTATTTTAAATTACTATATTTTTTAAGTAATAAATTAATATTATAAAAATAAACTAAATTTTTACATTTAGATAAATTCACTTTACATTATATATATATATATATATATATATATATATATATATATATATATATATATATATATATATATATATATTTTGCCGTGTTCCATAATTTCTAATTTAGCTGTATTTACGTGATCTTGTATCCGTATTTATGCTTCATCAAAAGGTAAATTTAGGAGGTTTTTATTGGTAGCTATAATGAAATTAAGGAGTTCAAGGAAATCGAGTTCTGGAAGGCTTCGGGAACACAAAATCCTTAAGGCTTTTGAGTTTGAAATAATTAATTACGGAACATATTTTCTGAACTTGTGAAAGATGTGGGAAAAAAAAAACAATTTCAGAAGAAGGGAGGTGATCTTGAAGGAAAAATTCCCATTCTAGAAAGAATATTTTGGAAGTAGTTACTGCGGAAAGCTATTACAGATTAGCTTTTCTAAAAATATACTACGGAATTGCTCTTATGCAAAAACATTACGGAATCCTCAATCACAAGTCAAATTACAATTAACAAATCCTAAAGAGCTATGGAAACACCCATTCATAAGTCATCTGGGGATTGTCCTTTCTGGAGAGTAAAAAAATGAAAACGAACCTGCAATGGAGATCACCTTCCACCGAAATTTATGTCAATCATCGACAAAAATCACCGCCAATTAAATGGGATTCATCAACCACGCACACAGTTGTAGAATGTCCAACAATGTTGCAAACCACTGCGACACTGGGTGAAGATGAAGTCAAGGGGAAGAAAAAAAAAAAGAAAACCTTAGCTATTAACTGATAGGCATTTTTGACATTTCCTGTGAATGGTATGGTGCATATCAGAATATGGTTTGGTGTAGGAAGCATTTTCCTAATTCTTGTAATTATAGACTTTTTAGATCTTTTAAACTCTATTATTCAAAATAGCTAATTTAAAATTTGAATATTTTTTAATGAGAATTCTCTTTAAGTTATATTTGAATTTTTTTATCAAATTATCAATTTTTTTAAGTATGACATCAATTAAGGTAGATTGAATTTTATTTATTTTTATTTTTTTTCACATTTTGGAATTTCCGTTATATTTCCGAAAGAAGTTTCTACAACGTAATCGAGAAATTGGAAATCCAAGTCTCGCTGATTCATCATTGGAAAATCTATCGCCAGAAAAACACGAGATTGCGCGAATTCTTGGGTCCTTGCTTTGATTCAACTATATTTGAGCAGTATCTTTCAAGCGGCGCACTCCTTTTTTAAACGATTTCGTAGGTATTTCTCTCTTCCGATTCCCTTTTGGATCAGGACTCTAGTTCTGCGTGAAGCTGGTTGGTTCAGTGAATTTCTGCAATTGAAGTTTGAATTAGTGAAAGCTTTTGAATCATGAGAATCATCCAATTGTATCTACACAAATGTTAGCTGATTCCTTAATTGAAGCATGGTCTTGGTGACATTATTTTGGTTCAATTTTTGTCGGAATTGAATCAAGCTCATCCTATCTAAAATTGACATCGGGAAATTCGTAGAATTATTTTCTCAAATAGTTTCGGTCTTGATTCCAAACGTGAGTAGTTCAATGATTTGGAATTGAATTGATAGTGCCTTTTTTTTTTATCATTGATCAAGCTCTTGCAAATCAGAAATTGCGAGCAGCCTTGGTGTGATACATGAATTTGTATAGTTGGGAACCTTGTTTTTCTGTTGAAGTTGTTAGAACGGTTACTACTTTAGCCTTAAATAAAAAGTGATTATCTAAGTTCTTAATTCAGTTTCTGTCTTGAAATCGATGAAAATCACTAAAAGTCATGAATCTCAAATCAAATCCTATTCAATAATACAATAAATATTGATCAGAAGTGTTTCTAATATATTTTAACAAATAAATCAGAGTGTGTCGCTACAATTCTTCTTGAATCTGACTGCTGAAACAGTAATAAAACGAACATGTTAACTTTGTTTTCAATTTATTAATTCACGCCAATACAAAGGACCCAGTTCTTGTCACTGCTCAAAATAGTCACACAGATTAATGTTGCACATTGTCATGAAAGAAACAATATGTATTTGATAAACTATTTGAAGGGTAACACATGAGAGAAGGAAGAAATGTTTATAGGAACTTGAAGAAACTTACATTTATTTATGGAATAGTGAAAGAAAGCCTACAACTTTCCTCTCAAACTCATCCTCACTCATTATTATAGTAAAATATGGTTGATAAAACAAACAGTATATTTTTCTAAAATTGGTTAAACATTACTCTTTACTAAAATAGGATTGACTTTTTGTAAGATTTGTTAGATATAATTGTTTGTTTGTTATTCAAACACAAGTTATTAAAATGTCAACTTTAGAAAAATACTGTCAAAACTTAATATGAAAGGAAGTGTATCAGAATTAGGGATGAACTCTTTAGACCATAGTGGGGGGTCATCACCCACGAGCTTTTTAATGCTAATTATACATATACTTGTAGTGGTTTTTAATAGAATTTTTATAATATTTTTAAATATTCTTTAAAGTGACTTTTTTTCTAACATAAAGTGATTTATTTTTAATTATTAATAATTGTAAGTCATTAAGTAAGTAATATCACTTTAATTGAAAAAAGTAATCTTTGATTATTTTTATAGACAAACTTATTTTAATATTATTATACTTTAAAGTTTTTGCTTTTGCTAACATCAATATTTATTATATTTTAATCATTATTTATATTTTTCATTCACTATTTGCATTTTCATAAAATAAAAATTGTTGTTTTTATCAAACAAACCCATTTTCTACGACTTTTATTTTGAACCCGAAAGATATAATAAAACTTAAACCTACAAATTTTTTATGGCATGCAAATTCTTTTATAAGATTTGCTGTAATCTTAGAAAAAAAATGTGTTTCTTAAATTTGGTTGAAAAATAATACTTCATATTTTTGTACAATTATTTTTATAAGAAATTTGAATGGTACAATCAAAATATTAAATTTATTTATGAATATTAAATACTATTTTTTTATAATTGTTATCAATAAAAAATATTATTTTAATGTAGTCTAATAAATAGATTTTTTTAAGTACAATGTTTTTATAAGCAAGCAATTCTTTATTTTAAAAAGATTACATTTATTATATATTATTAAAATAACATTTTTATTAATAATTTTTTATTAAAAATGTTCTTATATTAAAAATCCTAATTCCAAGTCAACATTTGGAAATTCCTAATTAGGACTTGATTGAAAAGTTCTAAACCTTAATTTAGGGTGTGAAACATATGATTATAACTCACCCTTGCTAGCACCATATCGGGTCATGTACACATCCATCCAAGACTAGCACGTATAAAGGCTTGTTTTTTTAAGTGAAATGTTTTATGTGAGACTTGGAGTGAGGTGTCAAACTTTAAAAGTGTACAATTGCACTTGTGTTTTTAGTCTCAGATTCGTTAGAATATTGAGTGTAATGGGCTTATACCTCTATAAATAAGACCCATTACCCTCTTATGCACCTACTAGAGTCTGAGAATTTAGTTTATTCTAAATTCCTATTATTTTGCCTAAAATATAAATATGAAGAACTGGATTTAGAAGCATAGGATTGGAGTACATGAAGGAAGATATAGAAGAGAATTTGACACAAACAAATCACGCCCGACGTCACTAAAGCCGGGTCGGGTGCTAGTTGGGCCGCGAAAGTCATGGATTTGAATTGTGTCCGACACGACTGTAGTTGGGCTAGGTGCGAGCATTGTTGAAGACTGCTCTAATTAAAGGACTCTTTGTAGTAAGGTTAGACACTCCATTCCATCTGGGAGTCAGAAAAATGTAGCCTTGGGATAACGTCTAGGGTTTGGAGAGTTCCCTTTTCTTCTCTTTGTATATCCATCTTCCTCCAATGTTCATTTCTCATCTTGTTGGGTTTGATGTAATCAATATTTATATATGTCTTTTCTTTCAATATTAGTATTTTGATAATTTGTTTAATTATTGCTATGTTGATTCATGGCTTATTGTGTTGATAGGAAGCTTTAGGCTCATTCACCTAAGGTAATTATTGTGGGTTAACATTATCATTAGTTAGAAAAAGAAGGTAATTGTTTTTATGCATGAGAGGGAGGTATAACAATATTCATATCATCGCTCCTTAACCTTATTTTTTGTTATATGAGATTTGACATAAAATTACAAAATATTTAATTTATTTATTTTTAATTTATTTTCTTGCACAAACTACTTAAATTATGGAATTATTCTATGATCTAATTTTATTATAATTGTTAATATTGTTGTGTATTGCATAAGTCCCTTGGGAGAAAATGATTCATTTATTACTTTCTACATGAGAGACTGATGCATTTGTCATTGAACGCAAAAAGTGTTAACATGATACCTACAAGAAAAGCAGGAAGCAGGGTAGAGTAACGGGGAAAACAAGGTTAGTTATCCACACCTTCTATAATTTATTGTTTGATACGAATAGTTTCAATTATAATACTAGACTATTTTGGAAAAAAAATGTTAGTAAAGAATCAACTAATCTTTTGGAATCAGCAAAAGAAATAGGGGTTACCTTGTCGGGAGATGAGGAAAAAGTCTTTAGGATGTTTGATGTGATGGAGGAGAGAGAACAAAATTTGAGATTAGTCCATGAGGTGAGGGGAGAAATAATAGTAAATGTGGATTATAAGTATAAACATTAGGGGTTTAGAAGGTCACTTAAAATGGAAATACTTAAAAGGAATTATATCTAAGGAGGGAGTGGATATGATGTATATACAAGAAACAAAATTAGAAAGGTTACAAAATGAAATATGTTATAACCTTTGGAAGGACAACAACATAGAATGGTTTCATAAGGAAGCAATGAATGGTTCAAGAGGGATATTAACTATGTGGCACAAAGATAGTTTTACCTGTGACAAGCAGTTGACAAGTCAGTGGTTCATAGTAATGGTAGGAAAGTATAAGGGGAGTAATAAGAATAATGATGTACTAGTTTGACTCCTCAACATCTATTCCTTTTGTAATATTTTAGTGTCAAAGAAGTAATGTGGGAGGAATTCTTCAACTAAAACAATAATAAAACTATGAACTCTAGTGTGTAGTAGGTGACTTTAATGTAGTTAGGAGCATTAACAAGAGGAAAGGGGTAAATCTAGGTGGGTGTAATAAAAGAGAAATGATGACATTTAACAATTTCATTGCTAAGTTTGAACTTTTCGATATTCCATTGGTAGAAGGAAAATGTACATGGTATATACCTAATGGGACGACAAAATGTAGAATAGATAACATATAAGACTTGGTTTGGCAAGGGATGGCTTTAATCCATTTAGGACCATGAGCATATCACATAGCAGATGGCCTGTCATGATGGTGGTGTACAACGTTCCGCCATGATTGTGCACGAAACCTGAATATACAATGTTGTCCTTGTTTATTCCTGGTCCATAATCACCAGGAAATGATATTGATGTCTACCTTAAACCGTTGATTCAGGAGGTAAAAGATTTATGGGAGTTTGAAGTGGAGACATATGATGCTTCAAAAAATTGAAACATTTAAAATGCGTGCAACTCTTTTATAGACAATTAGTGTTTGTATTGACCATGAAAAGTGTTAGTATTCTCACAATACTAAAGGATTTGATGAAGCCATGCAAGACATGCCTAGCAAGCCAAAGCAAGCAAATGGAAGTGTGTCCTAGGCTTTGTCCTAGTATGAGTGAGTGTGATTGGTTGTGAAAGAGAACCTATACACATCTAAGTAGAAATTCATTAGCACATGGTCTAAATGATTTAAATCAAATCATAAAAGGTTTAACTTTGGTTAAAAACAATTTTGGAAAATAAAGTACTGAACTATTATAAACTGATTTCAGGTTAAGCCGAATCAATTTATTCATGTCTGAGCATGACTGAATTAACTATTTTCTAAACATTGGTTTTGAGTTCTTCTTCTATAATACAGTGGGCTTTCAAGTGTGAAAAAAAGAGAAAAAAGAAGAGAAAAGAGAAAGAACAGAGAGATACATTTTTGCGAAACACAATCTTCTGAAATTCATTTGTGAGAACTACTGTGAGAGATTTGCTGTTTCATAATAATCATTTTTGAAAGAGGGCTTTTACTTGAAAAATCAATTCTGACTAAGGTGTGCTACTGGGTTTCTTCAAGACTGTGTATAGGCTTTCTTTCTGCGCCAATCAGGGAGTTTTCTCAACCTTTCTTGATCCTGTTTGAATCAAGATTTGTCTTGTATTCATTGTAATTCTGTGATAATCATTGGACAATTGTATTGGTTTGGGCTATAGGAGTTAGCCTGGTGTTTCTGCTGAAATTGATTGGGAGCTGCGGGGAGCAGTTGATTAATTTAGCAGGGTTCTTGATTTCTACAGGGAGTAGGAATTGAGTTAGTCTGTGTTTCTGCTGAAATTGATTGGGAGTTGCGGGGAGCAGTTGATCAATTTAGCAGGGTTTTTGATTTCTACGGGGAGTAGGAATTGGTTGATTAATTGTATGTGAACAATTAATTGAGTTTTGCAAGTGGTGCAGAGAAGACTGGACGTAGCCCTTGTGGTGAACCAGTATAAAATTGATTATGTCTCTTCTTCTTAAACCCTTCTCTCATAATCTTGATTTGTTGTTGCACTGTATATTGAATTAAATTGAAAGATTGAATTAATTTATGGTAATCTTGATAAAATTGGTTTAAGTTTTCTGCTGAATATTGATTTGTACATTGTAACTTGAATTCTGTATTGGTTTCTGATAAATCTGTTGTAGCTGTCAAAGAAATTTTGCTTATCAGATTGGTTCTTTTCTAAATCTATAATACATACAAGATTCTAAATCTGTGATTTGACAAAGAATTGGAACTTTGGCTGAATTGGTGTAATACTACAGAATTTGTATTCTTGTTTGTGTTCTTGGTATAATTGAATAATTGAATTTGCATTCTGAATAATTTTCAAGTCTGTATTAATTACTGGTGTTAGGAAACTTTATCAGATTTATTAATATTGATTGAAATCAGTGTAGTGTTGTGTTAGGAGTTTTAAATTTGTATTTTGTAATTCTGTTCCTCTCTGCTCTCATTCAAATTTGGATTTGTGTGTGATTCTGATCTGAGTGTAATATTGTTATTGGAACTGTGTGAATTTGATCTGATTAAAGTGTTGCTGTGAAATTGTAAATCTGTGTGATTGTGAATCTGCTGTGTGCTTGAAAAACTTCTATCTGTCTGTATAACAAATTGATTCATTCGTGCTTTGAATCAATTTATTCTTTACTGCACCCTATATCTTTAGCACCAAGATTCAATCAAGTTTTTCAAATTGCCAAAACTATTTTCAAAGGTCTAAATCGAAGAAAAATCTTTCAAAGTTCAATTCACCCCCCTCTTGAACTCAGCCTAAAACGTTTTCAGAAAGGAAACATTATCGTATTTGGATTCACCATGGAGAGGAAATACCTTCTCGTACGAAAAGAAGTGATGATGACATCATAGATAATGTAGATTCAAGAGATGATATTGATTGATTATTGTATGACACATTTAGAAATGTGGTAGAAACAAAAGAAATCAAAAAGGGCCCTAACAATGAAGCTAGAACGTTTTACGCTTTGATTAATGATGCAAATAAAGAACTATACCCTGGATGTGAAAGCTTCTCCACTTTGTCCTCCATCATTCGGTTATATTTATTGAAATGTCTCCATGGTTGGAGCAATTCTTCATTCACTGATCTCTTACAATTACTAAAAGAGGCCATGCCTAACTTGAATATTCATGAATCTTTTTACAAGACGAAGGCTATGATTAGTGATTTAGGACTTGATTATAAAAAGATTCATGCATGTCCAAAACATTGCATGTTATTTTGGAAAGAGAATGAGAGTCTAGATGTTTACAGTATTTGTAAATCTTCATGATGGAAGGAATTTCCTAAAGACAATTCTGAGTTTGAAGAGCCAAAATATGAGCATAAAGTTCCTGCTAAAGTATTGCGACACTTTCCATTGATTCCTAGACTTCGAAGACTCTTTATGTGTTCAAATACTGCTAAGTCAATGAGATGACATGACTAAAACCGATCCAACGATGGGAAAATGAGACATCCTACTGATGGTGAAGCTTGGAAGAGTTTTGATAGACTCCGTGGAGATTTTTCTATTAACTCTCGCAATATAATACTTGGTTTGGCAAGTGATGGCTTTAATCCATTTAGGACCATAAGCGTATCACATAGCACATGGCCTGTCATGATGGTGGTGTACAACTTTTTGCCATGGTTGTGCATGAAACTTGAATATACAATGTTGTCCTTGTTTATTCCTGGTCCATAATCACCAGGAAATGATATTGATGTCTACCTTTAACCGCTGATTTAGGAGCTAAAAGATTTATGGGAGTTTGAAGTGGAGACATATGATGCTTCAAAAAAATGAAACATTTCAAATGCGTGCAACTCTTTTATGGACAATTAGTGACTACCCTGAGTATGCTATGTTGTCAGGTTGGAGCATGAAAGGAAGATTAGCTTGTGCATATTGTAATTATGACACTAATTCATCCTACTTGAAACATAGCCATAAAATGCGCTATATGGACCATCGTGTATTTTTACCAATGAGTTATCCTTGGAGATCTAATAAGAAATATTTTAATTGGAAAATGGAACTTAGGTCTATGCCACACAAATTAGAAGGGTCAGAAATCCTGGAAATATTAAAAGATTTCATAAATCTTTTTGGAAAGAATGCAAAAAAAACTAGTGATTGTCCATGGAAAAAGAGATCAATCTTTTTTGAGTTGCCTTATTGGGTGACAAATAAATTACATCACAATTTCGATGTCATGCACATTGAGAAAAACATTTGTGATAGTATTGTGGGCACTCTTTTGGACATTCAAGGGAAGACAAAATATCATGTTAATGCTCGTTATGATTTGCAAAGTATGGAATAAGAAAATATCTTCATCCAAGGGACATTGGTAAAGGTCAGATAGAGTTTTCAGCAGCTTGTTTTTCACTGAATGCTCTTGAGAAAACTACCTTTTGTGGTGTTTTTACGGATGCAAAGTTACCAGATGGAACTGTGTCAAATATTTCAAAGTGTGTGCATGTTACTAACAAGGAAATATCTAGTTATAAGAGTCATGATGCACATTTCATGTTACATTACTTACTACTGTGGCAATAAAAAGCACAATGTCTCATGAAGTGGTTGACCCTCTAATTCGATTTGTCTCATTCTTTCTCTCCATATGTCAAAAGGTTATACAATTGCAAATACAGATTACTTGGAAGAAGAAGTGGTACAAATACTTTCTTAGTTAGAGATGATTGTTAGAAACTGTGTTGGCTGAAATACAAGAGAGGGGGCGGGGTGAATTGGATTTAAAAATCTTTTTCAAAACTATATTATCTTTTCAGAAAATGCAAGTCAATTTGATAAACTGGATCTTTATTGACTTTACTAGGTAGAATAGTAGAATGAATCAGCAAACATAATACAATCCAGTCACAGAACAATGCAGCAAACCAAACAGTTTTATCAAAATTCAAATGTAAGTACGGAAGCGATTTAGTTTACTACACAAAAACAGATTGAAGTTAACCACACAGAATGAACTGATCAACTTCGATTCAATCAACAGTTCGAATTATTAAGAATCAATCAAAAATAAATTTATTTTTATTAAAGAAACAATTATTAAAAGATGTTTAAGTCTTATATCAATTATAGTTCAATTATAGATTCTGAAAACAGTTTATACAGTGAACCAGTCAATTAAATCAGTGATCAAGAAGGAGAAAGA
>Ga0209700_107719_pt1 | contig 14753 bp, 5 predicted proteins | sample SiratroredBW_FD_187528 | JGI IMG/M metagenome (GOLD analysis project Ga0209700, IMG submission 187528) | Root nodule microbial communities of legume samples collected from California, USA - Siratro red BW (SPAdes) (version 2) | ecosystem: Host-associated > Plants > Roots > Nodule | place: USA... | reverse complement strand
ACAGAAGATTTTGGTACAATATACTTACTAAATTAAATTTTGTAGGCACAATCGTTTTTTTAACAGGTATGCACAATCGTTTAACATAAATATATGAGGAAGACTTACTTTAAATTACACTTTGACGGCACCTAAATATGAGAAATCCAGAAAACACTCGTTCGGCGGCACCAAATACGAGTGACTGTACTTTTAAGTTATATTTATATAAACAAATATGGGACCCACCAATTCATTTTGGGTAATTGAAAAAATTTATTATTTATTAATTATTTATAAAACATACATGTATCACATTCAATTTTAAAGAAATCAGTAAATTATCATATACATAAATATATTAACACTTTTCTAAAATAATATATAGTTGATTTTATGTAATATTTTTTATCTCATTAATATATAAATTTATATTTTACAATTATATAAGAACACTATTCTTGTTTTCAACATTTATGTGTGGTTTTATAAAAATGATAAACAAGATCAATCATCAGCTTACCACTCTCCATTTTCGTTAAACAAGAACAGCTTAGTCCTTTGAGAAATACTAAGTCCTGAACATGCATAAAAGGGTACGAAAAAAAATGTGGAACCAAAACTGATAGTGAAACAAAATGATAAAACTTATGAGTCAATGTTAAAACATAATTTTAGTGATGATAATGCAACTACTGTTGCTTTCTCCTCTACAGTGGTATTTTTCTTCTTTCATGTATTAAAAAATGGCATGGTTTAGAAGAAAGAATAATAAAAAATATTATTTGTAAATAACTGGAAAAAAACACAAATATTACCTGACTGTATCACAATTTATTAAATTTTGATACTTACTAATACTTTATTTATCCTATTATAAATAAGAAAGAACAGTTATTTATTAAAAAAAATTGAAGCTGAAATAAATAAATAAAAGTATTGTATCAAGAATTTATAGAAGATTTTTGTACAATATATTTACTAAATTAAATTTTGTACTCACAATCGTTTTTTATCAGCAAAGGTATGCAAAATCGTTCAACATAAAGATAAGAGTATGTGAGAAGGATTTACTTTAAATTATCCCTTGACGGCACCAAATATGAGAAATATGAGAAAGTTACTCAAATAGCTGCTCCTACGTCCAAATATGAGAATACCACAAAGAATTGACGGCACCAAATATGAGAAATATGAGAAAGTTACTCAAATAGCTGCTCCTACGTCCAAATATGAGAATACCACAAAGAATTGACGGCACCAAATATGAGAAATATGAGAAAGTTATTCAAATAGCTGCTCCTACGTCCAAATATGAGAATACCACAAAGAATTGACGGCACCAAATATGAGAAAGTTACTCCAAATAGCTGCTCCGACGCCCAAATATGAGAGTACCAAACAGATGACCTAATGTGAGTGCCGAAACGATACTTTTAGGATATATTTACATAAACAAATGTGAAACCCATCATTTCATGTATGTGGTTGAAAAAATTTATTATTTATTAATTATTTATAAAACATACCTGCATCACACTCAATTGCGAGGAATTCAGTAAATTATGATATAATATTTTTTAATCTACATAAATATATTAACACTTTTCTAAATATAAATTATGAAATAATATATAATTGATTTTATGTAATATTTTTTATCCCATTAATATATAAATTTACATTTCACAATTAGATAAGAACACTATTCTTTTTTTCAACCTTTTTATGTGTGGTTTTATAAAAATGATAAATTCGTTTAAATTAATGATGTTTTGTTCTAGGAAATTATGTAAGATTAATTTTTTTTTATTTAAGAAAAGTTTATAGAAACTAAGAGGGGAAACTTGTATACTTGATAACAAAGCCTAAAGACACATTCTCCAAGTTAAATTTGATTTACTCAAAAGATTCATCATAACCAATTTTAGAGGAGTATAAATGCATTGACTCGTTAAAACCATTTTACAAAGTATCACATGCATTGACTCATCAAAACATTATAGAATCACATAACAACTTTTCTACTTATGAGACAATAACGAAAAATAAAATTATATTTATTTGATAATTAACTTTTGAAGGTTTTTATGGGATTCTGTAGGGAGAAAAGTTTCTTGGGTAGCTTGAGACAAAGTATGTTTGCCTATAGAGATGGGTTGGTTGAGAATGAGAGATATACATGTCTTTAATTATGCCTTTGTTGCAAAGTGGAAATAGAGATTGAGATCCGCAAATGGTGGTGGTTGGAGAGACTTGATTGAGGGAGTTTCGGAAAGTCTATTACATATATAAAAACTTCGAATTGATGGAAGGATTTAGGAACAATTTGTGAGGAAAATAGAGAATACAACTGGTTTGATCAAAGGGTAAGATGAAAAATTGGTAATGGTAGTAGGATTAAATTTTGGGAAGATTGGTAAGTGGGAGAAGGAACCTCAAAGGAAAAGTTTCCTAGATTATATGGGGTCTCAGTACTCAAATAAGATGATTAGTGAGTTTGGCTTGAGGAATGATTTTGGAAATCCATAGGTTTTCATATGACAGATACCTTGGAGGAGAGAATTATTTGAATGGAAAAAAGAGTTGCAAAATCAGCTTGAGGAACTCATCCACAATGTTGTGTGGAATACGAATATGTTTGACCAATCCTGTTAGGTAGGTGAGAGTGTAAATGTCTATACAGTCTATTATGGGTATTGGGCTCTAAAGGAGATTCCAGGTGTTTAGAGTAATGAATGCTTTAGTGAGATTTGGAGTCTTAAGGTGTCAGGAACAACCAAGATATTTGGATGGAGAGTATTGCTTGATAGACTATCTTCTAAAGTCAATCTTGTGAGGAGAAGGGTTATGGTCTCGAGTAACCTGCGCCCTTTATATAATAAGGACGTGAAAACTTTGCAGCATTTACTGATCACTTGTGTTAGGTTGCACAAAAATTGTGACTCAAGTGTGACAAGTAGGATTGTCCTTGGTAAGATTTATTAACATTGTTAACCACTTTTGCAGTTTCTATTTTAGTGAATTGAGTAGAAAAGCAAACATTGCTAGAAGAGGATTGAAACACTATGATTATTAAATTTTTTTAATTCTTAATTAATTTTTTAATATTGATATTATCAAAAGGTTGAAATTTATTAGTCTCTTTTAATTAAATTAAAGTTTCTCATCATTATTTCTATATTTCATCTTTAAGTATTTGATTAATACTAAATTTAATATATCTTAATTCGTTGGGTCCTTTCAATTAAATGGTTCACAATATACCTAATAAGAGGTATAAAAAATTTCACTAATCTATCATAGTTAGGGTTGTATTTGGATCTAATTATATAGAGAAACAATATCATTAGCAAATTGATGACAATATTTATGTTATTAGTAATGTGATTGTTGTTCGCACTATATTCATAGTAATTTTGATTTTATGGTTGATTCCTCTAGACGATGCCTGACCTTTATAGTACTCTTAATTTAGTGTTGAAAATTTCCTTTTCCAATGAAAATGCCTTGTGATCTTACTTGACTCAAATGAAATTCATTTCAAGTGTTTTTAAATTGTGTAAACAATAAACTAAAAAAATACCATAAACATCTTCATTCATTTTCAACCTCTAAATAATGAATCCAACACTCGAAAGAAATAGCAACGTGTAACTTTTCTTCTATGTTTTTACACACGCTACTGTTCCAGCTCTTCAATTTTTATTCAAATTTTCATGCAAATAATATATGATCTGATTTGTTAATTAATGTTTATTTTTAAACCATTAACATCGAATCATTAATATTAATGTAGCATTTAGGTACTCAACTAGGTTATTAGCTCAAGACTACTACAAAAAATAAGTGCTGTATTATTGATTTTCCTATCAATAATTGCATCAAAATTGTTAAAAAAAATGTTTCTAAAAAAAAGTCAGTCAACTTATTAGTAAAATCTATGTTTTATAATAAATAATCACTTTTTATAATGAGAAATAACTTTATATTATATATAATATATATATATATATATATATATATTATATTAGAGTTTTTGGTTGGTACACCTTTGAACCCGTTTACATATGGTAAACATGCAAAGTGAAGATTCAAATTCACCACTTTGAAGATTTTATACATAAATACGAAGTTGATTGTCAGATTTAGCAGAGAGTATGCGTGGAAGTAATTGTTACACTCTTTTTAAGGTCAAGACGCTCCTCTTGGCTATGCATCATGGAGACGATTGAGATCAACGGTGGATTCTTTTACTATGTCAGAACAAACACATCTAATCTATTGGTATGTATTAGACGACAATTTTAATACTGATCAATATCCCTATACATTAAGCATCATTTTCAATGTATTGATATAAGTTTGACGCATGCATTTAATATTTAATGTTGTGGCCTTCACAACAAAGATAAAGTAAATGTTTTGCAATAAACAGAAGCGCTTCTCGTGTTTGTAACCTAATTTAGCATCTCAGTTCTAAAATTAACACCTTAATGTTGATTTGTTAACATTTTAAACAATTGGATGAATGTTACACATTTCAATGTATTTTTATAAGTCAAATTATCGGTGGATTCCTTTTACGCATGCATTGGGATTTAACTTTATCAATTTTCTTATATTATTTAATGTCTTTGCTCATCTCATATGCATTGAAATAAGTTACACGGATGCGTGTATGGTCTATTTCACACTCCAATTTGGCATTTATTAGAAAACATTAAAATTACTACCTTTCCAGCAAAGCAATTTTTTAAATAATTTTAATCTGATTATATCTTCGTAACTCCACATCTAAAGAAAACCAGAAATGTAATGTTGTGGCCAAGCAAATGTTTTGGAGTAAACAACAGTTATTATTTTGTGTTTGTAACCTAATTTAATATCTCAATACTACATTAATACGTTGACACACATTTAAATTGTTTTGTGTTTGTAATGTAATTCAGCATCAATGCTAAGAAACAGACCTGCATAGTTGATTGCGGACAATCAAATTTGACATTTATGTATAAGACCTTCTAAGTTCCGATGCATGCCTGACATTTGTATACACATTTAAGGTTGTACCAATCAAACTCACATATCATTTATTTTCACAAATCATTCATTTAATATATAATATATAATGCACCTATTTTGTATCTGTCTTTCTTACCAGCTACATGTAAAAGCATTTTGGATTCCAACATATGCGTTTTCTGGCTTTGTTGCAGTAGCCTTGGAATGCTCATCGTTAGTAGCTTTGGGATGCTCATCGTTAATAGATTTGTATTTCACACTTTAATTTGGCTTTTTATATATGAAACGGTAAAAGTCTAAAATGGGGTGATGAATTTGAATCTTCACCTTTGCATGACTGCCATTTGTATTCAAGAACCATGAATCAGTTTCTGTCATTACTGCATTAGTCAAATCCTTTATTTTTATAGTTTGATTTGACTGTAAAATGTTTAGAATATTCTAAATATCTCATTTATATATTTTTTTTGCTAATAAATAATATAAAATTTAAAATATAAATTTCTCATTAATTAATTAATTATACCTTTTCAGCTTGGAATCTTATAACAAAAATAATCTCTATCTCTTAACTGATCTTTTAACTTAAACCTTGTAGTTTCTATGAAACCAATATGACAACCGATCAATTTTACTTTTATCAACTACCTGAACGATATATTAAAAAGATTGCTTTAATTTTCAAATTCTAAATAATTTATTATTCTATAATTAAATAAACTGTATAGTAAGTTTTTTTAAATATGATATTTGGATTTTTGTCCATTTAACACTTGTGATAAGTTTGTATGCTTGCTAAAATATTGTTGCTTTTTATGTATCTTCAAAGAAATATAAAAGTCTAAGCAGTGATTAAATAATATGAAAATTAAAGTTATGTTTAGTCATTTAAAGTATATAACGAGTTATTTATTATTAAAAAATCATTTAAATATGAAGCACGAATATTTTAATCTATTTAAGAAAAATAAGTTATGTATTTAAGTAAATTTTTTATAAAAAAAATATATTAAATAAAAAATAAAAAATGTGGTTCAACTCGTATATATATATATATATATATATATATATATATATATATATATAGTAACCTCAAATACTCTATAATGTACTATCAAAACATATTAAAAATGCAAATCTATAATATCTGCTTCTGATTCCATCGTAACAATATTAATTCAACTAAACAGAGGTATATTTTCACCTTAAACACAATTATCTACGACTGAGGGTGGAAAAGTAAAAGGTAAAGTTCCTTAAAATTAATAATGCCTGGTGGATGCAGATGAAAATAAATGATTTGTGACTTTTATTGGTACAACATTGAACGTGTGTAGAAATGGTAGACATGCGGTGGAACCTCCGAGGTTTTATGCATAAATGCCAAATTTGACTGTGAGATTAACCAGTGCATACGTGTATCTTATCTCTGCATGCAAAATTCAACTATAGTTTGACTTATAAAAATACATTGAAATGTGTAACATTCATCCAATGGTTTAAAATGTTAACAAATTAACATCAAGCATTGAGATGCTGGCTGAATTAGGTTACAAAACACGAGAAGCGCTTCTGTTTACTGCAAAACATTTACTTTATCTCTGATGTGGAGGCATTAAATATTAAATGCATGCGTGAAACCTAATGATGCCACCGATGCATAGCCAAGAGGAGCGTCTTGACCTTAAAAAGAGTGTAACAATTACTTCCACGCATGCTCTGCTAAATCTGACAATCAACATGTATTTATGTTTAAAATCTTGAAAGTAGGGAATTTGAATCTTCACTCTGCATGTTTACCATATGTAAACGGATTCAACGCCGAATTGGAGTGTGAAAGAGACAATGTTGGAGTGTGAAAGAGACGATACACACATGCTTATAACTTATTTCAATGCATATGAAATGAGCAAAGACAATAAATAGTATAGAAAAATTGATCAGGTTAAATACCAATGAATGTGACTATTTTATAATTATTATTATTTTTATTAGGATTATATTTATAATTATGATTATTAATATTATCAATAAAATTATTATTATTATAGTTAATAATAATATTATTATCTTTATTAAAAACAACAATAATATAAATAATATCAATAATAGTATTAATAATATTAATAAAAATAATATTAATGAGATTCATAATAATAATAAATTAATAAATTTAAAATATTAATAATATAAATACAAAAAATAAAAATAATATTAATAATAATATTACAAATAATGAAGGGAAGATTGTCAGAGAATAAGAGAATTGTGGTTCTTGTCGGCTGCCTCTGTCCTCCAGGTCTTGATTTTCTCAGAAAACCTAAAATTATTCTTTTAAACTCGTTTTCGGGTCTAGGTTAAGTGAATTTTTGTTTGGGTCCGTCAAATTTCGCTCACACGAACAAGATCTTTATTCTCTCAAAAAGGTATTTCGCCCAGGTGCGACACACCTCGCATAGGCGAATTTTCAAGGTGCTCTCTGGACCGATCTCGTCCGAGCGAGATCATCCTTGCCTAGGGTGAGACAGCCTCTGCACCTGATCTACATTCTGAACTTTTTTCACCTAGGTGAGCTCCTCATCGCTTGGGTGAATTTATTTTAAACTTTTTAGTTCTCTTCTTCATAAATCCTCCAATCTCTAATTTTCTTCATTCTTTTATACCTGAAATTTCACAATAATTGAGATCAAATAATTTACTTTAACTCAGTACTCAAAATCTAAATTTAGATCCAAAAACTCTGAAATTAGAGGTAATTACTATCTTAAAGAACACTTAAACTCACAAGTACTCAAGCTTTCTCATGTATAAAAAATACTCAAAATTGACACTTATCAACTCCTCCTAAACTAAAATCTTGCTTGTCCTCAAGCTGAATAATTGGATTCACATAAAAAGATTTTTCCTAAAACAAAAACAATGGTTGCTCAAAAATCAAACCCATCGTTCAATCATTAGAACAACTTTCATTTTTAAAACAAGAATTCAATATAAGAAAGATCAGATATTCCAAGTCCAATTAAAGCAAGAAAAAGACACAACAAATCTATAAGAGAAACAACTCAAACAAAGACATGATAATCTAATTGAGGAATTTCTCTCTTAATCTCTCACTGGATAGTGTCTCTCTCAACTTCCAATGACTCTAAACAAATCAAGGTTGCCTTTCATTTTTAGTCAAATCACAAACATACAATCAACATGGATCTTAAGGTCTTCTAAAGGTTGTAATGAGGTTGGGCTATCAAGAACATTGGTTTTTCAGATAACAAAATGCACACTTCAGACAAGAAGAACATATCTACAATTCAGAAAAAATTTCCCTTGGAAAGAATTAATCTACCAACTCTTAGATTTCTTCCATCCATTGTTTTTTTTTTTTTGTAATTCACTCTTTTGTTTATTTTTTTACTTTTATTTTTATTTTTATTTTTTTAGTAGAGCAAAATAGTGAATTATCTAACCCATTTCTTTACATTACCAACATGTTAAAGCTAAATCAACCCTTCCCATTATGAATATTGCACCTATGTTCTTCTTCCTTAAACATGCTACAAGGGTGAAAAATCATATATCAATTGAAGGTTAAGATGCGACAAAGAAAATTTCAGCTCAAAGGGTTATAAAAAAAATTGGTTAAAAATTGTACCTAGTTGGCTTTTTGGCTCTGGGTTAAAGTGTCTATACAAAAATGCCTTAATCATATCCATGTGTTTCATTTGTGATGTATAATAACACAAAAATTCAGGCAACATCAACTTGATACAAAACTCAGTAGGACTCTCTATTGTTTAAAGATTCACAACTCACTTGGTTAATTGGTTTAATTCCTCAATTTTTATCAAGCCTTGTTCTAGTCATAATCCTGTTCAATTTTCATGTCTCAATCTCCTACTCAACTAAACTCAAAAATTCTAATCCACTCAATCTTTCCTAATTCAATAAACTGATCTAACTTAGAACAACCACCGAGTCTAATTTCTACTCAACCACAGACTCATGCTAAGTATCACATCTAATATCATTTAACAAATAAAATTAACAAAAATAAATACTAAATGGAAAATCAATCACAAACCTACTACAATATTTAATTACAGAAACTATTGTTTTATAAGGAATAGAATTAATCTCCCCTCATGATTCTATCAAAATTAGTGTCAAATTCTGCATCATGATGTCCTTGATTCACCTTTTCTCTTGTTGTTGTGGATAGTCCTGCTTCTGCAAATGCTCTTCTTCCCCAGGAAAATTGGGCCTGTCCCTAGGACATATGACATAAGAGCTGAATTGGTTAGGTGAGAAAAATTGATACCAATGAACACTTAACTCAAAGATTATGCAATGAAAATTGAAGATTGAGAGAGATATTGAGCAAGGGTGGCTCACAAGGGTGAAGGCTAGATGGGGGCGAGCCCTTCGCTTAGGATTCTGTGTTTTTTTTTTTTTTGGAAAGAAAATTTCACCAGGGCAAAAACACTCCAGTGAGTATTCCAAATTTTCGTCCGAACGAAACTATTCGAGTAAGCAACTCCAATTTTTATCCAAGTGAGACTAGTTTCGTCCAGACGAAAGTTGTAGTTAAACATTTTTTTCTTTTTTTTCTAAGAGAAGATAGAGAAAAAATAACTGTCCTGCAATATTTGTCTCATAAGTAAAAAAATATTATTTGATTTCATAATGTTTTAATGATTCAATGTATTTGATACTGCTCTAAAATCGATTATGATTAATCATCTTTCGAGTTTATTAGAATTTGATTGTTGAGTTTTGTTATACTGCATACAAGTTTTGTCTCACAGTTTCTATAAACTTCTCCTAAATAAAAAAAAAATCTTAAATAATTTCCTTCAACAAAACATCATTAGTCTAACCGAATTTATTATTTTTATAAAATTTATATTAAAAAAAAAGGATATATATCTTTTTATCTTGATTTGATATAATTGTGAAATATAAATTTATATATTAATAAGATAAACAATATTAATGAGATAAACATTACATAAAATCAATAATAAATTATTTCATAATTTATATTTAGAAAGATTTTAATATATTTATGTATATTTACAAAATATTATATCATAATTTATTGATTTCTTCAAAAATAGACTCTGACGTATGTATTTTTTATAAATAATTAATTAGTTATCAATTTTTTCAATCACAAAAATGAAATGGTAGATCCCACATCTTTTATATAAATATAACATAGAAGACTACAGTCCCACAGTCAGATGGAGTCTGCTTTGGTTTTCACTTCTTTCATGCTCCCATATTCCGATGCCTTTGAGAGCTTATTTGAAGCAAGTCTTTCTCACATACTTTTCATCTTTATTAAATGATTGTGCATACGAAATCTGGATCCTGATGATTTATATTATATCAACATCTTCTGTAAATTCTTGGTATAATATTTTTATTTATTTCAATTTTAATTTTTTTTAATAAACAACTGTTCTTTCTTATTTATTATTCAATTTTAATTTTTTTTAATAAACAACTGTTCTTTCTTATTTATTATGAAATAAATAAAGAATTAGTATATATTATTTTGCTCAATTTAATAAATTGTGTTACAGTAAAATAATATTTGTGTGTTTTTCTCTATTATTCACAAATGATATTTTCTATTATTTTCTCTTCTAAATTACGTTATTTTGAATACAAAAGAAAAGAAATACCACTGTTGAGGAGAAAGCAACATTAGTTTCATTATCATCACTAAAATTATTTTCTAACATTTACTCGTATATGGGAACTCACATCTTGTTATATGAATTGAATAATTATTGTGTATATAACTAGTAGTGTTTGGAAAAAAAAAATAATTGAATCTAGATATGGGAATTGTAGGAATATGAAAAGTTCAATGACAGATAGAAAAAACTCTTACTGGTGGAAGGATTTAAGATTAATTTGTGAGGTACAAAGTGAACATAATTGGTTTGACAAGAGGATAAGGTGGAAGTATGGTAATGGAAGTAGGATTAGATTTTGGGAAGATTGGTGGGTGGGAGATGAGAAGTTAATGACGAAGTTTTCTAGATTGTACTCGGTTTCAGTTTACAATAAAAGGGTGGTTAGTGATTTCGGAATGTGGAATAGAGATGGGACATTGGAGACTTTTACCTGGCAGATACTGTGGAGGAGGAAATTGTTTGATTGGGAGAAAGATTTGGAAAAATAGCTCATGGACCTAATAACTAATACTCATTGGAATAGAGATAAATCACATGAGTGGAGTTGGGTTGGGGAGAATGTTACAGCCTATACAGTTCAGTCTGGATACAGGGCTGTCAAGGAGGTACAAGATGTTCTTCAAAGTGATTGCTTTAGGATGATATGGGATCTTAGTGTGCCTGGGACAATTAAAGTTTTTGGATGGAGGGTTATGCTAGATAGATTGCCTTCTAAGGTCAATCTTGAGAATAGAAAGGTTGCAGTATCTTGCAATCTCTGTCTATTATGTAAAAAGGAGGTGAAAACTACTCATCATTTATTTATTACCTGTGAAGTAGCACATCGATTGTGGATTAAATGTGACAATTGGGTAGGGAGCACTTGAGTTAGGCACAATGATATTGCTAACCATTTTGTAGATTTTATATTAATGGTCTTAACGAGAAAGCTATCTGTATTTGGAGAGGGGTGTGGCTGACATTAACTAAGGTAATCTGGACTCAGAAAAATAGGATTGGTTTTTAGGCTGGTCAGGTGGATGAGGTAGAGATCTTCGCATTGGTACAATTGCGCGCTTAGTCATGGGCTAAATTTGATGGGTTAAGATGTTAAGGATCCTTTTCGGATTGATGCATACATTCTCTAGATTGCTTACTAGAGATAAAATAGTGGTTCGTGTGAAGTAAGATTGTTTGCAAGGACTTGTTCTACGCAGGAGTATTGCTCAATGGGAGTATGTCGTATGTGCATCTCTCCATTCTTCTTGGATCGGGGATGGAAAATGTTCACGAGAATATCTAAAGGAGCTTACATATCAATTGGCTTATGTATTTTACTTGTTATCTTTATTTTTCATGACTAGATTTCATGTGTAGTCTACAGAGTATGTATTTTGATTCTAGTAGGGCATGCCGATTAATTGCTTTTATGTGGAGTGGATCTGTGGATTAGATTAAAGATGTATTTGTATAAAAGTTAGAATACTTGAAGTTTTTCTTTTTAATTCAATTTATTTCTTGCTGTTAAAGAAAAACAATTAGTATTTTAAGTTAATGTACGTGATAACTAATTTGAGAGTCTACTTTATTTTGTTTATGTTTTGTTATTCTTGAACCTATATTTATGGTAAGATTTGATAACTATTTTAATCAATTTAATAATCTTTCTTGATATTAATTTCATACATATTGAGTTATTAGATATATTATGATTCATGGCATATATTGATTATATTTTCTTATTAATTAAATTTAACTATATGTGATTTAAGAATTAATTGAGTCCAACCATGTGACTAGTGGACTGTGCCTGTGGTTCTGAAAATCCGTTGTGAAAGGAGCAAAACATATTGTAAAGAATACGAAACTTAAAATTTCATGTTTTAAACTATGTTGCACAAAATTGGAAGAACAGGCTACTAGTCACATGTTTGGATCCAAATAATTATAAAATTGTTAGATTTAATTAATTATGATATTTATCTGATATATGTGATTGTGCATCTAGTTATGAAACAAAATACGTCAAAAAATATCTGTCTACAATGTATTTTCTGTCAACTGGTTTAGATATGTTATATTTCAATGTATTCAGTGCTTATCATATCTCTCTGTATTTTTTTAATGGACAAAAGTATTTATAAATATTTACTGGTTACATATATCTTGACTTTTGTCTGCAATAATATTTGTATATTTAATTAATTTATTAATAATAATATATATAGACGTGATTTAAGTAATGACCAAAGTAGAAAAGTGTAAATTAAAAGGTTAAAGTGAATACTTGATATTATATATTAATTGAAAAAGTTATTTTCTTAACAAAAATTGACATAGAGAAATTAATTGAAGCGTTAATATAACATAGGGACTCCAACTATGCATTGCTGTTTTATAGTTTCTTCCGATGTCCAGCTTTCTAATTATTGCTGTTTTATAGCATTACTGTCCCAGAGACATTTTTTGCCTTTTTCTAGAAATAATTAAGAAAAATGGTCTTTTTCTAGATTCAACCAATTTTTCTTTTTAAAAAACCACTCAACCAAGAACCATGAGTCAGTTTCTCTCATTAGCTTTTGTTTTAAAAAAAAAAAAAATTGGTTCAACCTGAAAAAAAGACTATTTTTCTTAATTATTTCCAGGAAAAGGCACAAAAACGTCTCTAGAAACAGTAATGCATTGATGCTTTCTTGTGACAGTTTGTCATATTGGAAAGCTGCAATGCATAGTTGGAGTCCCTATGTTATATTAAAGCTTCAATTAATTTTCCTATGTCAATTTTTGTTAAGAAAATAACTTTTTCAATTAATATATAATATCAAGTATTCACTTTAATCTTTTAATTTACACTTTTTTTACTTTGATTATTACTTAAATCACGTCTATATATATATATATATTATTAATAAATTAATCAAATATACAAATATTATTGCAGACAAAAGTCAAGATTTGTCTATTAAAAAATTACAGTTGATTCTCCAATAAAAGTAAGGTCTTAAAGTACAGTGGAAATTGTCTGCAACATATCTAAAACAGTTGACAGAAAATAGATTGTAGACATATATGAGTTCTCCCAACCAACTTCTAAACCACATAATTATGCAAGCTCACCACCTTCAGCCCCCGTCTTCCAAGGACTTGTTCTACGCGAGTATTCCTAAATTGAAGTATCTCGTAGGTGTAACTCTCCATTCTTCTTATATCAGAAATGGGGACTTGTTTTACGCGAGTATTGCTTAATTGAAGTATGTTGTAGGTGTAACTCTCCATTCTTCTTATATCAGAAATGGAAAATCTTCATGAGAAGACCTAAAGGAACTTACATATCTTATGTAATGTATTTTATCTGTTTTTTTTTATTTTTCATAACTAGATTTCATATGTAATATACTTTTAATTTTAGTAAGGCATTGCTTTTATATGAAGCGGATCTGTAGATTAAATTGAAGATGTATTTATATAAAGGTTGAGACACCTACATATTTTATTGTATGGAGTGTTTCTTTTTAATTCAATTTATTTTCTGTTGTTAAAGAAAAACAATTAATATTTTAAATTAATGCAGGTGATAACTAATTTGAGAGTGTATTTTATTTTATTTATGTTTTGTTAGTCTTAAACCTATATTTATGGTAAGATTTGACATTTAATAATTTTTCTTGATATTAATTTCATACATATTGAGTTATTAGATAAAAAAAATTTATTACTTCATCATAATACAAGTAAAAAATAAAAGAAAATGTTTTTTATATCTAAAGTTTACAGTATTCTTCGTCTCAATTCTATCTAAAACTTCTATTTATTTATTCATTCATAATAATAACATTAGCCATTATAATAACACTGAGTGAAAAGATGTTCTTTTAAATTTAAAGTTCACGTGTTCTTTGACCTGCATAGTTAATTTTCTTTACGGTTTCAGTGATTGGTGTTATATTAACGCTTCAATTAATTTACCTATGTCAATTTTGTTAAGAAAATAACTTTTTCAATTAATATATAATAGCAACTATTATTCACTTTAATCTTTTAATTTACATTATTTTCTACTTGGGT
>Ga0209700_107718_pt1 | contig 14755 bp, 12 predicted proteins | sample SiratroredBW_FD_187528 | JGI IMG/M metagenome (GOLD analysis project Ga0209700, IMG submission 187528) | Root nodule microbial communities of legume samples collected from California, USA - Siratro red BW (SPAdes) (version 2) | ecosystem: Host-associated > Plants > Roots > Nodule | place: USA... | reverse complement strand
ATTTTGAAAATTCAGTATTGACACACCTTAATCCATACATGGTGCCTATGCTTTTAAATAAAATTTTGAAAAATCGGGAACCATCTTCGATCACTAATTCTACTAATATGGCCTAGGCATTGGCATTGACGTTGCGTTGATTTATATCATTGTCAAAGATAATATTAAATTATATTATATAAGTAAATATAAATTATTAAAATTAGACTTAAATTTACTTCAAAGTATATCCTAGTGCATTTCTTATCACTAATAAGCTACCTACAAATATTTAGTTTTAGATTTAAGATGTCTGGTTTTGGTATAAAAGGGTGTGTTAAAGAACTCATCTTAACTAGTGATAAAACAATATTACAATATATATAAGTGGTATAAATCTTACCTTATAAGTCAGTTTTGTAACCTTTTGTTCAAAATACTATATATAATATACTTTATATGAAAACAAGAATACAAGAAGGGATGTGTAATTGAGTTCTATTCAAAACTTTTGTGCATGTTTTTGCAAATATAGTTTGATTATGAATACTCAAATGATGATTGTAAATTGTTTAACCAGATAAAGATGATTACATCTTATGCAATTTATCAGATGATGTTATTTAACTTAACAAATTTTCTTGTATAAAACATTTTGGTTATAAGTGGTATTGTAGTGACTCTCCTTCTTTGTTAGTATAGATAACAATAATATGCAAAGTGAAGAGATAAAAAAAAGAGATAATACACATTATAATTTTTATACTAGTTCGTCTTATCAAACAAATTATATTCAATTCTCAATCAACTAATTGAGTTCCACTAAGCAAATTGTACTATCCGGATATAGGCGACCGCTTGTCGCCCTTAACTAGTAGCTCCTCTACCAAAGGTGAAGGCAGTAGTTGATGCGTGTACGCAATCTCTGCTAGGACAGTATGCAAAAGCTGACATAACATAAGTCTTAAGTCAAACTCGAACCCTATAAATAAGTGGGTAGCAAAGGCCAAATGTATGTCCGTTAATTTGATTAAGAAACCATTTGCTCCGATAACCGAATACTTAAGGGTCAGAGTGTCATCACAAATACACCCCCCGCTGTGACTCGATCGAGTAGTTGGCGAACTTGGGGCGGATACTTTACAGACAAGGATTAGACTAGCGTTGTGAAGACAAGACATTTGAACATCTCTAGAGTGAGGACGGAAATGATTCGGGTAGAACTGGGTTGACTCTGAAGGTCCTCAAGATTTGTGTAAGAACAATTGGCGCCCACCATAGGGCCCGAAGAGTAGTACAGAAGGCTTGGATGGTATCAATCCGTAGTCAAGTAAATGAACAGAGGTCAGAAATGGTTGTCATGAAGCAAAAGGGGAAGGAGGAAATGCGTGCGATAAGACAGAAAAGTGAGAATGATTTTCGCATGCTGAGGCAATAGAACGAGCAAGACCTGTGTGCCCTTAAGCAGGAGAATGACGAGATGAAGAAGAGGTTGCTAAGCAAAAAAGCAGACAAGACCAAGGTGATCTCGGTGTCCGAACGGCTAAAGGTGAATGCGACCAATCCTGAGAAAGCGGACGGGGTATCTTATCAGACAGGCGAAACCTCAAACCTAGATGAGAGGCGTCATCTGTTTGTGGATGGTATTATAAACGTGGACTTACCAGCTAAATGGAGAGGGCTAACCATGGACCGATACGATGGTATCACAGATCCAGATGAGCATATTGATGTGTATACCACCGATATTGGATTGTTCACCACTAGCAAGGCTGTCATGTGTCGAGTATTTCCCAACAACCAGAAGGGGATGACGCTAAGTTGGTTCACTAAACTCCCACCACAGTCAATTTATTCTTTCAAAACCCTTGTAAATCTGTTTACCACTCAATTCGCCACGAGTAGGCCTTATCATCTGATTTCTATCACCCTCGTTAACATTCGGCAAGGCAAAAGCGAGTCCCTCTGGGTGTTCATGGACAGATTCAACCAGGTAGCACTCTAGATCCGAAACCTCAATTCGGAAGTAGCCCTTCATCACATGGTCACAGCTCTCCGACCAGGGCCATTCATTGATAGCTCATGCAAAAAACCAGCCCTCAATATGAATGAGATGAAGGTGAGAGCAGCTAAGTTCATGCGCCTGGAAAAGTTTAGGGATTTTGGCGAACAAATGAAAGAAGAACTCCATACCGAGAAGGTCCGAACTAAGAAGAGAACACCTTAGCGCCACTCACCACCATAGACGAATCATAACCCGAACATGAGGGGGGTAATTAATGTCATTGCATGAGGGTTTGCAGGTGAAGGATCTTCAGCAACAGCACGAAAAAGACACTTAAGGGCAGTTCAAGTTGTCCATGTCATTTCAAGACCTATCCGATTAAAGATGCCGCCCATCACGTTCACTGATGCAGACTTTAAGGGCTTTGATCCCTTACAAGATAATCTGATGGTGATCACGGTAGAAATTGAAAACTTTGCAGTCATGAAAACATTGGTTGATCAAGGAAGTTCTGTGGACATTTTGTACTGGAGAACCTTTAAGAAACTAAAAATTTTGGGAAAATTGACATACAGCCTTTTAAGGATCAGATTGTCGGCTTCTCTGGGAAGCGAGTGGATACCAAAGGCTATGTGAATTTGTATACTAAGTTTGGGGGAGAAAGACCGCTTTCAAAAATTGTCAAGATACGATACCTGATAGTAAATGCCAACACATTGTACAATGTGCTCTTTGGCAGACCATCCCTGAATGCGCTTGGGGCGATAATATCCACACCTCACTTAGCCATGAAGTTCCCTTCTCTAACTGGGGACATCATTACCATCCATGTCGACCAAACATAGCTAGAGAATGTTATGTGGCCAGCTTGAGGATAGAGTCCGCCCGTCAGGCGTGGGAGGAAAATGAAGATAGGAGGGTAAAGCGAAGTCATATTGTGGCAGTCATTAATCTAGATCCGCACTTTGAAGAGATTCGAGTAGAGCCTCAAGAGGAAACCCGATTAGTACCACTTGCGGGAGAGGTGAAAACTACCCGGATAGGAACCTCCTTAGTAGAAGAAAATGCTCAGCGCATTACCCAAATGTTGCAGCAGAACGTTACTATATTCGGTTGGATCACCGCAGACATGCCAAGTGTGGACTAGTCCATCATTGTGCATAGACTATCGACCTTTAAAGATGCAAAACCGGTAGCCCAGAAGAAGAGAAAGCTAGGTGAGGAGAAGAGGGCAACTGCCAAACAAGAGGCAGAGAAACTATTACAAGCAGGGTTCATTAAGGAAGTACATTATAACATGGTTGGCTAATGTGGTGCTGGTGAGGAAATCGAGTGAAAAGTGGAGAATGTGCACGGATTACACCGACCTTAACAAAGCATGCCCCAAGAATGTGTACCCTTTGTCGAGCATTGATCGCCTGTTGGATGGGGTAGAAGGGTAAAATTATGAGCTTCTTAGACGCTTTTTCAGGCTACAATCAGATCAACATGCACCCATATGATAAAGCCAAAACCGCTTTCATAACGGATGAGGCCAATTACATGTGTGAAGTCGTACCCTTTGGGCTGAAAAAGGTAGGAGCTACATATCAAAGGGTCATGGACAAGGTGTTCGGGGAAATGATAGGGAAGAGTGTCAAAGTATACGTAGACGACATGGTGGTTAAGTCAACCTCGTGCGACCAACATCTACAAGATTTGGCACAAGTGTTTGAGGCCCTAAGGACGATGGAAATGCGATTAAATCAGGAAAACTGCGTATTTAGAGTAGAAGGAGGAAATTTCTTAGGGTTCATGCTAACTCATAGAGGAATTGAAGCAAATCCGGACAAGTGTCAGGCCATAGTAGAAATGCAGAGTCCCAAGAACATTAAAGAGGTACAACGACTTGTGAGGAGAGTGGTCCACGAATGGCCAAAAGGATTAAACCGATCCTCTGCCTACTGAAGAAGGCATCTCGGTTCCATTGGAATGAACAATGCGCCCAAGCGTTCGCTCAGTTGAAAGAGTTCTTAAGCAGTCCGTCTGTCATACAGAAGTCGGTTCTTGGCCAGCCCATCTTAGTATACTTATTTATCTCAAAGGAAATAGTGAGTTCGGTGTTGATTCACGAGGTAGAGGGTGAACAAAGATCGGTGTACTTTGTTAGCAAGACGTTACAGGATGCGGAAACCAGGTGCCAAACAATTGAAAAGGTGGCATTGGCACTGGTAACGACAGCAAGGAAAATGAGAGCGTATTTCTAGAACCATGAGATAGTTGTCAAAACCGACTACCCAATAGCTAGGATTCTCTCTAAACCTGACTTGGCTGGGCGCATGATTGGATGGTTTGTAGAGTTGTCCGAGTATGGAATCAAATATGAGCCCATAGGACAGATTAAGGCGTAAATCTTAGTTGACTTCATAGCTGAATGGGGCATGAACCCATAGTACGTCAGTTTAGAGGAAGTATGGTACAAGCCTATACACCACTATCTTCTTACCATCAGTTGTGAGGAAGGGTGAATGGATGATCAAGGTGAAGAGTGCCTGGTTCACGATGGTAGGGACAAATCTGTACAGAAGGGGTACTCAAGACCATTGCTAAAGTGTGTTACTGACACTCAAGCCCGATACATTTTGGAAGAACTTCATGAAGGAGTGTGCAGACTCCATTTAGGGGCAAGAAGCATGTTGATTAGGATACTTAGGGTCAGGTACTACTGGTCGACCATGTAAATAGATTGTGCTGAGTATACTAAGAAATGTGAGAAATGCCAAGAATTTGAAAGCTTTGTGCATAGCAAACTAGAGACGCTGCATAGTATCACCCCTCCATAGCCCTTTGCCATGTGGGGAATGTATATTATAAGACCCTTTCCTCCAGGAAAAGGTCAATGCAGATTCCTTCTGGTGGGGGTGGACTATTTTACGAAGTGGATTGAAGTCCAGCCCTTGGAGGCCATCACCGTTTGCAAGGTGCAAAAGTTTGTATGGAAGAGTATAATTTGCAGGTTTGGCATTTCCCATACGATTGTGACCGATAACGGCAGACAGTTCATCAACCAAACACTGATCGCCTTCTACGAAGGACTTGGGATCCGCCATGTTACTAGTTCGGTAGACCAATCCCAAACTAAGGGGCAGGTGAAAGCTGGTATAAGATCATTTTGAATGAGCTAAAGAAAAGGCTGGGGATTGCCAAAGGTAGATGGCCTGAGGAATTACTGGAGGTATTATGGGCGTATTGATGCACGCCACAAACCAGTACCAAGGAAACGCCCTACAATATGGTATACAGAACGGACACAATGATATCGGTTGAGGTGGGAGAGCCTACCATACTAAGCAGTTGGAAGACATGAACCTCAATAGCGAGAGCCTGACAATAAATCTAGATATTATCAGTGAAATGAGAGATCGTGCAAGGGTGCGGGAGGAAGCAAGCAAAATCCAAGCAGCCAAAAGGTATAACACCAAAGTCAAACCGAGGAGTTTCCATCCAGGTGATCTAGTCTGGCACATGAGTAGTGAAACACAGAAGAACGAAGGAAAGTTTTCGATTAATTGGGAGGGACTTTTTCGCGTCTCAGCAATGGCAGGAAAGGGCGCTTACTATCTGAAGCATTTATCTGGTCAAACAATCTTAAAGACTTGGAATGCCACACATCTCAAGTTTTATTTCAGTTAACTAATGTAAGGGTACTCTTTCCTTGATCAGGTGTTTTAACCCTAAGGAGGGTTTTTACCGACAAGGTTTTAACGAGGCCCACAAATGCCCGTCTTATTAATAAAATCAACTATCATGTGCAACATATGTGTTAAGTATGCAAGGGGTCGTTTCACTCTATTGTGATCCCCCACACCACCAACATAAGTATCGTCGATATACGACAATAGTCACTCCAATGTGACCAACCAAAATAATACTGGCCATGGTGAAACCTCCTTCAAAGAGGGGACATCTCACTCCATTGTAAGACCTCTAATACTCACTGAGTATTTTACAAAACGAAATAAAAACCAAAAACGCATTAAGGGAGAATGTTTCCGGATGCAATAAGGTAAATGTTTGCCCTAACTTATCAACTACGAATGAAGCATATAAGTGGCCAATTATGATCAAGTTATCGCCCATAAGACATTTTTACAGAAACACGTTAAGACGTTAGAGTATCCAATAATAAAGAAGTAAATAGATTGACTAAGAAAAGGTGAAATGAGTATTATCATTGCATCATTTCCATCAGGTTACAAAGAAGTTCAGTCAAACATGGCCATAAAGTCAACCATAAAAAAAGAGTTGCCTATGCCAACTAAGAAAAAAGTTGAAGACCAGAAGAGCCAAAGAATACTCACTTATTCCTCCTTGCGCTCACCTCCATCTCCTTCTTCCTCCTCTTCCTTCTACTTTATAGGCACCAGGCAACTATTAAAGACTTCCTTGTCCGGATCCATCTCGTTCTACTCGGGGACGCCATAGAGGAATACTGCCTGACGAACAACTTGCCGAAACGACTCTTTGTGTAAATCAATGACATAACATTTTAGGTCATTAAGCTCAATGCCCATCTGTGCCTTCTCGGACATCGCATCGTTGTGAGCCAATGTAGCCTCAGAGAGGGACTGTTTGAGTTCTCGGACATCCACGAGAGCTTTTCATTTGTCTTCTTCATCCCTTCAGAATAGGCTCTCAAGGCTTCCCTTTCCTGCTCAGCCTTTTTCAGGTTCAGCTCAGCAGTCCTCAGCGCTTCGCCCAGGGCGACATTGACATCACGAGTCTCCTTCAGGGAGCTAGTTGAGGCCGACAACTCCTCTTTGATCTTGCCTAGTTCAGCCACACCACCTTTTAGCACGTGGGCACGAATAACCTTGGTGATAGCCAAAGTCTGGATATGCATCTCCAAGCATGTATTTACTAAGTCTACGGTGGAGCTCCCACTTAAGGTTTTCTTCTCAACAAATGAAAGGGACACGTTTGTGCCCTTTGCAAAAGTAAGATCGGTGGCAAACAAAGAGTCTATCAAGCCCTTGTCAACTTCCACGATCTCTTTGCTGGTCTCAGGAACACTTAGCTGAGATCTCTATAGAGAAGGCTGGAAAGAGGAGACCTTCTTCCCCTAGCTTTTCTTGTCCTCTTTAGGTTTATCTTTCTTGTCCTTTCATTTCCTCTTTTCGGACGACGGGGGAGGAGCTTGATTGGGGAAGGGAGTAGTGTTCTGAGACGAGCCCTCACCAGCAACCTTGTCAACTGAAACACGATCTTCTTTGATTTTCTTCACTACTTGGGAATTGTAGAAAGAGATAGTTTTAGGTCGAACTCCGAAGGATCTTTCAATATTGACCTTAACTTATGCTTTTAACAGATCTCTTTGGCAGATGGACATTCTTGCAACATAGAATAAACATATAAATATTTATTAAAGTATGAGGTTTAACTTAGTCTATATGTATATTATAGGATATTTTGTTCACATTTCATCTAAACTTTTATTCGCCTCAGCAAATGATAAATGACAACATAAAATTATAGTCTACAAAACGAAACACTTGTATCTTACATTTTGTTTTCACAAAGTTATTGTCTTACAAATGAAGTACGATTATATTTTATACTTAATTACTTTTAATACTCAAACAAAATTTTAGGATATTGAACTTTTGTTTTAACAATTTCGATCATATTATAATTATTTTAATTATTATTATATTATTATTAGTCTTATTATTCTTCTTAATACTAATATTACTATTACTACAATTATTATTATTTTTATTATTAATATTAATATTAAAATTATTATTATTAATATTATTATTATTAATAACAAATTCAAGTCGTCGGTTTGATGATAATTTTTTTCATTGATAATTACCAATGAATAACTACAAATTGTCCATGTCTTTAAAATCCGTTGATAATAGGTAATTCCATTTTTTTTTTGTAGTGAATGAGGAATAGTTTGTTGACAATGATAGTTATGTGATGGGTCTAGGAGATAATAAGATATGTGTGTGTGTGTGTGTGTCTGTATCTATGTGTGTCTGTCTGTGTGTGTCTATTGTAGATCTCCTCTGTGTGTGTATATCGGATAAAGAGTAAAAGAAGTGAAATATTAGATCATTATTCATCTAAGGAGCAAAGTCATTCATTTTATTAAAAGAGTAAAAAAGGTATTATTTCTGATCGTTGTCGTTTCACGAGCAAACTAAAAGAATTCCAGTGTTGATCGCCTAACATAGTGTTAGATCGTCTAACACCAAAGATATGATAGTATGTGTTAGATTGAGCACTTACCACTAGGCCAAAAGCTATAGCCATTAGTCAGAGCGCAACTTTTTCTACTTAAGAGTGTAGCTGCCCAAGCAACAAGATTCGATTATGACTCGGCCCACCCGACCTCTACCACGGGACAATTGATGTCACCCGCAACAATCTCCCCCTCAGCAATTGTCCCTACTAGGAATCTCTCCCTGGACAATTACCTCTATGAGAATCAAACTCGTGACCTTGGCTCTGATACCAATTGTTGGATTGAGCACTCACCACTAGGCCAAAAGTTATAGCCATTAGTCAGAGAGCAACTCTTTCTACTTAAGAGCGTAGCAGCCCAAGCACCACAATTTGATTGTGACTCAGCCCACCCGGCCTCCGCCATAGGACAATTGATGTCACCCACAACAAGGGAAAGTTAACCACAAGTCGTCTCCCAACAAATACGGAGTGTAGATTTGTTAAAGTTTTGATTTTTTATTTTATTTTGTTATTCTTATTTTCAATGTTTATAAATAAAAAAATATTATTTAGACTAATTTATTACTCTAATATTTGCATTTATGTGCTACTATCCACCTAGATTCGATCATTTGTCACATTCGGGACATCAAGCAAGCGTTTCTTAAGAGACAACCCAGAGATTCAGTTAGAATAAATATATGTTTCACTGTCCAAATAGAAAGGTGAACGCAACTCAGAGTAGATTTTTCGATGGCCACTCCTGGTACAACAGGAGTGACTCCTAGTGCCATATCAGAAGTTTTGGTGCAGATCTAAGCTAGCGTCCAACGTAACTTTATGGTGCTCGACCTATTGAAGATACGAATGTCGATGATGTGATATTTATGAAGCATTTGGTTGTATTACTTGGAGTCAATTTTGCATAACATTGAGATAATTTCTTATTGATGAGAATTTTTTGTATTGCTCTTTATTCACAACAGTTACTTAAATGTGTGTTTTTTCTGTTGAGTTTAAATTTGTGGTTGCTCTTGTGTTTTTATGATTAAAAGTACATTCATATTAAGTTATGTAACCATTACAATAATGAGATATTCAAACTTTATTAATACTGAAAGTTATGTAGAGGAATATATTTGGTGGTGATAAATTAAAAGAATTTAATGCATAAAATTCTGTAAAGTATCGAAAAGAACTACATGTGAATTATTATAAATATATATTTTGATTATCAGTCAAGTGGTAAGTGGTAGTACCAGTGAACTTATTCAATGCTTATTTTTTTAAAATCCTTGAATCTTAATTATTCAAATATGTTAGTGATATATTTTTGAAGGTATGAAGTTTGATACGAGTCTTTGATGAGAGGACTACTGTAAATGTAGATCAATTGAGAAATGTAAATATGATTTCTTTTCTTGATAGTCTTTGAAATATAAATGTGTTTAATGTTATAGATAATGTTGTAAAACCTTCCTATGATATTTATTTATTAATTTAAATAAAATGCACATTTGTTTACTATCATACTTTTTATGAATTTGTTTATTTATATTACTAGCATAATACAATTGCGTATTAAATTAGCATATGATGTTATTATAATGTCAGTGTATCAAATGATCTTATGGTGTCCATTTATTTTATAATATGTTATGTATTAAACATATTAAGTTTTGAATTATTTATATTTATTTGGTTTGCTGAACTTGTATTTATGTTTACACTTTTATTTATTATTAGTTTATATAACAGTAATAAACTTTTATTCTAATCTATTTGGTACCTTCACTAGTCCGTTTAAAAAATATAATACATCATTTATAATGAAATAAAAGGATGGTTATTGACTTTTTTTTATATCTCTAATAACATTTTTCACCGTTGTATTGAGTTGTATCACTTTTGATAAGAAAAATTAAACACGTGATTAATTATACAAAGTTGCTATTATCTTTTTTATAGGATTGGAAATAAAAAAATTCAATTATTTATTCAATACTTATAATTATAAATATTTTAATCTTTAGATTTTATTTTAAAATTTTTAGCTTTTTTATAAAAGAAATTAAGCTAATTCAAAGATTGAAAGTAATTTGTAAAGATCAGCTCTTTTTACATCTTAGACTTTAGAAATAAAAAATAATAATTAAATCATAAAATGGATGTTGATGTAATGCAATAGTAAATAGGAAGAGACAAGAGTTCGGATGTTGTTTTGCTGTGTTCTGAAAAGAAGAATCAATCTGAATTGCTGGGTTGCTGAAAACCAAAGAACAGAAGAAAGTAACAATATTCCTTTATGTTGTACAGTATTAAATAGGTATAATTTTTTTATCATACCAATGGCTTTATTATTGGAGTATTCTACATGAAGATTAAACCAAATTCTAATGTTAGATTTTTGTGCAAATCATATGAGACTGGTAGGTTTGGCTTTGTTTAATTGTCTAGAGTAGACAGCAATAGCACTTTCAGCACATTTTTCATGGTTGTTGGTTTAAGAAATTCAAAATATATAATTTTCTGTCAGGTAAAATAATAGTTCAATTTTCCTTTGTTTGCATATATAAGAATGGTATGTAAGAATGGTAAAGTTTGTAGTTGGTCTTTTAAAATAAATCATCTATTTTTGCTGGTGATTTTTTTTTTCTTCATAATAAATTTTCTGCTTTTAGCTTTTCATTTATGAAAAAAAGAATTACATGTGACAAATTTCGTAAACGGAGAAATTTTACCTTATATTACGAGATAAAATAATCATGGTCAGTTTTAAAATACTTCAAGTGCATAGTTGTGTTGTATCGGATACAAGCCAGAATTAGTAGAGGAAACTAAGGGTTTGGTTTTCTTTCTTTTAAAGTATGTATAAAAAGTAAAACGAAAAAAAAAATTAAAGAAATTTCTCCTACAGCATAAATGAAGCTATGTATTAAGCGATTTAGGAGTTTTACCATATTAACCTTTTTAAAAGTTAATTTTAATTTTAAAAAAATATTATTGTACAGATTCACACAAAATGTTTGAATCTTCCCTACAGGAAGTATTCAAATTCAATGCTTAATTAAAGTCTTGAGTTACCTAAATTAAAAAAAAAAAACATAAATACTAATTACTTACTATCCTCATTAAAGAAATATTGTTCCTTTAAAGTGTCCGAGTTTTTCTGTATGTGTATTTTCGTGGTAGCGGAGGTGAATATATAGGTAGTTTCTTTTTTTTCCTTTGGGTACAAAAGTCTTTATATGTTGAGGTTATGAGAGTCATTTTAGTTGTTGAGTTTGCCTAGAGAGAAGGCTTTAGACCTAATTGGCTTGCGTGTGACTCTTTCCTGTTTTGTCAAACATTTAGTTTATTTAATCTCATTCCACGATGGAGAACGTATATAAAGTTATGTCAAGAAAGTGAGTTCAGAGTTTCTCATATATTGTATGAGGGAAACCATTGTGTTGAGAAGTTGGCTTCGCTCGGTATCGAGAATAAGTTAGATTTTAAATGGTATGATGTTTTACCTATTGTTATTAAATTTTTTTTTTTCATAATAGGTATCAACTCCCTCTGTTTCTTTTTGTTTAGCTTGGTTGGAGAGTGTTTGTCTTCTTTTATTGCTATGGGTTTGACCTAATCCTTCATGGTTTTGTATCTTTTCTTTTTTTCTTTAATTATATATATTTCATGTCATGACATATAATTGTTGATCTTTAAAGTGTCAAGATGTTAAAGTTCATATTGATGCCTAACATGAATTTTATATAATAATAACAATTGTAATAAGAATATTAATAATTATATTATAATAAGAAAGTTGATATGATGTAATAATAAGGTAAATTGTGTATGTACGATAGATTTAATATATATATATATATATATATATATATATATATATATATATATATATATATATATATATATATATATATATATATATTGTATCTAATTGTATATGTCAAAGTTTATCATATCGTACCGATCTTAAAATTTATTGGTGACCGCTGTCATTATTTTTCCTATCTTAATTTATATCTAATTATTAGAGGAGGAAGTTACTTTTAAATTCATATGAATTCATAAGTCATTTCATATTAGAAGCAACAATTTGTTGGATTTTATGGAATGAAGGTGAATGTATGAAAGACACTGTGCTAGATGCATGTTTATGGCCAGTGGAATTTTTTTTTTTTTTTTCATTTGACAGCTAAAACCTTAAAGACAGCATATGGCAGGGTTTAGACATAAAGTAATAATTATTTGATGTATTACTTTTTTAAGTACTGAATAATATTATTTTATATTTTTTTATTATAATATATCATATAAAGGTGCATGGGAATATTTATGACAAAGATAATGTGCTGGAAAAAACGAGGGGAGAAATCTCGGGAAGACAAACAAAAATGAAATAAGAATCTAATGTACAAGAGAATGATATTATCTTCAACCCAAAACTTTAAAGTATTGAGTTTGTAGGTTTTTTTATATGTTGCTCAACTTTCTCAATTTTACTTAATGTGAAACTTAGACTCGTACTTGGATACCTAACAATATTCTTCACAAGTGAGAATCCTGCTTTCACATTGATACACTCCTTCTCGAGTGGAAACATTTTCAAACACGAGTACCACGTTCACAAACAACCCTCACTTCCCAAGCTGCAAACCATCAACTCTGATACCACTTGCTGGAAAAAACGGAGGGGAGAAACACCGAGGAGACAAACAAGAATGAGATAATAGCCTAATACACAAGGGAATGATGTCATCTTTAATCCAAAAACGTTGTGTTTATGAGTCTTTTTTTTTATATGTTGTTCAATTTTCTCATTTTAACTCAGTATGAGACTTAGATTCACACCTCCATACCTAACATCATGCAACAACAGCTGGAAACAGGAAGAATACAGAAGGATTGCATGTGTTTCCTATGGAAAATAGAAAAAGAAAAAAAACTTTCTAAATTTTCTTCTGAACTTATTCTTTGCTTCACTGTTTTTTCCAAATTAGTTTTAAATTTTGTGAAATTATTTTATCGTTCAATTTATAAGATTAGATTAATTTAATATTAAATCATGAATACTTATCATTAAACTGATGTTTGAATTTTTGTACACGTTGAAAAAGTAAATCACAAATTTTATTGTTTGGTAAATTTGTTAATGATTTACTCAATAATTGGTTTATTGAATGTGATTGGTGTGAGTTGGCAAGGAAAAGTTGTTAGGAAGTGAAAATTGTTGTTTACTTCCGAAGGGGATGAACTAATGTGCAAACAATGATATAAAAGGTTGGATTACACGAACACACGTGTTCGAGAATGTTAGTAAAAGACATAAATCTAATGATCTTAGTTATAAACAAATTTATATATGGGAAATTGTGACATTATTTTTAATCTAAAATTTTAAAATATTAAATTTGTGTATCTTTCTATTTATATAATGTTAAGTTCGGTTTCCATATCTATATTTTTTTTAATGGCATTAAAATATTCAAATAATGGGCTTTGGTAAAATAAATTGGCAACAGTCCAGTGTAATAAGATGTACTCGTAGTAGTTACTTTTGATAAACACGTGTTGAAGGGAAAACACTTAATTAGTTTTTTTTATAATATTATTATTTCTAGACCTTGCATTACACGGTTAACTATTTTTAATTATTAAATAAGACTTCATTTTGTATCAATACGACTTAAATCACATTCACTCTTTTCTATATTTTACTATTTATATTTCATCTGATAATTTTTATTATTAATGTTTTAAAATTAAAAACATTAGAATACTTTTATTGTAAAGTATTAAGATTAAGATATAAGTTTCTAACATACCTTCTCATTAAAGTATATTAAGATAACATAAAAAGTAAGATTCAAAGTTTTAAACAAGATTCTAAATTATAAGAATAAAAATTATTTCTTTTATTTTAAAAAATATATTTTTGTAAATAATTAAATAAAATATTAGTGAGAATGTGGATCTTAAAATTTTTTTATATTAAAATGAAAATTACAAAAAAATTTAAAAAATAATAAAGTACAGTAAAACTTATAAAAATTAAATTAAAATATTATAAAATAACTCTGTTATAAAAGTGTTCTCTTAACTTTATTTGTGAACTCCATCAAATATTACTTTAATCACTTAGTGCCATAAACTTAAAACTACTTAATCTAATATAATCAACGCTTTAATCAGTTAGTGCATTTTGAAATTTGTTTTAAGTCTCTTAAAGCTTGAATTGTCAGATAATGATTTAATAACAATCAAACATTATAATTGAAACAATAATACACAAAAAAACAAATGAAAGGGTTGAAAAAAAGGGAGAGATAAGTAAAGAAGTCAGATAAAAAGAAGATAAGTTTGAAAGAGTCTGATAATGAAAGGACATATAAATAAACTATGTCAATATGATAGAATAGTAGAAAGAGATAGAAAATTTTAATATTTAGGATTTCTTGACGGTATAACTTTTTTTTTTTTTGAAAAAATAATATTAATTTATTATTAAAAAGTTTAAAAATATTATTAATTAAATAATATTTATAGTAT
>Ga0209700_107717_pt1 | contig 14755 bp, 9 predicted proteins | sample SiratroredBW_FD_187528 | JGI IMG/M metagenome (GOLD analysis project Ga0209700, IMG submission 187528) | Root nodule microbial communities of legume samples collected from California, USA - Siratro red BW (SPAdes) (version 2) | ecosystem: Host-associated > Plants > Roots > Nodule | place: USA... | reverse complement strand
AGAGAACCACCAGTAACCATAAAAAGCACACGACGAAACGATTATTAAACATGAACGAAGCACTCATACAAAAACCACCAACAATGTTTCATACCAACAACGGATGAGAGAACATACACAGTTTAGGGTACACAACACGGTAGGAAACACCACAATGACGGTGGTCTTGCGGCCGGAAAAACGAAGGCGGATCTGTGGGCAGAAGGAACGAGAATCTTGCTGTTTCGTCTGTTCTCTCTCCTTCAGAGTTACGGGGTTAATGAGTGCAATGAGAAAATGAGATCTGCTTTTCCCTCTCAAATGGTCCTGCATTTTCAGATGGGAAATGACAAAAGCAACCCTTTGCAAAAAGACAAACATGAACCACGTAAGCAGAAAACCATCTGTGTTTCTCTTTCTTTGCCACGCAGGACGACAATGCCACGTCGGAGTGTCAAATGGAGGTAAGAGAAAAAGGAGTGTCAAAGTAATATTTTCCTATATAATTTTGTTTTTAGAGATGACTAAACAACAGAATTATTAGATTATGTTTACAGCTGTTACTACAATTGTTATTACAAGCTCCACCATGACCTAAAGATAAAGTAGAAAATAAAGAAACAAATTGAGAAGTGCCAACCAAATGCATGCACTAATGGATCTCCATTATTATTATTTTTTTATCAACAAGATCTCCATTACTATTTATTTTACTTAAGCAACTGGCTTTATATACATAGAGACCACCTAAAGAAATATTTTCTCTCTCTGAAGTAACTACAATTTAATCTTAATGTTAACGAGATTAGCTTTGAATACGACATGCCACACTTTGGAGTAGCCGGCACTGCATGTTCATTGTTCGCTGAGAAACATTTGACATATTGATCGTCACGAAAGCAACGAGGAAAATGTCCCTTTAATGACAGCAGATAGAGGAGAACGAAAGCAAAGGTTTGCAAATTCCTTATCAATATTTGATTTTATCCTCTATTCATTCACATACACAATTCTTATAGTGCACAAAAGTTCATACCCCAACTGCTTCTGTGTAACACCCTTTTACCGTATTGAAAAAACTAACGTGGCATGGACAACATTGAACCCAGTGGCAATATTTCTCTCTTGAATTTGCCAGAACCCATGTTGGATTGCATTCTAAGGCTCCTTTCACCAGTGGAACTCGTTACTATGTCTGAAGTGTGTACTTGTTTAAGGGATAGATGTCGTAGTGATCCTTTGTGGGAAGTCCACATAAAGCAGAAATGGGGTAGAGTCATTGGTGATGTTGCTTATAAGGAGTGGCAATGGCATATCACTACAGCTAAGGAGAAAGGAAACAACCAATCGAATCAACAGAACAATCATAATGGATCATTGGGATCTTTCTGTGGTACTTGGCCTGTGTTATACCTCAAATCATATCTAGAAGATTGTAGCAATCTTATTAGCTTATCGAGAAATAGCTTTAAGATGGCTTTGTATGTCTCTCTAGAGAATGGCAAGTTCTGGTTTCCAGCTCAAGTCTACAGGGTAAAAACCCTTTCCAATTAGCTTATATATTTTATGCTTTTCAATTTTCACCACTATGAAGTGGTATTTTATGATTGTTCTTTCACAGGGAGGATTGGTTCGTGATGCATTAGTCAGATATGATTCCAAAACTGGTAACTTTGAAGCAAGGTAAAGTAGAAGGGAAGGGAGATGTTTCGGATAATTTTTTAAAGAAAGATTAAGGAATCAAAATATAAACTATGAAACATATTAATTGTACTGAAGATAATATAAGATGATGTATGTTTATTCATGTTGTTAATTTACATGGATTATGATACAAGGCACAAGTTTTTGTAGACAACAAAATGGTAGTTGGCAAGTGGTGGGGAAGAACATCGAATGGGAAATCCTTAGAGCTCCCCCAGTTGATACCCCGCCATGTGTTCGTTACATCTCTGATTGTTTGGAAGACTTAAAACCTGGGGATCATATTGAGATCCAATGGAAATCAAGAAGAGAATTTGCTTATGGTAGGTTTACCATTTTCCTTGTCAAAATTTAAGTTTTGGACTTCAATTTAAAACTTAAAGAAATCAGCAAGTGCCTAAATGATGCAGATTGGTGGTATGCTGTTGTTGGTCACATGGAATCATGTAATGAAAACCAGAACTTGTGCCACTGTGGTTACTCAGGTGAGAAATAATTTTGCATTATCAATGGTTTGCATCAGTTATCATATGTTTCTTTGATCCTTTGCAGAGACTTTAATATTGGAGTTCAAGCAATATACTGATGGATCAAGCATGAGACGAGTAAAGCTTCCAAGGAATGGGGAACAATATGAAGAAGCAAATGGAAGCTATGGAGGAATTAGAAAGCTTGGGAGTGAGGAGATCCAAACTTGGAAGAAGCTCTTGCCACTCTATCATCAAATTCCTGTATACATACCTTCACCCACACTTAATAACTTTGTTTCAGTCCATTCTAAAGAGAAGAATGCCTGATATTATAGCAAAATTTACCAGGTGTAATTTATCTAAGAAATTACCAAAATGAGTGAATGATAAAAAAAATTAAAAAATTAGGTAAATTTTATTTTATAATTACAATTTTAACTTTTTTATTTTTAATAACATAAAAGTTATACTTTTAATAACATAACAGTTATGTTTGACGTGTATAAATATCTTTTTTTTTATTTGAAGTTGTGTTTGATAAACACAAGTTTTATTTATTTTATTGAAATCATATTTATTAAACATGAATTCTACTTTCTTTGGGAGAAGTTGTGTTTATTAAACTTGATTTCAATTAAAAAAAAATATTATATGAAACAAAATTGTGTATGTTAGATGCAATCTCTGTCTTATGAAAAGTAAAATGTTGAAATTATTTTTGTGAGATATGCATTTTTCAAGATGAGGTTATATTTCCTAAATGTAATTTACCTAATTTTATAATTTTTTAAATCTATTTATTCTGATTTTTTTAAATTACTCTAGGTAAATATCACTAATTATTCTGATATTTTTCTAATAAGATAAGGTTTTTAACTTCTAATATCAATGAAAAAAAAGAGAGGTTTAGAAACAGATTTGAGATGCTTAGTTCAACAAATAAGAAATATTTACATTACTGGTTTGGTTTTATGCAGATGCCTGCACGCTTTGTATGTCGGAGAGGAATAGCACATGGAGTCCAATTACCTTAATTACATTTGAAGAAGGTAAACCAAATTTTATTATTTATTGACAATAGCCACAATATAGGTATATTTGGACTAATTTTCGTATAACGGCTTTCAGAAGGAAAGAATATATAAAAAAATAACTCTCCAATTATAGTTAAAACTTACACAAAGTTAATGATAAAAAAGAACCTTCATAAATTAACTTATGCCTATGAAAAAGGACAATTCCAATTGTTTTTTCTTTTATAATTTCTGAGAGAAACTCATGTAGACATTTTCAAAGAATAAATTTAAAACGCTTACAAGTCACATTTATAACGCTGAAACCTCATCTAAAGGATTCCATAATCCATCCAGAAAGCTTAACCAAGATAATTATCATCTCAAAACCATCCCTTAATTCTTGAGCCCTATTTCTGCATATGAAAGCATATCTATGTAATTTAAGAGTTGTTGCTCCATATTTTTCTTTCTCTGTTGCGTCTTGTTCTCAATCCTGGTGTATATGATTTCTCTTCTATTGAGTCTTTCATATTGTTTGCAGGTCTTGTCTCGATCACTAAGAAAAGAGATATATAGGCAACATACCTAATACTCAGCTATATCACGTTTTGTGTTTCATATTCTTAACTACTGAGAATCGAACATCGTGGAACCACTTGGAGAAGTCAAGACCTTAGATTAGCTGCATAATATGAAATAATTTTTGTATACTACTAATACAAGCATTTGGACGAACGCACCAATCTGAAAAGGAAAATCATGCTTTTTTAAAATATGTTTCTAATCCATATTCAAGCTTTTAATTGACTAATTCTAAAAATTTCTTATGCATCGATTACAACATTCATAAAAATCGCATTATTTCTATGTTTTCATATACCTCATTATTGCTTACCATATAATGTTTTTAGATTATGTTTCCTTTGTTATTCAGACCATACATGTTAAATTCGTGAAAGTGTAGTGTGACTTTATTAGGCCGAAGTAATGTAATGACAATCCACCTATTCCATAAATCCTACACTAATATAGATATCTTACAATTTAAGAATATATAGGTGTTGGATATTTTCCCATAAAAGCACATATCTTACAATTCAACACAAATCTCCTATATTCAAGATTATCTCTAGTTGTAATACTACTTAAGCCTATTCTCCAAATGAAGTGTTTTATATCAGGGATTGTATTTGATCTTGAGGTTACCTAATATAATTCTTTCTTTTCACAACTAACATTATTATTTAGTGTTTTTGTATATATTTTTGTTTACTGAATGTGAGTCATTTTGTTCTCTTTTCCATTTCCAAGAGTCTTGCTCATTATATTTGGTGAAAACTTTGTTAGCTCATTCATAAAAGATTGAACATAAGATAATTCCCATTCAAACTAGTTCCTCCTCTAGTCAAATCTCCACTCCCATACATCATTATTTCATACCCCCATTTTAGATATTATTGTCATCTTAAGATTAAAGTTATTATATAGCCCGTGATATTTTTAAGTAAGGTTAAATATGTATTACATCTATCATTCTAAAAACCAATTTTTACTCCCTTTCCAATAAACCATGTGATAGTATTATCAAACCAAGTTTGTTCATGACCTATTCCACATACTAAATTTAAATCATTCCACCACATAAGCATACATCCAAGAACAACAAACATGTTACAAGACCTTAAGAAAATATTTTGGTGGTCAAAATAAAGAAACAAATAGGCCAATATGTAATATCATGTTTAGTTTTTCAGAAAGCTAAGATAAAACACGAAAAGTCAGAAGGAATGTTACAACCTTTGGATATATACCTGAATGGAAATGGGATAATATAACAATGAATCTTGTAGTAGACTTACCATGAACTACTCAAAAATTTGATTCCATATTGGTTATTGTGGATAGGTTAACAAAATTTGCTCACTTCTTATCAATTAACATTAGGTATTCATTGGAAAAGTTGACTGAATTGCATATAAGAGAAATTGTGAGGTTGCACGAATTTACATCCAACATTATGTCTAATAGGGATCCTAGGTTTATTTATAAATTTTGGGAAAGTTTACGTCAAGCTCTGGGGACTAGACTTCATCTTTGTTCAGCTTATCATCTCTAAACAGATGGTCAGTCAAAAAGAACCATTCAATCTTTGGAGGATTTATTGAGAGCTTGTGTTCTAGAGGATTCTAGTAATTGGGACCGAGACTTACCATCGATCGAATTCACTTACAACAACAATTTTCATTCTAGCAAAGGTATGACACTATATGAGACACTATGTAGAATAAAATGTAGAACACCTTTGTCTTGGTTAGAGTCTGGAGAAAATTCAATCTTAAACCCTGGCATGGTTCAACAAACAATAGAGAAAATCAAGATGATTATGAAAAAACTGAGAACAATTCAAAGCAGAAAGAGAAAAGTATGCTAGTGAGAGAATATGAATTCTTGAATTCGAAGAAGGTGATTATGTATTCTTGAAAGTCACACCAACCACAAGAATTGGAAGAGCAATAAAATCAAAGAAACTCACTTCCCAATTCATTGATCCTTATCAAATTCTTAGAAAATTAGAACTTGTAGCTTATAAAATTTCTTTACCACCTTCTCTTTCTAATCTTCATAATGTCTTTCATGTATCTCAATTAAGAAAATATATTTTCGATTCTTTTCATATAATAATGTCTACAATTAAAGGATAACCTTATATTCAAAACAACACATGTACAAATTATAGATAAGAATATCAAGTTGTTGAAGGGAAAACAAATATCAATAGTGAAAGTTATTTTGAATGAAGTTACTGGAGATGTTACATAAGAATTAGAAGACAAAATTATCACCATTTATTTCATTAACAAATTTTGAGGACGAAATTTTTGTAAGTAAGGGAGAAATGTAACATCTCTAAAATTTATGATGTAATATTTTTGGATACAATATATTGATAAATATATTATTGTTTGCATCTTTGTGGTGTAGACAATTATTCATCTAATACTTTTTTACTAGTGAAGCATAAACCTTCTAAAATTCAAACAACAATAATAATATGTATGTTATAATATGAGCCTTGTTTAACTCCAAACATTTATAATACAATATATTAAATAGACCGTCTAACAATGATGTCCTTATTAAGATTGTCTAATGTCTTGTATTATTTTCTATTGCTTGATATATGTGTGTGTCATCATCTATCACTACCTTTTGGTCAGATTTTTTATTTTTTAAAAAAAGTGTTAATAATTTATTTTTCCTTTATTCTATTATTTATCTTCTCGCATTTTCTCTCTCTTATGAATTTCGCTCTAAAGAATCAAATATAATTTTGTAGAAGCTATTGAAAACATGTTTCACTCTAGAGACTAAAAATATAATCGTTGGAAGCTATTTTATACAACATTACGCCTTGATTTCCTGGTGAGCAATGGCGATAATTTTATTTCGAGTCATCATTTCATCTCGATTACCATAACCAACTTTACCTGTTATCCATTGGTTAAATATCATTATACCTTGTTTTGAATTCTAAGTTGTCATATATTAAATAGATTTCGACACCACCATACCTCAATTTGTGTCTTGCTTTACCAACTTATACTACTATAGATGTTGAATTTCGTGATCATCAAACACATCTTTGTTAAATACATCAAACCTTTATGTCTCGATTAAATTCTGATAAGACCATCAACGATAAACCAAGAAGAATAAGTTGAGTGTCCTTGCAAGTACATATCTCGTCTCATAACTAATAAGACTGAGGATACTATCAGTATTGTAGTCATTTTGATCGTTTAATGGGTCATGGGCACCTTGTAGAATGATGAAAATAAGACAAAAATGAAAATATACTAAAAAGGACTTAAGATTACTTACACCATTAATTACTTTCTTATCTTTAACCAGGCACCTCATCTCTTACCATGCCACCTCATCTTATGCTAACTAAATAATAAAAACTAAAAATAAAAATATAGTTAGATTCTAGCTAAAGAGTTCAAAGGAAACTAAATGTAACAATTGCAAAATTCACTATAAATATAGGAGACATTGGTTACATTCAGAAAAGGTAATAGTAAGAAAGAGAGAGAGAGATCAAGTGCTGATATTCCAATTTCTAAAATAGGTAGAGAAAGGAGACAATACTTTTGTACAAAAAATTTCCTTCTTATTGAGGTGTACCTAACCTCACTTTTTCATTTGATCCTTTTTTTTTTACTATTGCACCGTTCATTTAAGTTGTTTTTTAATATTTTATTATTTTATACATATATTTAATGTTCATGATGCAGGGATGAATTTAGAGACCTTCATAGATGGAAGTTGGACCTTGGGAATTTAAAGTGAATTCAAGATGATGTCATCTTGTAATTAACCATGGTGAAGATCATTTATCATGACTAGTTACTACTTTATGTATCAAAATCTTTCTAAAAGAAATGAATCTTTCTAATCTCATTATATGATCTTTGAGAGAGAGAGGAAGAAAGTATATAAAGTTATGTCAAGAAATTGAGTTTAGAGTTTTTCATATATTCTGTTAGGGTTGTGCTGACAAGTTGGCTTCACTGGGTCTCAAGAATAAGTTAGATTTCAAAATGGTATGATGTTTTACCTGTTGTTATTAAATTAGACTTTTTTTCACAATAGGTATCAACTTCCTCTGTTTCGTTTTGTTTAGCTTGGTTGGGAAGTGGTTGTCTTCTTTTCTTGCTATGGTTTTGGCCTAGTCCCCCCATGGTTTTGTATCTTTTCTTTTTCCTTTTTAACCATATGTTTCATGTCATGACATATATATGATTGCTGATCTCTAAGGTGTTAGCCTAGCAGAGATGTCAAAGTCTATAGTGATGCCTAACATGAATTTTATAAATAAAATAAATTTAAATGTTCTTATGACATGGTATAATTTTTATGACATGATATGATTTTTCTATGATATATGTCTCACGTTCCTATTTTTCCTTTTGTACATGAACAAAATATCAATTTAAATATTACAAAATAGATGGACACTCCCAATTTTCTAAATTCCTTCACTGCTGACATATTAGCCTACTTCTCGGGAAATAGTTAGAATACTAACGTAATGGAGAACTCGATTACATTCTAAGAGATAATAAATTTAACCTCGATTTTTGCTTATAGTTTGAATACTCTTATAGTTTTGGACGAACATGTTGTTGTCTCTTCTTATCTTCTACTTAAATCCTTTAATTAATTTATTCCCTCCTCTTATGTAAAATAATATATAATAGAGATAGATATTGTAGAAATAATATATAAATAAGTGTGTAATGAAGATGAAATGTGAAAATAGTAAAAGATGTTGTAAAAGTAATATGTAAACAAGTGTGTAATGTAAATTTGAAGATGAAATATAATAATAATATCTGTAATATATATAAATCCTGAGATAATACATTGATTAATTTTCGATCATACCAATATTTTTTTTTGAGTATTTCAAGAAGTGGTATAGAAATTGTCTTTTTGAGGCAATGTCATTAATATTAAATTCCATACCCTTAAGTATTAGACATAAGAATGTAACTTTTGAGATAATATGGGTTGGTCCTTAAGCAAAAACTCAACATTCACTCCCTGTTGAAGGGTTTCTAAACTTAGAAAAAGAAAAATATTTTGTGTGTACGTGTGCGCGTGCGCGTGCGCGTGCGCGTGCGCGTGCGCGTGCGCGTGCGCGTGCGCGTGCGTGTGTGTCTCTATTTTTTGTTTGCGCATGCTTGTTTCATATCTAATTACTCATTTCGTTTTTTTTATATGTTCGAGAATGTTAAAGATAATTATTATTCATTTTTTTATCCTTTTGTCTTTCCTTACACGTTAATCAGTGTCCTATCTTGTATTAATGTATTTCTATGTTTGTAAGTTTTTTCTTTATCTCTAATACACAACAATTTGTTTTTGACGCAAGTGGTAACAACTTATTTTTTTAAACAAGTGGTCCACGATTTAGAAGATATTATTGAGTATGAAATAAATCATGTTAGAAAAATAATGCACACTTTATATGCACTTAAGATCCTTGATGACATGAGTTATTTCCGATGCTGAATAAACTCTACCGATGTCATATTTACCAAAATAAATTAAAATTGCGGAATTGCATTACTGGCAAAAGATGGCAATTGCCTGATTACAATATAAATTTAACTCCATTTTTACAAAATAATTGCATTACATTGATGCTTAGTCCGTACATTGTTAAGATTGAACTAAAAGTTGGTATGGTCTATGAATTGGCTTTACACTAATGTCATTTGGCATCTCTGTTTGGTTGGATGTCCTCCTCCTTATACGGTTCTCTTCTTGTGCTTCTAGTATTTTGGATTTTTATCTATTTAGTAAAGGGTCTTTCGGTAGGAATATCTTGGTTTTTTATCTATTTAGTAAAGGGTTTTTATGTGGGAATTAATGTTTTGTTATATGTGACACCTTTTTTTAAATAGGTGCATTGTACAAGAGTTGGATTACTCCTTAATTGTTTTTTTTTTATTTTATTCGTTTTTTGCTGTTAAAAGAATTTGACATGTATGTGGTAAGGTGTAAACCGAGAGACAATGAGTTCATTTATCGAAACGACAACATTAATAACTAGATTGAGATCAATCTTGCAGTCCACATATTGTCCCTATATATAAAGAAATATTTTGTCTCTCTCAAGTAACTAAATTTTAATCTGAATATATCGCTTTGAAATACAATATGCCACACAAAGGAGTGGCCGGCCATCACGTTATGTAATCAACGAGAAAAATGTCTCTAGTGACAACTGACGCAAAATAATAATATTACTAGGTAAGACCATAACATTAAATGCTTCAAACACAAGCAAAAATAAAAAATTTGCAAATTCTTTTCGAGAACTTTGATCATATTCTCTTTGTTCATTCATATATACGCCTCAAGGAAGAACACAAGAGTACCCTAGCTAACTACTCTATATCTAATACCATGGATGACATTAAACCCAGAGGCAGTATTTCTCTCTTGCATTTTCCAGAACCCATTTTGGAATGCATTCTGAAGCTTCTTTCACCAAAGGAAGTCGTTGGAATGTCTGAAGTGTGTACATGTTTAAGGGATAGATGTCGAAGTGATCCTCTGTGGGAAGTCCACATAAAGCAGAAATGGGGTAGAGTCATTGGTGATGTTGCTTATAAGGAGTGGCAATGGCATATCACAACAACCAAGGAGAAAGAAATTATCCAATTGGAGAAACAACTCAATCAGAAGGGATCATTCGGATCTTTCACTGGTACTTGGCCTATGTTATACCTCAGATCATATCTCGAAGATTGTGGCCTTCTTAATACCTCATTGTCAAACAGCTTTATGATGTCCTTGTATTTCTCTCTAGAGAATGGCAAGTTCTGGTTTCCAGCTCATGTCTATAGGGTAAACGCTTAGTTAGCTTATTGGTTATACTTTTCCTTAAGAAATTTTTATTGAGAGATCATATCACTATGTTTCTCTTTTTCAGGGAGTCTTTGTTCGTGACGCCTTAGTTAGATATGATTCCAAAACCGATAACTTTCAAGCAAGGTAAAGGGAGAGTAGTATTTAGTGTGTTATTTGTTTTAATCCGAGATTAAGAAATGAAAATTAGCAACATTAATTAAAATTGTAGACAACAAAGTGGTGGATGGCACATAATGGGCAACAACATCCAATGGGATAACCTGAGAGCTCCTCCAGTTGATACGCCTCCATGTGTTAGATTCGTCTCTGATTGTTTGCAAGAGTTGAAACCAGGTGATCATATTGAGATCCAACGGAGATATAGAAGAGAAACTCCTTATGGTATGTTTCTTCTCATTTTGTTTTCTTATAGTTGTAACCTAAATTTGGATGTAGGATATTTAGGTTAACATCAAGTTCATGTACATTTCAGAAGTTTTCTTATACAAGCCTTATGAATTACCAGAAAATAACCTAATCAATGGATTGCAGATTGGTGCTGTGCTGTTATTGGTCACATGGATTCCTGTAATGAAAAAGAGAACTCATGCAGCTGTCGCCACTCTGGTAACAAATCTTTTTCCCTCATTTGCATGTTAATTTCGAATCTCCATGCAAAACCACTTCAGTCCACACGTGTGTATTGTAACATCTTACTTTACACATAAATAAAGGATATAGAAGAATTGTACCTTCTTTAATCACTAAGAACACTAATAAAGAATATATTATTACAGAAAAGTTGTTATCTGACTGGTTTGCTTGTATCTAACAGATACATTGATCTTGGACTTCAAGCAATACTCTGAGGGATCAAGTATGAGAAGAGTAAAGCTACACAGAAATGGTGAACAATATGAAGAACCAAGTGGATGCTATGGAGGAATCAGAAAGATTCACAGTGAGGAGGAGATCCAAAGATGGGAGAAACATTTCCCACTTCGTCAAACTCCTGTATATATAACTTTGCAAGCAGGCTTTAATAACATCTTGGGTTAATTCTTTTCTTCTAAATCATTGTTTTGTTAAGAACTTTGTTTGCAAAACTTCTTCCTTTCTACATATTTTTGTCTCCAGTTTTTTTTTTTTTTTTATATTTTTTTTTTTTTTTTTTTTTTTTTTTTTAATGTTATAGAATTTGACTCTTCTGTTACCTTTGTAATAAATTTTCAAATTGTTGGATTGTTTTGAATTGTGAGTGATTAAATATGAATCATATATTATAAATTCAATATAGGTAAATGTTTATTGATTTAAATTTTAATTATAGTATAATTTGTACATACCAAATTAATATTTATTATGAATTTTAGTTACATGAAAATAAATTCTTATTTTATACCATGTAGAGGTAAAAACTACTAGTCAAAAGTATATCAAATATAAATAGGTTTCAATATGAAGAGGGAAAAATGAATAAAATTGAAATTTAGCATAACAAATAAATTCCCTTTATACAGATACCTTGGAGTGTGATGAGACGATCACGAAGGGTGGTCCGAATGCACTAACTCTGTTTCAAGTTTTGATTCAGGTGAATAGTTACCAAAATTTCGTCAATAAATAATAACACCAGATCATAAATATGTTAGAAGTAAAATCTGATGGGTTGGCGTGGTTAGATCTGTGCAATATTAACCATATTAGTTTCTAATCCAATGAATAAGAAAAAGCTTATATGATTAATTTGAGTAGAACTGAATGATAGATAAAAATAGATTAGGTCATGGGAGACGACAATATTATTTTCAATAGACATGGTTTTTATCTAGATAAATAAATGATGTCCATGTCTATGCTAATTCTTTTTTTTTTCTTGCCACTTTATATATTATTAATTGTGTTTTGAATATTTCAGATGCTCCTCCTACCAAATTCACTTGGTACTCTGACTTTCGATGCACAAGACGAAATCTTCATTACACTGCCGTAAAATGGTGTATAATGTCATAACAGTTAATATACAGAGAATTGATGACACCTATCTTATTATAAATTGTATTTTAAATGTTGTATTTATATGTTTCCATATCTCCTACTCCTTATCTCTTGCACTGCTTATCTGTTCATAAAAAAATCTTTATCTTTTATCTGGATACAGGATTCATAATCAATGTTCTAGTGAGAAAATATCAGAAAAGATCTTTTCCAAATTTGAGTACATGTCACTTCCTGAAAAGAAGGAATTGTGTATTCCTTTAGAGTTTAGTGTTGAACCTGAATAGAATATGGATTTAGTCTTCAAAACCCAATCCAAAATTCAATTCAATTATATTCTATATGTAAATATTTAATTAATATTAAATTCAAATTAATACTTTGTTAAAAATATTAGTTTGAATAATATACATGTGTATTATTGCTATTTTTTATCTTCATATTATTAATGATTATGAAAATAAATTTGAAAAAATACAGACACAAAATTTATTATTTCAAATCATATCTTTTGTGTTTTTAATTATTTATATAAAAAATTATGTTTATTTATCTATTTCATGTAAACACGTTTCATGCTAAGTATCATTACTATTTTATAACACCAGGAATATTGTTAACTAAATAACATCAAGAATTCTTTTGATCAAATATTAAGTAAAGTTTTATTAAACATTTTAATATCTTTCACACCTAAACTTTATGCGTCCTAAGACAATATAATATATCTTTTTTCATGTCATTCAAGTTATCTTCCTCTTCTCATTTTCGCCTTTCCTATAAGAATTTATTTTGAATGCTTTTGCTATTCTAGCCACTTCATTTGATAATTGTACGAAGAGAATATTGATCATATCTTGTTTTTTTCGGAGTTATCACATGTTGTATATGAATTATGATACTTTTATTGGGTATTCAAGAACCTATATATAATGATAATAAAATGCTCTTTCTAAATTTTGTCATGTCCCATTTGAGAATTCATTAAGTTTGTTATGACTTGGTAAATTTTAGAACTAATTATTTTCAAGTTTTAGTCATAGTTGTTTATAAGGATGGAAGGTCTTCATTTTTTTTTTAGATTTTCTATTATAAAATATTATCGTACAAATTCACTATTAAATCATCTACTATCACACAAATCTAATAATAATAATCATAGAAAAAGAAGTCATGATTGAACTATAGAGGATAAATTTGAGCTAAACTAAGAAAATAACCACACACAAAAATAATATATAACTCAATTAACAAACTTCAACAATCTATATCCGCAATGAATATATTATATCTTTAAATTTCTCTCTTCCAATACATTCTCTCATTTAATGTGTATTAGTTAAACAAAATTTATTATAACTTCATAATATTATTATTATTATTATTATTATTATTATTATTATTATATATATATATATATTATGTTATGGTATCACAGTCTAAGACATATTTATGATAATTATAAAATGGAATATTATTACATTAACGGTTGTAAATGCTCTAATTTTAATAAATGTCACAAAAACTATAAGTGTTATTGAGATTATCAATTAGAATTAGACAATTTTAAAAAGTTAAACGATTTATACAGCCTTCTAATTAGATTTTACTAAACAAATCTTTTCACATTTTAAATTTGTAATTTATGATAAAATTTACCCCTTTTCTAATAAAAAAAGCATGTAAATATTCATCTCTTTACAAATTAGATTGATGTCCAAGATTGCTATAAATTTTCTTAATGTAGAAAAGCTGTTAAAGTGGGAATATGATAAAAAAAAAAATGTCATTATATTTATCTGAAATTTGCTTAAATAGAAAACATTTAAAAAAGTTATTCTTATAATATAAAGAAAATATTGTTGTTGAGTAGACATCAGCTGTTAATAATTGAAATCATACTTTGAATATGCTTTATATAACAATCTTTTAGATAATACTTCATATACTAATCAATCTAGCCACCAAATTCTTCTCCTTAAGATGGATGCAAACTCATAAGACAAAGACGATTTTTATTTAATTATTTACTGTTTGATCATCAAACAATTTCTACAGACTCAATAAAACACTAATTCATAATCTTTTTGAAGGTCATATAACTCTTTCTGAATAAAAGACATCCTGAATAATGTGACATAAGGCTTAAGCATATATATA
>Ga0209700_107716_pt1 | contig 14757 bp, 8 predicted proteins | sample SiratroredBW_FD_187528 | JGI IMG/M metagenome (GOLD analysis project Ga0209700, IMG submission 187528) | Root nodule microbial communities of legume samples collected from California, USA - Siratro red BW (SPAdes) (version 2) | ecosystem: Host-associated > Plants > Roots > Nodule | place: USA... | reverse complement strand
AAAAAAAAAAAAAAAAAAACTTCTAACCGGGAAGTTCCTTCTTAATATCTAGCTTAAGAGATCATTAAATAAAAAAATAACTCATTGTTATTATTCTAAACAATAAAACAGAATCTAACTTACATGGATTAAAGAAAGAACGAAATAAAAACTAGCTTGAGTGAAATACAAATAACTTTAAAGCAGTGTTTAAGTTTTATATATATATATATATATATATATATATATATATATATATATATATATAATGGTCTAAAATGAGTGAAGACCTAAAGTAATATCTTATTTACATATTTAAATATCGCTATAGATTATAAATAAATAAATGGAAGAAAATATTGGAATAGTTAAATGAAATGAAAGTGCGTCAATGTTTCCTAATTTTCTTTTATTATTCTTACTTTTAATTTATGTTCTCCCTCTTCCAAGTGTCATTTTTAAGGCAACCGAGTTTTTCTTATCCCATGAAAAAAATATAAGGATAAAAGAGTAATAGAAACCAAATTTCACAATGAAAAAGTAATTGAAAAAAAAAATCAGCGACATAATTATAAAAAATCAAGAAACCAAATTTTACAAATAAAACAAAAGTTTAAACAATAATAAAGAGAAATAAAACAATTATTAAAAAAATATTGAAGAGAAGGAAATATAATTTATATTGATAATTTTAGAAAATGATGAAAAAAGAATGTCTAAATTCTATCATCAAAATTAATGAAATAAATAAAAGAAACAAATATTACCAAGATAGAATTGAAACGGCATTAGAAACAAAGGACTGTGGAGCCAGCGGTTTTCTGCAACGTATAGATTCAATTTGAAAAGTAAAAAATTATTATTATTAGAGCATTAATAAAGTAGTCGATTCTTTGTTCTCTTGAGAAAAAAATAAAGATTATTGTGCAGTGCGAGATTATCTTTGAGAAAAAGTATTTTGGTTTGTAAATAGATATGAGAAGAGAAAATCCCTGAATATAATAAAAGCAAAAATTAAACAAAAAATATATAAAATGAATTATGATATGAAAAAGGAATAAAAGTTCATCAGTGCACTCATTAGAAACAACAGTTGCATCACTGAATTAAAAAAAAAAAAAAAAAAAAAACCCTCAAAACTTTCAAATTTTCAAAATATTGTCAATCTTATGGGGAAAGAAATTATCGAATAAAACAACTAAATCTTGCTGTTGTAAACGACAAAGCAAAGAGACTTGTTTGACTGAGAGAAATGAAATAGCAACTAAATTAGATGAAGTATAAGTGATGAACAAAGGATTCAAAAAGGTGGAAAAACAAGAAAACTGAGAGGAAAAAGAAAACGCAACTAATAATAAATATGAAGTGTAAGTGATGAACATAAGATTCTAAAAAGGCGAAAAAATACGCTAAAAAAATGAGTCTAAAACTGGAGATAGCTCCTTATAGTATTATTCTTATTGACAAACAATTAATTCAGTGTCAATGAAATATAATTAAGTTTGTTGGACAATGTACGATTTCTAACCTCTTCAGTGCCGAGGAGTTCAATTCCTTCCTATAATAATAAAGTAAAATTATCTCAACGACAAAGCAAAAGAAAAAAATGCATGTTAAGAGTTAGCCCAGAAAAAAACAAATTTAAACTGACTTACACACTATATAAGGAGTATCTATTTCAAATTACCTTGATGGCTTCTGACAAAACTTTGAAAGGAAGATATTTATTTGATTGCCGAGGTGCTTCATACAAAGAACTATTCATAGAAATTAAATACTGTACATATATTTGTAACTCATATATAGAGCAAAAACAAGTTTTATGCCATATTTGACAATCATCTACAACCTTTCAACAGATAAGAAGAAGAGCTTGAGAAACTTGTAGCAGAGGATTTGTTGTCATCACCCTTGCTTGGTGTTCCACACTCGCTAAAGTCAAGTGTGCGTCGCTCTATCTGCTGACAAAAAATTCCATACAACTATAAGAATCCATAGGAGAATATTAGAGTCATTTTGTTTGAACCAATATTTCCTGTTTTCATTTTCTATATTCTGCTTCCTTCAACTATAAAAATCCGCGGGATAAAAATGAAGTCATTAGCTTGAGAAAATATTCTCTGTTTTGCTTTTGAAACCAAAATGTCATGTATTTTCACTTTGTTTCTGTTTTGAAATTGTACGGAGAAAAATGAGAACAGAAAACAAAACAAAAAAGTAATTTTCTGAGACGAAACAACCGCTACAATTTATCTTAGAATCGACATTCTAGTTCGGTGGAAAATGTATCGGATTTGGGATTCTTTCTCATTGAAAGACCGCAGAGACCAAATAAATTCACTTCCATCTTTTACAAATAGTAGTATGTCTTACTCATTCAAACAGGTTTTTGTAATGTCATATTAAAAGATCCAACAATAATTATAATGCACAAAAGGAAGCATTATATTTAGCTTTACCAATGCATTTGAAGCCAATTGAGAATGGTTCCCAGGCTGATTGGGGGAACCATGGTACTTATCCTCGCCGTTTCCAGATGCATCGTTCCGTAATGCCTTAGGAGTTTCATTTTCCAAAATCTCTTGAGCATTGGCATATGTAGCAGCAGTTTGTTCACCGATCTGTTTTAACAACCCGATTGCATCATAGCTTCTATCACCTGGGCTCATTAAATACCCAAAATCCTGCAAACATGTTTACTGATTATAGCACACAATGAAAAACTAAAATCTAACCTACAGATCAAGAAACTTTTCATTAAAAAAAAAAAAAAAAAAAAAAAAAAAAAAAAAAAAAAAAAAAAAAAAAAAAAAAAAAAAAAAAAAAAAAAAAAAAAAAAAACTACAGTACCTCAACTGTAATTTCAGTATCAAGTCTGGGGCTGGATAAAAAAGTGTTGAAGAACCAAGGAGATTTCCATGCAGAAGGTGATTCAAGGCCTTTCCTAAAAGGTGTTCCACCGAATCTACCATCAAACAAGATAGTCAGTTGCAATGAGAGAATTAGTACTAAAATGTGAAAACAATCCAGTAGTATGCAGAAAAAAAGAAAAACACAGTTTTAAGGTGATGCACACAGAAGCAATTTCCAAGGAAGCAACTTAAACAATTAGCAGTTGTACCTATGGTTTCGATATCAAAGCAATCAACTATATCCATAAGGAACAATGAAAAATGGAAAGACAGGAAGAATAAAATGATAACAAGAAGTACAAGGAATTTTACATGCTACATGTTTCAAAACCGCCATCCTTTCTGCTTTGTTCCCCTGAATTGTCCCCTGGAGGTTGCACACGAGTAACAGCAATAGAAAGTTTTTCATGCTCTTTTGCACGAACACAAGGAGAATTAGAATTAATCCTTGAGCGTGGATTTTTAGAAGATAATTTCAAATGGCTGTTCTGATTTGGAACTGCTTCCAAGGACCTGTGCATGCTTTTGGGTGTTTTAGTACTTGAACCTAGACCTCTGTTTGATTTTAAACCAACTTGATCAGGAGAAGACAGAGTCAGGTCATTCATATCATGTTCAACCAAAACTCCAGAAGGTTCCTGTTCCTGATAAATAGAATAAAGTGAAAAGTTTATAAAATTAAAGAGCAAGTATTTCAAAATTTCACATAATTAATTAAACCAACAAAAGGGGAGGAACAGCACTTAGCACTTACAATTGCAGCAGCTGATGCATCAATCTTTAGCTGCTGTTGCTTTGCATTAGGCTTTGAATTGTCTACAGTATCTTTAAGGGAGTTCTTTTCATCGAAAATTGCACATTTAATTGGCTTATAAGCTTGGTCGCAATTTTCTTTATTATCATCATCAACACATGCACTGCTGTTCTGTTTTTGCAATGAAGGCATATCTTCTTGAGTCTCGTCACCAAACATGACATCCAAACTGGAAATGTTCTTGGTGAAGGTACTCATGTCAGTCTCAAGTTTCTTGTCAAGTCTTTTATCTGAGAGCGGTGACAACAAATCTCTGTGTCGTTTCTTTAATATGGATGGTGTACCTGTAAAAGTCTTAGCTGCACTTTTTAACAATGCATCTGGACTATCACCACGAGAGGGCGAGTCCCACAACCTGAAAGGAGTAAGACAATTCATAGAAGACATCAAAAACTGGCGGATACCCAAGGGACTAAACTCTTGCTGCATATCACTCCCAGATTGTACAAGATCACAGCTGAAGAAAGGAATATCCAAACTTGGAAAACGGGGAGGTTCATAACATAGAGATCCTGAGTCCTCCTTTTCAGTATGCACATTTGTCTTTTCCTCTGAAGTACCATTCAGAATATCACGTGGTTCTTCCATTACTGCAGTACCCATGCCATCCACACAGTGAGAACTGGATACGTAATTGACACAAGTGAAGTTAGCAGGTGCTGTGGAGACCAACTGGTGACCATTTGTCCCAAACAAATGATTGCCATCGGTAGTTGGCCCCTCCCTATCATCACAAGCAGCAAGTACCGGAGGGAAAGACAGGGAGGATGAAGTTCCTTGATAATTATTAGAACACTGAGGACAAGTTAGCTGAGAAGTTGAGGTTCCACCAGTTTCAATCATCTGGATATTACAAGATTGGCAAAGAAATGAAGTACATGCAGAAAATTCAACTGTATCTTCATCTTTAATATAATCTAGAGGGGGGAAACACCCATCATTCATTGAATCTGAAAACAGAACTCTGCAACATTCATCATCAGGTACCAACACATGCTCTGGTTCAAGAGAATCCAAAGATGCAGGTCCCATGGACGTTGAAACACCCAACCCCTCTGAAGTCTGAAATGGAACATTCACCATGTGACAGATTTCACTAGAAGCTGCACAATCTCTTTGCAACTTCGAGGAATCCTGCCCCAAGACCATTGATGAAATATTGGGTAAGGAATGTAAATTGAAATGGCAATCCCCACTTATGGAATTTCCAGGTTCATGTGAGTGTTGCTCAATGAAATGAGAAGTGCATGCCTCTTGGTGAGAAATTTCAGGAATGCATATACTAACATCGTCAGTTGATACATAATATGGCTCTGAACAAGATGCTCGACTGGGACTATGATCCTTTCCGAGATTACATTCTTCATTTGGCCTAAGAGCTGTCTCTCCAGTTTGTAATTCAGCCCTGCCCATCCCTCTAGCTGGTGGAAAGCGAATAGCATTAGCTGAACCTTGGCTGGACTCTGAAACTTCTTCTCCTTCAATCCCCTTGGAACGGCTATCATCTCCACTACACTGCAACCTTGTTGATTGATTTGAATTTCCAACATGAGGTACAGGCTCAAACTGATCAAGCACACCAGATGTCAAATAAGAATCCAATTTCTTTTTGACAGAACTGTTCCAGTGATTTTTAATAGCATTGTCTGTCCTGTTTACACAGAAGATTGAGAATGAACTAAAATGGCACATGAAAAAATCAGGCATTACTCACGCTGCAATTTAGATCTCAAACAGTTACTGCAGATATCCTTTAGGAGAGAAAAAAAAGATAAAAACCAACTGAAAAGTTCAATCAAAATTTTATTGTCTTTCTCATAATGTGTATATATACCTTCCAGGAATGAACTTTGACAGCTCAGCCCATCTATTCCCAAACTTCTGATGATAATGTATTAGAGCCAACTCCTCTTCCTGGGTCCATGCTTCCTTTTTTATAGTAGGATCAAGATGATTAACCCACCTACCAAGTTTTACAAATTATACTAATAAAAATGAGCATCAACAATAACAACAAAACCCCATCCTATTAGACAAGGTTGACTACACAGATCACAAGTCATTCAATTACTTTAAAGACCAATTGAAAAATGAACATCATATCATCCCTCCAGAATTACTTCAAGAAGATTCACACTACAAATGTTAAAATTGTGAATGACACTTATAAAGGACTATTGATTTGGGGTTAGGATAGAGCAAAATGAAAAGAGAAATATGGCTCAAGTTGACCAAAGCACTAACCTCTTTATAGTATAGAATGATAGGAACTTGGGTATTATGGGTATCCAAATCCCACATTGACAACCAACTCTGATGCCAATTGATAAGTACCCAAGCACTTCGAAAACCCACCCTCAAAAGATAGCTATCAAGGAGGGAGAACCAATTATTGAAATACTCTCACGAGCATCCCACACACTATGATGTGGGACTTGGGTACCCCATGATACCCAAAATATCATAGTCCTTCTTAGTGTCCCTCTTTCCCATTTAATGGAACTAAGAGTCCGTTTTATAGAGAGGAGAGAAACAGAGTGCATGGAAATAAAAAAGGTAAACGGAAAATAGGTAGCAAATAAGGTAAAAATGGAACGTGTTTGGTTGAAGATAAATAAAGATACAGAGATGTATAGAACTAGAGAGGAATATGGTCGGACCCTATCACTTAAATTCTCTCCTTCCTAAACAAACCACATTTTATCAATGTCCCCTCCAACAAAACACCAAAAAAAACATATAATTTACTTTCCTCACTAGAGTTTTTTAATGACCTTTATATGTGTCCGCACCATCTGAAATAATTGTGTCATCTTTTCTTATGTGGTTACACGTCATTTTTAACATTCTCATTACCGTATTGTATAGCTAAACACAACATTACAATAAAATCGCCGTTGAGCTTACTAGGTACTTGGCAATCACAAATAACCTCTGATGCCTTTCTCCATTTTAACCATCTCGCTTATATATGACACCTTATTAATTTCCCCATCATTTTGTATTATTGTTCCCAAAAATTTAACTTACAAACATATGATGTGAGTTCTTCCTCCATCCTCAACTCCAAATAATATTCCTCTTGCCTCTTGCTTAAATTGCAATGCTGCTCTATGTTGCTCCTACTTGAGGGAATAATTTATTTCCAAAGTATGTCTCCAAAGCTCAAGTTTAATTATGTATATTGACTCTTCAATCAAAACTATATCATCCGCAAAAGATGGATTTAAGTCCAGATACTACAGTACCCACCCCACTAATATGTTTTTATTCACATATAAGTATATATTAATTAAATTAAAATATATCTTATTTATGGAAATAATTATATTAACAATATTATATATTCATCTTATCTACCAAAAAATAGTTATATATATATATTTCTGTAAGTATATATGTTTGGATGCTTTGAATGATTTGAGAGTGAATTTCAAATTTTTTAAAGGTAAAATCATTATTTTATTAAAATAAAATGAAATACTAGATTGAAACAAAAGATGCACTTAAATGAAGAATAAGATAATACTATTACATAGATCAACTTGACAGTTGCTTCCCGCAGGATATATATGGCTTCCTGCACTTAACAAATTCTTAATATGTCAACAATTTCACAAATTCTTAATATGTCAACAATTTCCTCGTTACTTTTATTTTAGAATTCATTTATTAAATGATTTTTTTTCTCTCTCATATTGAGTCACATACACATGTAACTGCGATTAAGTAAAAAGCTGTTAACTTTTCTTATAAACACTAACAAACTTTCTTGATAAATAATAATAAAAACCTGATAAATATTAAGAAATATCTATATTTTTCTAAGCAACTAACAAACTTTCTTGATAAATAATAAAAAAAATCTAATAAATATTAAGAAATATCTATATTTTCTTAAGCAACATTGAATTAGTTATCATAAAACTAAATATTTGAAAATAATATGTTAAACTGAATTTTTTAAATTGTTGTAAATATCTTAACAACATCAAACATCATTTTTATTATTGTTAAAAAAAATTATTTAATATATAAAATAACAAAGACATTATTGGTATTTTGAGAATTTTTTAAGTGCAAGAATGTATCGTGCAGGAAGCAAGTACCATATATTTTACCATATATTTTAACTATGAAGTTACCTTTGCTAAAAGCAAAATGGGTCATCGAGCCTACCATGGAATTCACAACCCATGGCATGGCAGCCATCATGGTGAATACAGACACTGGAATACAATAGCAAATAACATATAGTGAATAATGAAGGGGTCCAAAAACACCATGTTAGTGTTACGGTGTGGCCACAATGATTATTTAACAACATTCATTGATGACGCAACACTAATTAAGTGATAAAAGAGTCTGCAGACCCATTTGTCCAGCATTGGTTGTGGTGCCCACACAACAGGATGCGATCTCAAGTACAAGTACAGCCATACATGCCAAGTGCAACTCATTGGGGAAGAGAGCAACCTGGACGTGACACAATGCAACAGTGCAAACAGGGAAATTATAGTGCACTATTTTTAACTACCGTTCAAGTATCTATATTGTATTGTACAGTGAAAATCCTTTTATTATGATTTTGAGGCAACTCTTGCACCATTATTCAGGATTGAGCTATGGATATTATAACAAGTAAGAAGGACATACGGATAAGGTTGACTAAAATATTCTAGGATACAATAACAAGGTTGTGAGGACAAAACAATCTAAAGAGAAAAAAATTATGTGAAAAAAGGAAACTTAATGAATACAGGAAAGAATAGTAGAAATCCAATCCAATAACCATACCTTTCTCGACATTGCTTACCAATACGTCCAGGTAAATGACGTGCAAGAGACGACCACTTTTTAGGCCCATTTTTATTCACCAATTCAATAATTATGTCATCTTCCTGTTTACAGTTGGATTAAACAAGCATGTTATTAGTAGATATCTAACTAGAAAGTTGATAGTCCAAGGTCAGATCAAAGGAATGGAGGCATCTATAATTGAAGTGTAGACAGTATGATCAAATAGGCTCCAATACCATGTTATCCTCAAGGGTTCGGAAGGAAAGGAAGAAAGAATAACTTCAATATGATAAAATGAGCACAAAAAGGAAATGGAAAAAAGAGATTACCTCTTTAGACCATGGACCTTTAACAAGTTCAGGATTTAAAACTTTCTGCCACCTATGCAGGCATTGCACATCAGTCCTGTCCTTGAAACATTCCGCTTCAAACACATATTTGGCAATTAGAAAAGCAAACATAAAACATTATATAAATTAGATGTGCTAAAATTGCTTAAGATGGTTACCAAGCAAAAAGAGCAAACCTTCATAAGAGACAAGCCAAATAAATGATACACACACGGACAGTGTAAAATTACAAATTGGTTTGAAACTTAAAAAGGAAAATAAAGCAAATCCCTCCCCCAACAATACCTAGGTTTTCATGAATCAAGTAATGGAGTTGCAAAGTGACTTAAGCACACACTGGATACTAGAATGTACAATGAATAATATCAATATATTACCAATTTTTTTCCAATTCTTTCCCTTAAATTTCTCAACCGCCTTCCGTAAGATATCATCCTGCAGGACAAAAAATAACATGACTCTATTATTTGTTACATATTTATTTAGTGTATAATTGATATTATTTTTATAATCAAAACTAAAAGTAAAAAAGAAGAATGGAAAACATTAACAAGCTATAGAGGAATAACTAAGTTAAATATTTTTCATGCATAAGTAAAACAGCAAGGCCAAACTTAAGAAACACTACCTCCTCTAATGTCCATTGCCCTTTAGTAGAACGCCTTGTAGGGCCAGTAGTCCTCCTACAAATAGATATTTTATGGTTAGCAAAAACTCAGTTAACTTCATCATCAATGTCTCAGAGAAGAAAAAGCCTAGTACTTTTACCAACTATAACCCTCCCCTGTTTATATTTGAACTTATAGATTCAATAGAAAGGACAAAGTAAAGCAAAGGTAGGAAGATAAACTATAATTTTTGAAAGTATCTCAACCCTCACCGGCTAATAACCTAGCAATTTTGACTCTAGAAAAGAACATTTAGATAAATCTTATCCACAAAATATATATTTATATATAAACATATCAACAGTAGAAAGGTTGAAAAGAACCAATCACTGACTAAAATTGCCTAATAAAGCATCTAGCAGAAACATAACCTGCATTGCCGGGGAAATATAGTTTCTTCTTATTTCTCATTGTAAGAAATCATAAAACATTTTGCATAAATAAATAACCAATGGTTGAAATGCTACATTATAGTCTCTCAATCAAAAAACAATCTCAAATAAAGCAAATACTTTTTCGAAATTATAATTTTCTCCTACAACTCCTCTCTAAACTCCCCCATCTGGAAAATCCTAGGGGTTTTGTTTTGTCTAATCTCAAGAACAAATATAAATGTAGTGTAAGATTACGAGACAGATTAATCAAAATTACCCATGTAAAGCTTTAACTTTCTGAGCGCCGTCAACTTGCCCATGAGATGGAGCAGGCATGCTCGGTTCACCGTCCATATTCTCACTGGATTGCTACTCTTTTCAAACTTGGTCCTCCAAATCATTATAATCAGTTCCAAGGAGCCACAGGCACAAACTCCTCCTGCACAGAACTAAAAGAATAGAAAAGAAAATCAGAACATTACCCACAACAACAAAAAATTAACCAAAAATTGATATTAGAGGAAACGAATCATGCAAAGTAAACAAAAGCATCCACAAATCTGCACCTTTAAACCCTATTGTCCGGATATCTTTGTTCAAAGTTTCTATAAATTCCATATTTAATAACTTCAAAAAAACTTCGAAGCAACAAAATTAGTATCACTCAAGTTCTCTTCTCAAGGATCTAAAGACCATTTAAGGAGTACACACAAAGAAAAGCGAATATTCCCGATTCGAAGGGAAGTTATCGAAGAAAGAGACGAAGCAGAGAAGAATCACCTTAGCGAAGCAGAGAAGATCGAAGAGGATCGCATTAGCAGATCGGAGAAGTGTTTCGCGAAGAAGGATCTGCAAATTGAACTATTGTAACGATCGGAAATGGAAGCAAAGTTTGAAAAGTTGAAAGTTGAAAGAGAGAAATGGGAACGTTAGAGAGTGTTTTATCTGTTTTCAAACAAACATGAAGGCGAAGGGGCGGACCCAGGAAGTTTAAAACCCTATGAGTTGTCTTGAAAATACTTTTCACTAAGAAAAAATGTCACACTTGTCCAGAGACATCTGAGAAATCACTATTTTTTAAAATGTCTAACGGGTATTTTGACCGATTTATATTCAACCGATGTTGCTACTTATTCTTATTATTATACGTATTTTCACTAAAATAAACTAATTTTTATTAGACAGAAAAATTCTTAAATTTATATATATATAATATAATATATATTAATCAGTAAGTTGTGTATCATTAATGGTATTCTTGTAGTAGAAGTTGTATTTCAAGTCCACAACTTCTTGAATAAAATCAGTGAAGTTGAAGTTATAAATACATAACTTTAGTGTAAAACTTGTATAAGTGAAGTCATGCAAGGATTGACTGTTTCAGATGTTTAAGTTTGAAATTGTACTTTTTCACCACTTTAATTTTGTTTGTTATTCTTATTGAAATGTTTAGTTAATATGTTGAAAAATTAGTTTTTTTTTAATTTAAAATATAGAATAATTTGAATTAATTGTTAAATATTTAACAAATTTTTAAGAAATAATTAGTTGATTCATTTAAGAAATAGTAAATGTCACACTTGTCCTGAGGCATCTAAGTAATCACTATATTTTTTTTAAAATGTCTAACGGATACTTTTTTTTTGACAATTCATATTCAACCGATGTTCATATTTATTATTATTATTATTATACGTTTTTATAGAGTAATTTTATCCAAAAAAATCTTAAAATATATATATATATATATATATATATATATATATATATATATATATGTAAGTTGTGTATCATTAACGTATTTTTGTAGTAGACTCCTATTTCACGTTCACAGCTTCTTGAATAAAATCAGTAAAGTAAAGTTGAAGGATCCACTATTTCAGATGTTTAAGTTTAAAATTGTACTTTAAGTTCACCACTTCAATTTTGTTTGTTATTCTTATTAATGTTTAGTTAATATGTGTGAAAAATTAGTTATTTTTTAATTTGAAATATAAAATAATTTAAATTAATTGTTAAATATTTAACAAATTTTTAAAAAAATAATTAGTTGATTCATTTAAGAGATGGTAAAACAGTTATTTTTTTTAGTGGAGAAATTAATAAAAAAAACAAAAGTGGTGTTAAAATTATTTAACAAGTGAATGAAATTATACTATTTAATTTTTTTAAAAATGTAATAAAATATTATTTGACAAATTGTATAATATGAATTAAATTATTATTTAAAATTATTTAAGTGGTTTGTTATTAATATATATATATATATATATATATATATATATATATATATATTTAAACATATATCACACCTCCAATGATACATATATTATGTTATCTACTTCATCTCTTATTGACAAGTTACATCCCACAATAATTAAGTTATATTGTATTTTATTTAATCATAAATTAACATTTTTTTTTACTATACATCATCCAATATTTAAGCACATCATTCATAAAATTATTATCATGTTACATGTCCTTCTTCTTTTAATGTTTAACAATTCAAACAACAATCTTTTTTTTAATCTACTCGATTCAATTAACTGACACACGTTCAGATATAATCAATAATATCTTAATAATATAAAAATCGTTCGAACTAAAGACATGATAATGATAAAAATAGTTTATCTTTTTCACTTCCTAATTTATATACTGAAAGAAAAAATAAAAATAAAAATTCAAGATAAAGGAAGAAACTATGATGAATATATTTCTTATAATTTGTTTCTAATTATTTAATAATCTAATTGATTATTATCCAAAGTTACTTTTCATAATTGATTCTTTTGGTTAATGTAATACTTTCATATTTTTTTTATTTACTCCTTGTTTTTTTACACATTTAATAAACACACATGCAATCTATTGATATAAAACTAAATTACACATTCACAAACTCAACCCAACACATTATTATTTAATGAAAAACAATTTATTATTAAATAATCTCTAAAATAAAAAAAAAATCTTACAAATTTGTAAACATATATTAATAACAAATCACTTAAATAATTATAAATAATAATGTAGTACCTAATATACAATTTGTCACAAATTTTCTATTATATTTTTTTAAAATTCCAGAGTGCTTTCATTCATGTGTTCAATTTTAACACCATTTTTAATTTTTATTCATTCCTCCATTAAAAGAACAACTATTTAATTATTTTTTTAATAAATCGACTAATTACTTCTTAAAAAATTATTAAATATTTCACAGCTCAATCAAACTATTTCATGTTTCAAATTAAAAAATAATTATTTTTTTACAAATTATTTTTTTAACTAACCCAACTTTTCAATAACAATAACAAAAGGAAAAGCTAACTTAGGTGAAGTCTTGAACATGACATTTTAATTAATGGACGGAAGTGCATGTATCTTTGCTAATTTTCAATAATTTTATAAGTTTTAATTGGAGAAATTATTTAAAAGGTTGTTTGGTGTTATATTTAAAAAGTCTGAGTAACGTATTTTATTACTGATTTATTTAATAATAAATAAAAAAACTCATCTTTTTATTTAATAAAATAAATAGTCAAATACAATTTCTTTATTTTAAATTAATTAAATAATATTTTTAAAATTTATTTTTATAAAATTAAATATATATATATATATATATATATATATCAAATTGTATCATTTTTTTTATTTTCAGTTAATTACTTATAAAATTAATAAAATTATAAAATTATATATTTTAGTAAAACAAAAATGTGAATACAAATACGCTTAAACATGTGTCTTCACTAATTTTCAAGATTTCAAGAATTTTTATTTTTAATTTTAAAGGAAAAATTATTCAAAAGTTTGTTGGATTTTATATTTAAGTTACCTTAAAGAAGTCTATGCAACACACTTCATTACTCATCAATTATTAATTGTGACTGAGTTTATCAAAATTATGATTTTTAACAAATTTTAATTGATTAAAAAAATACATGGAGAAGAGTGTATAAAAAATATTTTTATTTAATATTTTATTTGTGTTTATGGTTAAGTGTTAATTACGATAAATCTTTCACATACGTGAATCTTTATTGTACGGAAAATTTATTAAATAAATAAGTAAATTGTATTTTATTTATTAAAGAACAAAATTATTCAATTGAAAATAACACCAAAATTATCAATTAGTATACCTTCTTTATATAATGGTATATATGAAAAAATAATATCTAAAAAAATTATTTATATCAAAAGTAAATATTTCAAAATTTATTTATATTAAAAAATTATTTAAAATTAATATTTTTTTTCTTAAGTTTTAGTAACATTAATTCCTCTCTACACATTTCTTCTTACCTTTCTACAAAATTATTGAGTAAATAAAAAAATTATTAATTTGACTTGTAGCTACCAATTTTTAATACATAATAATTTGTATATGTAAGTGCAAACTCAGTTTTTTTTTAACAGTAGTGTATACATTACTAATTTTACTAGTGTAATTTAATAAAATTATAAAAGTTATTTATTTATAACTATTTTTTATGAATATATTTTTTATAAATTTAATAATATTTTTTTCATAATTATGATAAAAATATTTTTTTTTATTTTTTATTTTTATAAAAAAAGTTGACATACATGTGCTTGTGCAGATCTGTTTCCACTGATAAATATTTGTATACCTATTAAGGAAGAGTATTTCCAATTGTATTGTAATTATAATTCCATAATTCTTAATAAATATAATTTCATTTATAACAGTTTATTAATATAACTTATTTCATTATTTTATTTTTTAGATTTTGTAAGTATTTTGTAAACTCACCTAACTCGACCTTAGTTATAATTTTTATATAAATAAGTTTATCAGATTAATTATTTCAAAAAAAAAAACAC
>Ga0209700_107715_pt1 | contig 14757 bp, 12 predicted proteins | sample SiratroredBW_FD_187528 | JGI IMG/M metagenome (GOLD analysis project Ga0209700, IMG submission 187528) | Root nodule microbial communities of legume samples collected from California, USA - Siratro red BW (SPAdes) (version 2) | ecosystem: Host-associated > Plants > Roots > Nodule | place: USA... | reverse complement strand
GAAGTGCATTGTCTAAGGATCTGATCAATAACGATTGATATCCTGACTCTACTAGTAATAGGAATCAAATAGATGATCATTACTAGGTGGTGAGAGTCGAAGGAGGTCTGAACTGGGTGACTGCAGTTTGAAATATAGCTGGTCAGGAAAGTTTCAGAGGGACTAACCCTGTCATACATGATTGATTGATGATTCATTTGTGTGGGGGTTGTGTGGATTCACAGTTTGGAGATGTATGACAGGTGCATATCTCAGGGTCTATTCAATGCATGAGTCTTCCGGAAGTAAAGTCAAGTCTGTAGTGTGTCAGTGTCTTGTTATTGTAATGATTTCATTTAATTGATTGAGATGGATGATCCTAAGATGATTGTATTGTGTTAAACCTGACATTTGGTTTAATGACTTAGAATTGCTTAAAATTGGTTAGCTTACCATTTATTTTGTTGTGCTTGTGTTTTCATATCTATCTGTGATGATCGTGTTTTTGACACGGGAGCAGATGGTGTTGTAGATGGATTTGTGGAGGATCACTTGAGCGAGTGATGTTGATAGTTATAGGAATAGTGCTTTATTTTAAAAAACCTGTATATGATTTTGTAAACATGTTTTAAAATGGCAGTTTAGCGTGATTTTGTATTTTGATGTTTATTAACTAGGGATTACTGTAAGATGTGTATGAACGTGTTATCTTAGCTAATCAAATAGAAGTTATATTTTGTGGGGTGTTACAACAATTCCTAATAATTCATCAAAAGCAAAGCATGCGCTACGCAGATATTCACTTGGATCACACATGGATCCAATATTAAGGATATTGCCCAAGGGAATACTTACTAACACCTTTTAGAAGACATGTATTAAGCAAGTCCTATAAGAGACTAACACATTTACCATTTAAGCATTCTTAAGCTCTACACGTTCAGGATAGGCCTAAGACATCCAAAATTCGAAACTCATAGCATGTTAGATGTGCAATAAACCCCTATTCAAACTTGATGTCTCTGTTTATGTGACTTAAATTATCCGTAAAGTTAGAAATCTCTTTATAAGTTCAAATACTTAATACAATTGTATTGGATTATTGTCAACAAATCATCCCAAGTTCTCAACTTTAATTCATATATCATACATAAACATGTTATTCACATCTCCATCATGTATATATATATATATATATATATATATATATATATATATATATATATATATATATATATGAATTAAAACAAACAAATTATTCAAGCATACGATTAAGCAATTTCTACACATAAGCATAAAATATCTAGTTATCCAAGGAAACAAAAAAAAAACCACGTAATTAGAGAAGTCAAACATGTCTCTACTTAAGTGAAATCATTTCACCAAGTGATGGTGTTAGACGAAATACTCAATAGATTGACCTAAACTATAATGCACTTATCTAACCTTCTCGTGCGCTTGTCTTACTTTTGGTATATGTAAATTATTCTTGGGTTCCTACAAGTTAACAAATTCATTTGGCTCTTATAATTTCTTATCAAACTTAAAGTCATTAAATCTTACATGGATAGTCTCTTCAACAGTAGACGTTCTAGAGTTGAAAACTCTATAACCTTAAGACGTTTCAAAGTAACCAAGCAAAATTCCTTCATCATTCTTAGAATCAAAATTTTCCAAGCTATCTTTTATGTTCAAAATAAAACATTGAATTACAAAGGGATGAAAATAAGATATGTTGGGTTTCTTATCTTTCCACAATTTATAAGGACTCTTTTTTAGTAAGGGTCTAACCTAAATTTTGTTCTATAAATAACAAGTTGTGTTAATGGCTTTTGCCAAAAAACGTCTAGGAATGGAGTTAAAGTTCAACATTATTCTGGCCATCCTTGTAAAGTACAATTTTTTCTTTTGACAATACAATTTTGTCGTGGTGTCCTGAGATTGGAAAAATTATGTTTTATTCTAAAATTTTCATGAAGCTCTTGAAAGTTTTCATTTTCAAATTCTCTACCATGTTCACTCTTGACAACTATAATTAATAACCCTTTTTCATTTTGAACATATTTCATGAATTTACAAAAGACTCTAAAAGCCTCATCTATGTGGTTCAAGAATCTAACCCATGTCAATAATGACCAAACCATACCTCTTGCCACTAATAGATTCAGTTCTTGTTGGTTTAAATAGGTCCAAGTGTATCAGTTCAAGAGGCCTTTTAGTAGAAATATCATTTTTACTTTTAAAAGAGATTTCAACATGTTTACCTTGAATGCAAGAGCATGTGATGGAGGACCATCTGGGAAGCCACATATTAGACCTTTGACCAAAGCTATAGATAGGAGAATGGAAGAGGAAGAAGGACTTAAGAAGACTCTCCTCTTCTGGAGTGTGAATTATTAGAACTTATTTTCCCTTAGCCCTATAAAAAATATAAGAGTATAATATTTTGTATAGGAATAATAATTTTCTTTTATAAAAAGTACAAGCATAAATGGATCTCCTATTGGGCTTCAATTAGGATTTAATGGGTGATTAAAACCCTAATTTTTAAGTCAATTTCATCCACCCCCAATTATACCTTAATTGAAAAGTCAAAAATCCTAGATATGAGGTCTAATTTAGCTAACACACTTGCAAGAAAACCAATGCTTATAAATCAAAGAATCACCTTGATTTGCTTTATATGGGGCTTACAAGAAGCGACAAACTTCATTGCCTTGCCGCAGAGTTCTCGTCCTCGTCCTTGGTTCTCCTCTTGCCTCTTTTTGGTTTTTTGGCGTTCATTGCCTTCTTTTTGCTACCTCTGGTGGGCCGCGCACAAACTGTCTCAAGTGGTCGGCTTGGATCAGCTCCTCAATCTTTTCCTTCAATGTCATACACTTCTCCGTGCTGTGGCCATAATTCTAATGAAACTGATAGTGTTTGCTTGTGTCCACATTTTGCGGGGTGGCCGCCTTTCTCAGGGTAGGCAAGAGGTCAGCGTTTAGGGCTTCCTCCAGTATCTGCCCTCTATTGGCATTGAGGGGTGTGTAGCTTGAGAACCTAGTTGTTCTCGCCTCCTTTGGCCTTGTGAGCGGGGGAAAAGAGACGGGTTTTTCCCTCATTCTTGCCCTCTCATTATGTGGTTCTGTTTTTCCATGCCCCCTCCACAACTCTTCTAACCGCATAAACTTGGCTGCTTTTACTCTTAACTCATCCAAGTTATGAGCGGGCTCCATGCACAGGCTATCTGCAAAGGGTCTGGGCCTAAGTGCAGTCACCATATGGTGAAGGGCGACCTTCAGGTTAAGGTTGTGGATCTGCAAGGTCAGTTTACGAAACCTGTCCATGAATACACGAAGGGATTCGCCTTTCTCCTGTTGTATGTTAACCAGAGCGGCCGACATCAAGTGATGGGGTCTTCTAGTTGCAAATTGTGTGGTGAAAAGGCTCACGGGGGTTTTGAAACAATCAATTTAGAAAGGCGGTAGCTTCGTAAACCAACTTAATGTCATTCCTTTCAAGAAAGTTGGAAATACTCGACATATAATGGCCTATCAGTTGTGTACAAGCCGATGTCAGTGGTATATACATTGATGTGTTTGTCCGGGTCAGTTGAGCCATCATAACGGTCTATAGTCAATCCTCTCCACCTGCTAGGTAACTTCGCATTCATAATGTTGTCCACAAACGGGTGTCGCCTTTCTCCCATGGTCGATGTATCCCAGTATGATGGGATCCCTCGACCTCTTTTTCAGGATCATGAGTGTTTGCCTTTGAACGACCGAATAGTATAATTACCTTGGTCTTCTCTACCCTTTTTCCAAACAGCCTTTTCCTCATTTTTTCATTCTCTTGCTTAAGAGTGCACAGGTCGTCCTCACTCTTTTGCCTTAGCGTGCACATCTCATCTTCATTCTTCTGCTTTATTTCTGCCTTCTCACGTTGCAATGACATCAGAATAGTCATCAGATTTACACCAGTCATCGCTCATTCTTGCCTCTAATCGTATACCTGACTTTGGGTTGATACCATCCAAGCTCTCATTTTAACTCTTTTCGGGCCCTACGGTGGCCGCCAATTGTTCTTACACAAAGTTACAAGACCTTCAGAGTCTCCCACTATGCAGCTAGGATAGCTGAAGTCTTTGTCTTCCAAATACTCCAAGTCCATGTCCTTGTCCGTCAAATATCTGTCCACAACCGAGTGGGGGGTGTACCTGTAATGACACTCCGACACTTAAGTTAGTGTTCAGTTATCAGAACAATAATAACTAGGATATATCATGTGTACCTTTGACTTAATGTGCTCATTCATTTACAGGGTTCAAGGTTGACACAAACCTCGTGTCATTGACTTAAGTATTATAGTATGTCAGCTTTTGCTATGTTAGAAATTATTTGTAAGCTGACATTTTAAAGTTTACTTTTGACCAAGATATTATTGGTCTAGGATAATAAGGTGTCCCCCTAGGCCGCGTAGTATTGTAATCCTTATCATTCATTTTTTGTTTACTTCTTAGAAAAAAAATGTAAATTATTGTCAAACTTTGGATTTAGGTGCTAAAAAACACGTGTGGAAGGGTGCAACGAAAATTCGAATAACGAATTATATAATATATAAAATTACGAAAAAATGAAAATGTTTTATAAAATTTTGTTAATTATTTTATATAATATTATTGATCAATAATAAAATATAATATATAATTTTTTAATGATTATTAATATTTTATTAATATACACGTTCTTATATTATATGAAATAAAAAATTAAATTAATTAATTTGAATTTTAGTATTTTATAAAACAATTTATTAATGTATTGTTACTTTGAAATATAATTTTTTTGTTTATTGATATTTTAATTTTTATGTTAATTTAAAATCCATTTATATTTAATTTATATTTTAAAAATTAAAAATTTTATTTTCATATCAATAGAAGTAAAAATTATCATATCATATCAATGGGTGACATTTATTTCTCATGGCTTTTCCTTAACCCAGTGGATCTTTTAAGTGTTTTTACTTCTTCTAAAACAACAATTTGGCTTCTGAATATTTTTAAATTTTACATGTTTTTTTCTTTTCCTTTAATTGTTACGAAATATATATATATATATATATATATATAGTTTGATTCGGTTTTACTACTTCATTGCAAAGTAATATTATGATTAAAAAAGTCGTAACCTTACATGCAACTTTATTACTTAAATCTGATTTATGTTTGTCTAATAAAATGGTAAAAGTTAGAAAATACGAAAGAACCAGAGCCATGAGAATAAAAAAAAAAAATATTAGTGACAATAAAAGGAATAAAAAAAATGTTATGGAGGTAGAGCTAGATTCTTCTTACTCGTATAAATGGTGAGAGAAGTAAGAAGAGAGGAAGATAAAAATACAGAGAAATAGGGTGCAAAGTGAAGTGAATAGAATAAATGTACAAACTCTCTGTTCAGTGTTTTACTTTTTCACTGTGCTCTCTCTCTTACTCCTCCTCTTCTTTTCGATTCTCAGTTCGTGCCACTTCTTCTCGGTTCGTTCTCTTCCCTTTCAATTTTTAGTGATTATTTTGTTTTTTTTTTTTTTCAGCCGTTTCAATTTAACTGAGACTCTGATTTTGAGCTTGCCTACCCTTTTGTGGTTTGCTATCTCTATGCCTTCAAAATTTGATTTTGATGCTCTCTGGGGTTTGAATTTGATGTTCACATGAGCAAGTTAATACCTTCCCTTCTCATGCTTATCACTTTCAACTTTTTTTTTTCTGGGTTATGAATTGGTAGTACTAAGCATGATTTTCTGAACCTTGTAGTTTGTAGTCTGCTGAAGTTGGTAAGTTTTTTAATCACTATGTTCACAGTACCCTTTTAGTTGATTGGTCTGTATGTTCCTTTTCATAGAATAAGAGGATTGACAAGCCCAAATCTATGGTTATTCACTGTATATTGAAATTATACATTCTAGTGTTCCTCTTCGTTTGTAACTGTATGTTGAAATTGTGGATTTCCATGTTACAATGACAGAGCAATGGCATCTCATATTGTTGGTTATCCACGCATTGGACCCAAGAGAGAGCTTAAATTTGCCTTGGAATCCTTTTGGGATGGAAAGAGTAGTGCTGAGGAGCTGCAGAGGGTTGCTGCAGACCTCAGGTCTGCTATCTGGAAGCAGATGGCCGAAGCTGGAACAAAGTATATTCCTAGCAACACCTTCTCATACTATGATCAAGTGCTGGACACAACAGCCATGCTTGGGGCAGTTCCTTCTAGATATAATTGGAATGGCGGGGAGATTGGGTTTGATGTTTACTTCTCAATGGCAAGAGGGAATGCATCCGTACCAGCTATGGAAATGACCAAGTGGTTTGACACCAACTAGTAAGTATATCACCCCCTTTCTAAAATTTTGAGTTTTACATATATTTTGATTAAATGTTATTAAAATGAGAGGTGTAAGTTAGTGTATGAATGGAGATTTTGGTGGGGACTTTGAGTGACTTCAGGAACACACATACGTTCACACTTAACACTGTATTTGATTTAAATGTATAAATGCAAAATTTAATATGGCAATTGGTTTGATATTTGTCATAGTTCTAACAAACTTATTATCCCTTATGGTGCAGTCATTACATTGTTCCTGAATTGGGTCCAGATGTTAAGTTCTCCTACTCATCACACAAGGCTGTGGTTGAATACAAAGAGGCCAAAGTTGTAAGTTCAAAGATAGCTTTAGCACAACTATCCTAGATTGATCTGAAAAATTCATAATAAACCTCTGTAAACTCTAGGTTTATTAGAAGAATTTTTACTACCTTAACTACTGACATATTACAAAGGTCTCTGATCTGCAAAGAATGTTAATTGCAGAAGGAAGAAATAAATTATTTTGAATTGTTAATTTCATTCACTGATGCTTATAACCTTTTGTCTTTCTAATATGTAGCTGGGAATTGATACTGTTCCTGTGCTTGTGGGGCCTGTATCCTACTTGTTGCTGTCAAAACCAGCAAAGGGTGTTGATAAGGCATTTTCCCTTCTTTCCCTCATTGACAAGATCCTTCCTGTGTACAGGTATGGTCTTAAAGTACTGATATGTGCTGGAATCGTATGCTAAAGTTGCTTGAATCATACTTCATTATATATTTTAGGGAGGTTGTGGCTGAACTGAAGGCAGCTGGTGCTACTTGGATCCAGTTTGATGAACCTACCCTTGTGAAGGATCTTGATGCCCACCAGTTACAAGCATTTGCTCATGCCTATGCAGAGCTAGAATCAAGTTTGTCTGGTTTGAATGTTCTGATTGAGACATACTTTGCTGACGTTCCTGCTGAAGCATACAAAACACTCACCTCTTTGAAGGCTGTTACTGCATATGGGTTTGACATTGTTCGTGGAACAAAGACCCTTGATTTGATCAAGCAAGGATTTCCATCTGGAAAATTTATTTTTGCTGGTGTTGTTGATGGAAGAAATATTTGGGCCAATAATCTTGCATCTTCTCTGAACACCTTGCAGGCACTTGGGGACATTGTTGGGACTGGTACTTGTTGTCAGTTAACATCGTTATTGACATATTCAGCTTACCCAGAAACTAAATCTGAACCATCTTTTCCTTCTGCAGACAAGGTTGTGGCTTCCACATCCTGTTCTCTTCTTCACACTGCAGTTGATCTTGTGAATGAGACCAAGTTGGACCAAGAGATTAAATCTTGGCTTGCATTTGCGGCACAAAAGGTTGTTGAAGTAAATGCCTTGGCCAAGGCATTGTCTGGGCAGAAGGATGAGGTACATCATACCCATTGAATTGAAGGCCTTTTGTCATAAACTTGATGTCACTTTGTTTCTTATAGCCTATCTTTTTGCAGGTTTTCTTTTCTGCTAATGCTGAAGCCTTGGCTTCAAGGAAGTCCTCCCCAAGGGTGACAAATGAGGCTGTTCAAAAGGCCGTAAGTGCTCATCAAGATTTTCAATTTGGTTCTTTTACTGATATTTTTTAGAAGATAAGTATGCAAAAGCATCACTATTGTTGAAAGGTTTAGTGACAAAACAGGTCACAGAGGATGTGACCGCTTTGTTACTATGTTGAGAAGAGAGAAACTGGGACGGAATATAATGAATTCCTTGGTTTGGGTACATGCAAGTACTCTTATTTATAACGAAGAAAGGATAGAATAATAAGAACAAAATTAATATCTAATAATGAGAAATATTTGGTGAGATATTTTCCTATCAAATCATATCATATCTCCCTGTTTAATGTAGTCAACTCATATCTCTAACACCGCAACTCATATTTCTTGTGATCCCAAGAACAAAAAACTACAAAAAGAAATGGGGGGCCCGAACCAAACCCGTTTAAAGGACAAACCTATAGAAAGTTAATGGTATCCATCCCTAAATAACTCTTAGGAAAAGAAATTCAGAATAGGATCCCACCAGCTATTTCACTGCTACCTAACACCAATATTGAAGAGTTTATCAACACAATGATTTCCTTTCTATAAATATGTGATACAAAGAATTTTAAATTCTGAATTCTGTGTGACATTTATGTATCTATTCCTAAGCTTCCAATGAGTGATATTATGATTCCAAAGCACGGATAACTCCCTTAACCCAAAGGTGCCAAGGATACCAGAAAAATAATCCCTAAAAGTAACACTACAAGCAGCCAAACCTGGAGTACCTTTAGCAGCAGCATCAGCTATAATGATCTTTAGGAGATTGCCAGGTAACTGGAATGATCTTTAGGAGGATTGGCAGGCTTGATTTTGATACGGAAGAATTTTGAAATGCAAAATTCTTGACATTGAATTTCAAGCTGAGATTACATAAAGACCCAACCGTGTTGATCCCTACAAAAATCCTGTACTTCAATCTTCTGTAAGGAAATTTTTGTTTTCAAAACAAATTATATTTCTGCTAAACTGTATAGTGTCAAGAATGTACATTGTAAACAGTAGCTAACAAAACCAGCTTGGCAAGAGGATGAACTGGCCGAATATACATCACTATGGTCAACAGAAATTTGTTACCAAGAACTAGACCAAAACATCTTTTCTAGAATAGGAGCAATGAGAAAAAGATGATCAGCAGTTTCAAATGTATGTTCACAGTGTCACACCTAGAAACAATAACAGCTGAGTCTAATGAGCATATTTTAGTGTTACCAGAAGGACCAACAAATGGAGTAACTAATCCTTTTTGTAACAGCTGAGACAGAACCCTACTAAGAACCTCATAACTGGAATACAAAAGAGAAAGAGTGATGGATGATAACCCTGTTGGACACCTCTTTTACGACTAATAAAGCCAACAACATTCCCATTTAAAGAAAAAGATATAGTTTATCAGATTCCAAAACCTATGACAGAAGCTATCATGTATACCAAACTGTTTCAGAACCTGCAAAAGGAAAGACCAATCAATTTTAGACGGCTTAATACTTTCTTTTTTTTCCTTAGGCTGCAGCTCTGAAGGGCTCTGATCATCGCAGGGTCACGAATGTTAGTGCCAGGTTGGATGCTCAACAGAAGAAACTAAATCTTCCCATTCTTCCAACCACTACAATTGGATCTTTCCCTCAGACTGCAGATCTTAGAAGAATTCGCCGTGAATTCAAGGCTAAAAAGTGAGTGTAAAGTGTTCATCTTCTGCCACCTGCCAAATCCAACAATTATTACAGTGTGACATTTAAACTGCTATATGATTACAATGTGAATAGGATCTCTGAGGAAGATTATATCCGTTTCATTAAGGTGGAAATTAACAATGTTGTGAAGCTCCAGGAAGAACTTGATATTGATGTCTTGGTGCATGGAGAGCCTGAGGTGTGTTGATGATATTTGTTACTATTAGTAGTTTAATAAAGACTCTTTCTGAAGTAAAACGTGCTCTAAAACTTAATTGTTGAAAATCTTTGCAATTTAGAGGAATGACATGGTTGAGTACTTTGGAGAGCAATTATCTGGCTTTGCTTTTACTGCCAATGGGTGGGTGCAATCATATGGATCCCGATGTGTCAAACCTCCCATCATTTATGGTGACGTGAGCCGTCCCAAGCCAATGACTGTTTTCTGGTCTTCAACTGCTCAAAGTTTGACCAAACGACCTATGAAGGGAATGCTTACTGGCCCTGTTACTATTCTGAACTGGTCCTTCGTTAGAGATGACCAACCAAGGTATGAAAACCTTTATTGTTACCATGCAGGTTTGAGTGATAGTTTTGCTGCATATCTGTCTTACTTAACTTTATCTATCTGTTATTAGATTTGAAACATGCTACCAGATTGCTTTGGCTATCAAGAATGAGGTTGAGGATCTTGAGAAAGCTGGTGTTACTGTCATCCAGATTGATGAGGCTGCTCTAAGAGAAGGTTTACCTCTGAGGAAGTCTGAGGAGGCTTTCTATCTCAACTGGGCAGTTCACTCATTTAGGATTACCAACTGTGGTGTGAAAGACACCACTCAGGTTTTTTCAGCTTCATTTCTCATGTTCTATTCAGTACTAATGTTTAGTCAAATTTACATACACATATATATATTAATACTAATATATTGTGATATTTGATAGATTCACACTCATATGTGCTACTCCAACTTCAATGACATAATCCACTCAATCATAGAGATGGATGCTGATGTGATCACCATTGAGAACTCCAGATCAGATGAGAAGTTGCTTTCAGTGTTCCGTGAGGGAGTGAAATATGGTGCTGGCATTGGTCCTGGCGTTTATGATATTCACTCACCAAGGATTCCTCCCACAGATGAAATTGCTGAGAGGATCAACAAGATGCTTGCAGTGCTTGAGAGCAACATTGTGTGGGTGAATCCTGATTGTGGCCTCAAGACACGCAAGTACACTGAGGTCAAGCCTGCTCTCACTAATATGGTTGCAGCTGCCAAACTTATTAGAGACAGGTTAGCCAATGCCAAGTGAGTTATGTCAGATCTACTCATGTTGCCAAACTCAACCTTTTCTATTTCAAATAATCTCTTCATACAACACTTTCTCCTCCCATCTATATTTAACCATATTTTTGTTTTATTTTTTTAATTATTGCTTCACATTTAATATATATAAAAAAGAATTTTATTTACATTGGATCATAAGAGAATTTGGACACATTTGACACACTTTGAAGGAAAAACTATTAAAGATGTGATATTAATTATTTGTTTTTGTATATTACTATTATTATTATTATTATACTTTTGAATTTATTAATGATGCATTTGAATTTATTGATTTTATTAAAACCAAGCGGTGATAAAGGATAGTAGCGACTTTTAAAGATATTGAAATGAAAACTTGTGTAAGGTTAGTTTTATTTTTGGTCTGTTTTTATTTAATTATTCATTTGATAATCATTTTTAATATAATTAGCATACTGAATTTCAATTTATTGATGATACATTAAAGTTATTAAAATAAAATTGATATATAGAGTAGGTATAATTTTTTTAAATTAGCAATAACATTTTTTAAGATATTAAAATGCAAAAATTGGGGTATGAGTAAATATATTTGCGCTGCGGTTTGGTTCATTTTTTTAAGTTAAAAGTATATTTAAACCATACAAAAATATATGTAGTTTGGTTTCTTTTGTTAATCCTTAAATTAAACTTAAGGATCATAGTATCAAATAATTAAAAAATAATTAAATAATTAAAAAAATATTGAAGAGTGAGAAAAATAATTTTAATTAATGTCATTAATTGAAATCGTTTAGTATGTTATTTTTATTTTGATCAATTTGAAATTATGTCTATCTAGTTAACAGAATTTGTCTATTTTGATAAATAAACTATTTTTTAGCCATTTTAGGAATTAAAATTGAAAAGCATACCAAAATATAAAAAAACCCTCTAATATAAGAGGAAAAGAAAAGAGTAAAAGAAATGAAGCACAAGAACATGTGTATTCAGGGGTGGTTCAAGGTCCAAGCAGGTAAAGCATCCGCTTTAGGCTTCAAGGTTTCAAAGGCCTCAAAAAAATTTAATATACTTTAGGCCTCAAAGGCCTAAAAAAATTAATATGCTTTAGGTCTCAAAAGTCTTAAAAAAATTTTAATACTCATATTATTATAAAATAAAAAAGTATTTAATTTTAAAATTATACTAACAAAATTTTAATTAAAAATTTAAATATTTAAATTGACTTTAAGTTTACATTGGTGTTATAAATATTATTTAATAACTTTATATTTGGATTAATACTATAAATACTATTTAACGAATAATATTCTTGAAACTTTCTTATAATAAATTAATAATATTTAAAAAAATTGAACAGTCAAGGAATCTTACCTATCAAAACTTTTTATTCCAATGGTTGATATCATCTCTTTATATGTCCTATGATTGTCTGACTCTTCTAGTTTTGTCCTTTTTTCTTCACTTATCTCCTCTCTTTCTCTGGCTCTTTGTTTTTTCCATAACATTATTTCAACTTTTCTCCAATTTCAAATTTCTTTTATTTCATATTTCATCATTTTATATTGTGTATTTATGCACGTGTCGTTACTCGGAGACTTGAAGCAGTAGATTGATTGGAGACTTAGAGTTTGTGTTCACTCTACGATCAAGTTTATTGTCTTGAAAATTAGGTTTTATCTTTTTAACTTAGACTTATTTTAATATACTTATAAGTTATATTCAGATATTATAATTTTTAATTTTATATAAAAATATATAAATATAACAACTAGAAAAATTGAATCAGGTTATTCTAATTTACAAACTCATGATAATGAGAATGAAATTGTAAGACAAAATGATTCTAATATTAAAAATATATATGATCCAAGTCAGTGGGAGGATATTAATACAAAATTAAAAGACTTATTAGTAAAAAAAGGCACTTTTAGGATAACTGATATAGATCTTCCAAAAGATAAATACTCAAGACACTTTTCTGTATCATATTATATCCAAAATTGTCTAAGAGGGAGAAACTCTATATCATATTATATCCAAAAATTTTCTAAGAGGGAGAAACATGAAAGAAGATGAATCATTTATTCTACAGATTTAGATAGAGTATTCTGTTTTTGTTGTAAATTGTTTAATATTATTAGTTGTACTAGTAAACTAGGTAAGGAAGGTAGTAGAGATTGAAGAAATCTTAATGTTAAGTTAAAGAGTCATGAAATAAGTGATGAACACATTATTAATATGAATGCATGGATTGATCTGGAAATGAGATTGTCAAAAGATAAAACAATAGATAAACATGTTCAAGAATAAATAAATAGAGATAATGAATACTGGAGAAAGGTGTTGTTAAGAATTATTGTTGTTATTAAAACCCTTGTTAAAAATAACTTAGCCTTGCGTGGAAAAAATAAGAAGATCTACCAAGAAAGTAATGAAAATTTTTTAAGTTTGATAGAAATGATTGCAGAATTTGATCAAGAACATATTCATCGAATTAAAAATGAGAAAATTCATTAAAGTTATTGGGTTGTGTACTTTTGAAAAAAAAATGCTTAAACCTTGAAAAGTATTTGAAACATGATAATTTATTGGATCTTAATGGGTTAGATTTATTTTCAGAATTAATTATAGGATTGAAAAATGATAAATCAATTGACATTCTTAATTATATAAAAAAATAAATTCTTTTCCAAATGTATATACAACATATAGAATAATGTTAACAATTCCAGTGTTTGTTGTTTTAGCTGAAAAGAGTTTTTCAAAACTTAAACTAATAAAATTTTATTTAAGATCAACAATGTCTCAACAAAGATTAAACAGATTAATTTTATTGTTTATTTAAAAAAATTAAATGAAATTAATTATAATAATTTATTATATAATTTTGAATCACAAAAAGTTTAAAAAATAAATTTTAAATAAAAATATCATAATTTTAATTATTTTATTAATTTAAAAAAGGCTTCATTTTTTGTAGTCATTTTATTATATATTTTACAAGTTTTTGCACATGTATCATCAAAATTATTCGTCTCTCTAACATAAAAGCTATTGGTTTCTATGAACAAACATGCGCATTACGAAAGCTATTGGTCTCTTTGAAAAAACATGCAGCAGCACGAACCCTATACGTGTTTATGAACAAACATTCTATTCTTGAAGAATTCTTGACGAAGTATCTCATTTTCTGACATCAGTTGAATCTTTGTTATTCAAAATGTGATGTGATCTAAAGTAATATATATATATATATATATATATATATATATATATATATATATATATATATATATATTAATAAATACAATCTTATGTTTTATCTTTATTTTATTTATAATTAATAAAAAACATATTATCTAACCTCATTCGTAGTACGTGTTGTTTTTATTTTATTTATAGTTAATAAAAAAACATATTATCTAAGACTATAAGAGAAACCTATAAAACTCCAATATAAATATATGATCATTAGATAAAGTTTTCCTTTCAATTTCAAAAACCCAAAAATAACATAAATATTTAATATTTTTCTCAAATAGTTGTTACATATATCATATTTGCAATTTACAGTCATAATTCTCACTTATTTTCAATTCATTCCAATGATAAAAGTTATTTCAAAAATTTATTGTTACATAGAGTCTCACTAATTTTATGTATAGAGTTTTTGAGTGGTATAAAGAGAATTATTGAAACTCTATGTAACAATAATTTTTGGAAATAACTTTTTTTTCTCATTTTCTTTAACACAATCATATAACCATTTATATATATATATATATATATATATATATATATATATATATATATATATATATATATATATATATATATTTATATATATATATAT
>Ga0209700_107714_pt1 | contig 14759 bp, 2 predicted proteins | sample SiratroredBW_FD_187528 | JGI IMG/M metagenome (GOLD analysis project Ga0209700, IMG submission 187528) | Root nodule microbial communities of legume samples collected from California, USA - Siratro red BW (SPAdes) (version 2) | ecosystem: Host-associated > Plants > Roots > Nodule | place: USA... | reverse complement strand
ATTTTTCTTTTTGAAGGACATTTAGGGTATTTTGTTATGGAAGGGTATAATTGGGTTTTAAGTATCTAAATTTAAAATTTGAACAGTGATAGGAGTCCAGTATACCCATTTGCATAAGGGAGATTTCATGTGACAGTGGTTGCGGTAGCGAGCGACAGTGGGAGACCATCGACTGTGGCGAGCGACGGTAGTGAGAGAATCGACGGAGATGAACGGTGGTTGCGGTTTGTGCAAATTTTTTAGCGAAATTTTAAGATTTTGACAATGGGCAGCGACAGCAGCGGCGGCGACAGTAGCGGCAACAACAACAGTGGTGAGATTCAAGAGATCTGAGATTCTAACTCACTGCTTCTCAACCCTTGATGGAATATGCTGGACAACGTTCTAGATAAAATCCTAAACATGGAAATTCTAAAAATAACTCTCAATGTCACGCTGAAATGTTTTTTTACATGTTATTTATCTTAACCACATCAGCGTCACCTAAAGTTGTAAAGTGAGTGTGTGACACATATGGTTGTCAAAGTATAACTACTCAAAATAAAATTGTTATTTTAATTCTTATAATGAATGTTACACTGTTAAATAATAATGTGAAAGACAAAAATGAAACCAATATATTATATACATTAATATAAAAAGTCATTGTCATTGTCAGTTTCCATGATAAAAGTGTAGAAGTGTATCCATTAAAAGCTTACAATACTATTCATGTATATTTTTTTTTGTTCTATTTTACAACCACAAAAAAATATAAAGCCACCTGTTTTTTTTTTTTTCAATTTTGACTTTCAAGTATAATTTTTTTTTTCTATTTTACAACCACAAAAAAATATAAAGCCACCTGTTTTTTTTTTCAATTTTGACTTTCAAGGGACGACATATCATCATGTCCACCTTCTACAAGAAGAAATTACTTATACTTATACGTCTTACAATTCCCATATATTAAAATATTTTCACCATGTGCATCATCACAAATGAAATTAGTGATCCGTATACCATTAAAAGCGCATAAAAAAGACAATAAAATTATCTAAAAGAGCATAAAAAAGACAACAAAATTATCTAAAAGATTAATAGTAACAAACTACTATGCAAGATTTCTCTCCACTCATACCGAGATAATTTCACTTTTAAATACTTAAAAAAAATAGTAACACATAAAAAGTAGTAAACATTATCAATTTTATTTTACTAAAAATGTTCATTCTTGCTATTAACTTTGGGATGTCAAAAATAAAATAAAGATTTTGCGTAAAATTCTAAAATTAATAAGTAACATGATGTCGCAGCAGAAGTAGTGAAAGGTGATCTAAGAAATGTTCTTTGTGATATTATTGAAAAGCACTATGCAACAATAATGTTGGTCGTGGGTAGTCATGGTTGAGTCTACAAGAAGGTACAATCTTACTTTGCAATCTTGAATACCTAAACAATATTTAGTTGCCAGAACATGAACAGAATCTAATTTATAACTCTTTAAATTCTGACTTGTAAGACAACTTATTATACTTCAAATCACATGATACTTAGAGTTTTGTCAATTTTTTCTTGTAAATTGAGAATCTTGATTATATGTTCTCTAAAAAGATTGGTTAAAATCATGGGTGTGTAACAGGTTTAAACTATCTAGTAGAACATTAGTTTTCTTTGTTATCTTATCTGTATGCTATTGTATGTACTAAATTTTTATACTGATAACAAACTCTTTCTATGATCATTCCGCCTATAGTAACCCCTCTTGATTTTTGTTTCATTGAATGTTTTTATATTAATGGTAACGACTTCACTTTAAAAAAGAAAATTTTTGCAGGACAATTTTAGATAGTGTCATGCTCATTGCACGATGATGATCATGAAGAAGTCAAAAATCAAACATTAATCTACATTACCTGTGTCTATGTAGTACAACAATAAACACAATCCTTTCAGGCAAAGGAAAAAATAATAATATTCACTGAAATTTGTAGTTATGCTTGTTTTATAGCTATTACATGTCGTTATGATTTAATACTTACATATACGGTTAAAGATGGAAGTCATCAAACCATTCCAACTATACTTTATACACAAAAAGTTCTTGAAGTAAATATGTTTTTTTTAATGATCAATATAAGAGTCATTATTTTCTACTTTAAACCACACAAAGATGATAGGTCTGGCTAATATATGGACTTCTTATATTTAATTTTTATTTTTGTCTCTCATTTGAATTTGAGAAAATTTCTTTACGTGAACACGGAAAAGACTATGTATAATGAATCTTATTCATACTTTTATTTTCGTAAAAAGTCTTTCAAAAAGAAATTAAATATAAGAAGTCTAAATATTAGCCAGACCTATTTACTTCCATCTTTAACAGTAAAATGTATATGTAAGAATTAAACCATAATGACAAGTATGTCATAGTCATAGAACCAGCATAGCTACAAATTTTAGTAAGTATTATTATTTTTCCTTTGTTTAAGAGGATTATGTCTATGGTTGTACTACACAGACGCAGACAATGTAGATCAATGTTTGATTTTAGACTTTTTAGGATCATCATTGTGCAATAAGTATTATGAGCACAATAGTCATTTACACTATCTAAAATCGCCCGAGAAAAAGTTTTGAAGTGAAGATGGTTTATGACAATTATTAATGTAAATACATTCAATGAAACAGAAACAAAAAGGTATTAGCATAGGCCGAATGATCATCCAAAGAGTTTTAGTATATACAATAGCCAATAGCATACAGATAAGATCAAGAAAAACTGTCTACTATATAGTTTAAAACTGTTACACACCCATGATTTTAACAAATCCTTTTATATAACAAATAATCAAGATTTTCAATTTACAAGAAAAAATTGACAAAACTTAAGTGTTTCATAATTTAAAACATTAAATTAGATTCTATTAATGTTCTTGGCAACTAAATATTGTTTAGGTATCCAAGATTGTAAAGTTCTTGGCAACTAAATATTGTTTAAGTATTCAAGATTGCAAAGCAAGATTGTACCTTCTTACTGATAATCATGACTACTCACAACAACATTACTGCATGGTGCTTTTTCACGGCACCACAAAGAACATTTATTGAATCACCTTTCACTACTTCCGTCGCCACTATTTCCGTCAATCATCGTAACTATTCAAGAACGAATAGAACAGGGTGATATAAGAAGGTTAAGAGTACAAATTTCTCCACGCAAAGTTGTATGACCGAATTGATTACTCTTGCAGCAATCTCTTCGAAATCAGAATTCACAATATCCACTATTTGAGCGACACCTACATTATACATACACTAAGAAAATAGTTCGGAATTAAATTAAAAAAAGTGAAAGAGCTTAGGATAACAGAATCGACGTACCGAGTCCCCCGAAGCTCATCACGGAACTACGATGAGCCTGGCGTGGACGACAACGAGACGGAAGATTGGGCTTGGGAAGAAGTGATCCAGAGTCTACTTGAGAGCGTACGCGCTCGGCTCGCTGTCGTCTATTCCTTTCAACCCCATTTTCTTCTCTCACGTCGACGCTGCGATTTCAAAAATCACCACAACTCAAACAAACGCCACTCTCTTTATTTCACTTCCTTCCACAACTCTCATAATTATAAACCCATCCAAACCCGCTAAAACTGAGAAGACGAGATCAAAACTAATTGCCTCTATCAAACACAGAAATCAAAATAAATAATAAATAAAAAAAATTCAAGTATTACCAAAATCTATTATTTTTACATAATTTAAACTACCGGGTTGATGCCTTATTGTAAAAGAATGACCCATATATTAATAATAACAAGATAAAAAAATTAATTATAATCACATTACACTTTACCATGATATCTAATAATTAATCTTTCAAATATGTAATACTTAAAACATGAAATATACTTATATATGATAAAGCATAAGAATTATAAACTTCAATATTTTAGTATATCAACTATAGCGATAAACTTTGGTAAGAAATAAAAAGTTAAAATAGCTTTTTCTTTTAAAAGATTAAAGAAATTAATCTAATGAATTTTACCAATTATGCCATATTCATTTATCACAAATCTCAATTACATCTATCATCTTAAAATTTATATTCCAATAAATTTAAATAATGTTCTTTGTAACTGGATCCATCTCTAATATGTACTCTTTTAGATTTCACAAGTTCATGTAGAACACGATAAATTTAAATGTAACAAATGTTATTTAGTTTTTCATTGAAGAGATTTACTCTTATATGTGACCCTGAACTAAAGACTCAGCATACAATTTAAGAACCTTAAACTTAATACATGTAAAATCAAGTTATAGAATTTTCTCAAAAAGGATGTTATTTTAAACTTATTAACAAAGATTGAACTAAATTAACTTTTCTTCTCCCTTTAGAAAACTTAATACATCCTATAAAAAATGATAGTTGGATTCTTTAACTATAATAAAAAGTGGTCGAATTTTGGAAAAGAGGTTAAATTGAGTGAGTAAGGATATAGATAAGTTTGAAAAAAGTTTTAAGATGAAGGGAGAAAAAGGAGGGTTACATGTACAAGAGAATGAATAAATTAAGAAATGAGTCTTGCCATCAATGGAAATGTTAAGTTTATAATAACTATTAGATGTAACTATTGAACTTTATAATAATTAATAGATGTAACTATGTCATACTAAACTTTTCATTTCTTATTTGCTAATGGAGGCGACATCTTTGAATAAAGGTGGTGTTGTCTATATTACTAAATATTTTATTAAATTGAGAGTTATATAAAATAAATTAGAAAATTTTAGACAGACATGTCAGACCAGATGTTCTTGTTTCTTCCATTATCATTCAAGGAAAGCACCAAACCATCTAGTTTATGGACAGGCTAAATGACCAATATAGAAACATCAAATCCCACTTTCTCCATATAGATCCAATTCATCGAATAACCAAGATTTTCTCCTTCGTTACTGGCTAACAATGCGGTTATAGTTAGTACCAAGAATGTGAATTTGCATGTTAATACTCAAGTTTATTCTCATTGTGGGCGTAATAAACACACCAAAAGTATTCGTTGCTGTAATAATAACAAAAATGATTTGTATTCACTGCAAAAATTGAGATAACACGTGTGTTATCAAAATACAAGAATTTTTGAATTTACTTTTATCTTGAATCATCCTCTCCTATAAATAATTAAATTGACAAAAAGAAAACTATAAATTTATTTGAGGAAAATAAAAACTTAATGACAATTAACTCAACTTCTTAAAAGATCTCATTAAAAAGGTTTGGATCCTTCAATATATCTATTTTATCCTTTATTTTAGGCTCTCAGATTTTTTTTGTTTTTCTATTGCTATAAAATAAAATTATGTTTTTTAAAAATTCTTATGTTGAATGTTACACTATTAAATAATAATGTGAAAGACAAAAATGAAACCAATATGCTATATACAGTAATATAAAAATTCTGTCATTGTCAGTTCCATGATAAAAATGTAGAAGTATATCCAGTAAAAACTTACAATACTATTCATGTATAATTTTTTTTTTCTTTTTTACAACAAAAAAATATAAATTCACCTGTTTTTTTTTTTTTTTTCAATTTTGACTTTCAAGAGACGACATATCATCATGTCCAGAAACACCTCCTACAAGAAGAAATTATTTATACTTATACGTCTTACAATTTCCATAAATTAAAATATTTTCACCATCACTTATGCATAATCACAAATGAAATTAGTGATCCTTATCCCATTAAAAACACATAAAAAAGACAACATTATCTAAAAGATTAATAGTAACAAACTACTATGTAAGATTTCTCTCCACTCATACCGAGATAATTTCACTTTTAAATACTTTAAGAAAAAAATAATAATACATAAAAAGTAGTAGACATTATCAATTTTATTTTACTAAAAATGTTAATTCTTGCTATCAATTTTGAGATGTCACAAGTAAAATAAAGATTTTGAATAAAATTCTAAAACTAATAATACGAGTAAGAACAATTTTAAAATTTATTTTTTAAAATCTAAAAACTAATAATACTACGATCAAAATTAACTAATAGTAATATTTGAAGACGGAAAAAACCACTGGAACATTAATTTGTAATTGCTTATAACTGTTAACAAGACTCATTCACTTCAAAATATGCTAAAGGTAAATCTAAGAGTTTATTTTTAAAACAAGAAGACAAAACTGCAATCTAAACTTATTTTTTAATTTGTTAAAAAACAAGTTAAGTTAGATTATAACTGTTTTTTAAAATGGGTTGAAATTTTTAAGCCATTATAATATGGTCGATTAAAGTTTTATTTTTTTACATTAATTTATCACATTATATTTCACGTGAGATTGTCTACATATTACTTAAAAATACGAGTATAACTAATTTATTTTTCTTTAAATTGAGAGGACAATCAAAACTAATTATCTCTTTCAAAGACTTTTTACAAAGCAAAAATATTAATAAAATTCATAAATCATAGTGTTTTCGTTTTCATACGCAGAAATTTTTTCGAATTCAATTTCATTGTTATCCAGACAAAAATCAAAATAAAAAAAGTAAGAAAATCCAAGTATTACCAAGACCTATTATTTTTACTTGATTTAAACTGGGAAAGATTAATGCCTGAAAGAATGACCCATATACTGATAAATAAAAACATAATTTTTTTTATTATATAATCAATTTACACTTCACCATAATATTTAATAATTAATCTTTCAAAATAGGTAAATACTTAAAACATCAAATATATTTATAAATGATAAAGACCATAATTGTAAACTTCAATATTTTAGTACATCTACAACAGCAATAAAGTTTGGTAAGAAATAAAAAATAAAAATAAAAGCCTTTTTTTTTTAAGAGATTAAAGGAACCAACCCAATGAATTGGACCAATTATGGCATCCCTATTTGCATATATCACAATTTTTTGTTTTCAACTAATTTACCATATTATATTTTAGGTGAGAGTGTCTACGTATCGCTTAAACATATGAGTATAACTAATTTATTTTATTTACTTATTTTCTTTTAAATTGAGAGAAATATAGAAGACTTTTTCCAAAATAAAATTATGCATAAGAATCATAATCTTTTTCGTGTTCATTCAGAGAAAATTTTTCGAATTCAAATTCATTAATACCCATACCTATTATCTTGCGTGATTTAAACTAACAAAGAATGACTAGTATATTTTATGTAAATACTTAAAACATAAAATATATTTATAATTGATACAAGACAAGATAAATAAGAATCTATTGCTAAAACTAATAACACATATATAATAGACTCCGCTAGGCGAACAGTCGAAGAAAACAGCACACCATAGCAGACGGAAAGTTAAGAGTGCAGAGAGAACAAAATGTAGGGACAGTAACGAGGGAGAAGGAAGACAAAAGTGGTAATGAAAATCCAAATTTTCGAATTCTTTATCACAGAATGAAATAATACGTGGGTCCACAAAGCATTGAAATTTCAATTTTATTGTCCCTTCAGGAGTGTATAATGGAAGTAGTACCACGTAATGATATCAACTCAAAAAAAAAAACCATTTGTTTGACACTATCGAGGAATAACTTTCGTTGATAACCAATAATGTTATTTTGACAATAATATATAATGTTATCTTTATTTGATATGGTTGATCTGATAAAAATATATTATTAGTTTATAAAGTGAAGGTTTGAAGTTGGTAATTTTTTCATTGGTTTTATTGGTTTTATTTTTTTTTGTTTTTTTTTGGCGTTTTTTGTATTCTTGTCTTTTCATTGATCTCATATTTTTCTGTTTTTTGACATTTTCTATATTCTCATCTTCTCTCTAGTCTCATCTTCTTTGTCCTCCTGGCGCTCTCTGTGCTCTCATCTTCTCTCTGGTCTCATCTTTTCTGCTTTCTGGCATCCGTTTTTCGTGCTTTCGTCTTCTATCTGGTCTTATCTTCTCCATTCTCTGGTGTGATTGAAGTAAAGGTTTGTCTTTTACGTGGATTTTGATGGAAAAGAAAGTTATTTTTTGTCGTTTAAAAGTTCGTCTTATATGATTTCCATTTGGAGTTTATAGTTGTAGAGTAAAGGTTGGTCTTTTATAGGGTTTTTGATGAAAAGTGAAGACTTTTATTTGATTTCACGGTTTAGGTTTAGGGTTTTGAGGAGGTATGATTTTTGTTAGGGGTTTAGGGTTGTGATGTTTGAATATTTTTGTATCTTGAGTGTATGGTGGCGAGCAAGATGGGCTCTGAGCATATTTTTGAAAGTATTTTCCTTTTGAATGAGTGGTGGGTGGGTCCATTGGTTGGTTTTTCCTGAATTATTTGAATTATTTGTTGACATGAATTGACTGTTTTGTTTAAGTATTTGAAAGTTATAACATTCATGACTGGAAAAAGAGTTACTGTGCATGGACAATCTAATGAACACATTTGACTCAGTCATCAAAACTTCAATTTATAATATCCCCTAATTTTAAAGAAGAAGTAACCACAGTCGTCAAAACTTCAATTTATGATGTCTCCTAATTAAATAATGACTAACCACAGGTGTTTTGTAAGATAATAATACTGGTTCTCACCTTACAAAACATGTTACCCTAGTTTTAAGGAGGGAACACCTCAGTTGAACTTTTGAACTTTTGGCGACTGAACTCATATGTGTTCATAGACCATTTTGCAAATTAAAAGTTCTTAACTTATTATTTACTTTTATATTATAATTGAAATTAAAAAGTAAATCAGTTTTAATAAAGCATATACATATATAATTTCATTAAACAACATATTTGAATTCAAAAATTTAAGCACATTAGAAATTGATCTAATTAATTTTGCATATTTCTTATTATTTTTTTAAAAGATCTTAAATATGATTTTATAAAGAAAATTTTATTTTAAATCAAATTCAAATTAATTTTAATTTTTGTGCACTGCATTGATGTGTATTTAATAACATTGAATGTTGCAGACTTCAATGCATATAAAGTGCTTAAAGATTCCCTCACATACAATTATTTGAAATTAAGAGGTAATTGATTGATTAATTATTATAATTATTATCTTGTTAATCATATAAAATAATTCTCATACATAAGAGTTTGTTTGCTAACTTGAATATATATTCTTTAAAGTTTTTACTTCCTATCTTTATTTATTCTCTCATTCAAATTTAAATTATCTCCAGAATTGACATATGCTATTTAAAAATTGAATGTAACATTCAACAATTAATGTGTTATTATATGGTAAGTTTTCAAAATTTGGTGAGATACATGAATTTCTTTGTGGAAAGAATATATATGATTACATATAATACAACTAACAATTAAATGAGAATTAAAAGTTTAAACTTCTCAATTATTGAATTAATCAACTATCTTGCATCTTTTTGAATAAGTTTTTAAAGAAAATTATATTAATTATTTAATATGATTGAGTTGCAAAATCTGATTTATTTCCTATTCTCTATTATAATTTATTGTGAATTAAATGCGAAGCTAAAAACCCGTGGAAACTTTTAGAAGATGTTGGTTGCTTCTTTTATATTTCAAAATAAGATGTTGATTGCTTCTTTTATCTTCTGAAATCAGCGACTAGTGATTGTGATCAAAGTAAATTTTGTTAATGTTATTTGAAATTTGAATCAATTACAGAGATCAACTGTTTGAAATGTTTGTTTTTCCCAAATAGAAGTAATCTAACGGAAACAATTTTGCTATAATATGAATGTTTTAAATGCTCTATCGTAAACAATTTTGACCAAAATATGTTCATTTGATACACCTTTGTTTATTAATGCTGGTTCTGAGTTTCCAAAACATCAAAGGTTACTCGTGCTTTAAAGAGGAGACACCTTAGTTGAATTTTTGACGACTGAACTTAGACGTGATCATGAGAACCATTTTCGTAAATTAAGTTATTAATTTTTTCAATTACACCCATAGTAAGGATTAATCACTCTTTGATTGACCAAAATATGTTCATTTTATACAGCTCTCTGCATCAATACTAGTTTTGAGCTTCCAAAACATCAGAAGTTACCCATGCTTTAACAAGAGGATACCTTAGTCGAACTTTTGGCGAGACGTGTTAACGAGGACCATTTTCACAAATTAAGTTCTTAACTTCTTCAATTACACCCATAATAAGGATTAATCACACTTTGATTGACCAAAATATGTTCATTTGATACACCTTTGTGCATTAATATTGGTTCTTGAGCTTCCAAAACATCAGAGATTACTCATGCTTTAACGTGGAGACACCTTAGTTAAACTTTTAGCGACTGAACACAAAGGTGTTCATGAGGACCATTTTCGCATATTAAGTTCTTAACATCTTCATTTACACCCATAATAAGGAATACTAATGCTTTGATTCACCAAAATATGTTCATTTGATACACCTCTGTGCATTAATACTGATTTTGACTTTACAAAACATTAGAGGTTACCGTGCTTTAACAAGGAGACACATTTGTTGAACTTTTGGTGATTGAGTCAAATATGTTTATTAGATTGTCCACAATTCACAGTAACTTCTTTTCCAGCCATGAAGTTTGAAATTTTCAAACACTTAAACAAAACAACCAATTCATGTCAGCAAACAATCTATGAAAAACCAACCAACCCACGCACCCACCACTTATTCAAAAGGAAAACACTTTCAAAATGAGCACACATACCATCCTTCTCGTCACTTTATGATGAAGTAACAAAAATATTCAAACATGAAAACCCTAAACAAAAAACTAAACCACAAAATAGTCTTCCTTTTTCATCAAAAACTCCATAAAAGACGAACCTTTACTCCACTACCATAAATCCCAAACGGAAATTATACATCAATGAAAAACAAAACCTTTAAAAGAACAAAAAAACTTCATTTTCCATCAAAATCCCTATAAAAGACGAACCTTTACTCCACAACCATAAACCCCAAACGAAAATCATACATCAATGTAAAACAAAATCTTTAAATGACAAAAAAATCTTCCTTTTCCATCAAAAATCCCATAAAAGACGAACCTTTACTCCACAACCATAAACCCCAAACGGAAATCATACGTCAACAAAAAATAAAACCTTTAAACAACCAAAAAAACTTCCTTTTCCATCAAAAACCCATTACTCCATAACCATAAACCCTAAATGGAAATCATACGTCAACAAAAAACAAAACCTTTAAACGAACAGAAAAACTTCCTTTTCCATCAAAATTTTCATAAAAGACGAATCTTTACTCTACAACCATAAACCCCAAACAAAAATCATATGTCAATAAAAAACAAATCCTTTAAACAACCAAAAAAACTTTCTTTTCCATCAAAAGTCTCATAAAAGACGAACCTTTATTTTAACCACCACACCTTCACAGTGGACACCGCAGCTAAAGTAGAACCGTCAAACCAATGTGAGAATGACAACGAAGGAAGCGAACCAAAAGGACAACAGTGATCCACAACAAAGAAGAAGAATGGTCGCCACGCGCGAGAGAACGGTCACAAATCTACTATTCTCTCACAGCGATTTCATTTGAACATTTGACGACATCGTTTCATATACCTAAACCAAACTCATTTGCACATCAAAGGACCAATTTGTCCTTACGCATTATGTTACCATTACTTGAAAAAATAACCTTGGCATGTAAGACGATTTGACAAAATTATCCCGATGTCTAATGAGGGTTAAACAAACATTATTCTATGACAATTGCTACTAATGTGGTCATGGAAAAACGTTAGTGGCTATCAAAAAGTTTTAAAAAATTGAAATGCTCAAATTAAAAATTTGACAGTGTGTGAAAGAGTGTGACAAGTAGAACTTCATTGTGGGAAGGGAAAATCATCCTTGAGAGACAGAACTAGAAGAAGAAACTTCAAATTTAGGTGGAAGACAAAGAGAAGCTATGGAACGGGTGTGAGATCTTGGGGATTGGAAGCACCCAGGGAGAATCGGGTTTGAAAGAGGAAAGGAGTAACTTAGAATTTGAGTGCAGCAAGAAGAAGAGAGAACCTATGAACCTATGAAAGTACATCTACTGTCCCGTTCCCAGATCATGAATTCTCCACTGATCAAGACATAAACCTAAAGATTGTTCATGGAAACCCTCACCGCCATATCTACCTCCACCCGCCACACCACCATATCTACCTCCACCGGCCACACCAAGTAAATAAATAACTAGAAATTATTCAAGCTAATAGCGCATTACAATTGTTTATAAGTGAAGATGGGGATTAGGAAACAAGTATGAAACATATTTACTTCAAGAACTTTTCGTGTACAAAATAGTTGGAAGGGTTCCATGACTTCCATCTTTAACAGTAAACTGTATCTTTAAATATTAAACCATACTGACAAGTATGCCATTGCCATAGTAAGCATAGTTACGAATTTCAGTGAGTATTATTATTTTCTCCTTTGCAAAGGATTGCTATACTAAATAGACACATATCAGTGTTTGATTTTTGGCTTCTTCACTATCATCACTGTACAGTGAGCATGATGAGCACAGTAATCACTTACACTGCCTAAAACCGCTCTGCAAAAATAAAGTTTTGGAGTAAAGTTCATTTCTGTCAACAATTAAAGTAAAAACATTCAATGAAACAAAAATCATGAGGGTTATCCTACAAGGGTTATCATATGCCGAATGATCATACAAAGAGTCTATTATACAATAGCATACAGATAACAAAGAAAAACTAATGGTCTAACTTCTACCGTAACAATAAATAGAAAGAGTCAAAAGAATTACCAGATAGTTTCATATCTTAAATCTTTATATCACATATAATAAAGATTTTCAATTTACAAGAAAAAATTGACAAAAGATTTGAACTATAGTAAGTTTTCTTACAGATCAGAGTTTAAAGGATTAGATTAGATTCTGTTCATGTTCTAGCAACTAAATATTGTTTAGATGACGATGTTGGTTCATCCCAAAACTACTCGTTTTATTCATTACCGACACAATTTTTCAGAAAAAAGTGTTTATTATACTACAATCACCCAAGTTTGCAAAGCTTGTACCTTTTTATAGCCCCATAACCATGACTACCCACAACTAACATTGCTGCATGATACTTCTCCACAGCATCACAAAGAACATTTCTCGGATCACCTTCCACTACTTCCACTGCTACATCATGTACCTGATAAATAATCCAATCAGACCAATATTGATAACCGATCACAAAGAACGAATTGAACAAGGTGATGGAAGAAGGTTAAGAATGAAATTACGGATTTCTCCACGCAAAGTTGTTTGGCGGAATCAATGACTCTTGCAGCAATCTTTCGCAAATCGGAATCTACAATAGGCAATATCTCAGCGGCACCTACATACACTAAGGAAAAGGTTCTGAATTGAATTAAGTAAGAAAGTAGAAGAGTCTATAGAGTAACAGAACCGACGTACCGGGCCCAGCGAGGCCTACGGCGGAAGTGGCGGTGGGCCTGGAGTGGACGAGAACGAGTCGGAAGATTGGGCTCGGGAAGAAGTGATCCAGAGTCCATTTGAGGGCGTACGTGCTCTGCTCGCTGTCGTCTATTCCTATCAACACCACTTGCTTCTCTGAGGATGACGCTGCCATTTCAAAAACCACCACAACTCAAACAAACACCACCCTCTTTACTTCAGTTTTTACTTCATTTCCATCCACAACTCCCGTTATTTATAAATCCATCCAAACCCACTTGTCAATTATTGAATCGTTGCTTTATCATTGAACCCCTGTCTGAAAACGACGTCGCAGGCGCAGCTTCTCGCCCTTTGCGGATACTGCAGGATGAAAAAGGGGCCACAATTTAATAAAGCTTAATTATTTAGTCTTCATTTTTTATATATTTTAAATTAAAAATACATTTCGTAGCCAGTAAATACTCCCCTTCATTGTTGTCAAAACTCAAATGATAAGCATAAACATCCGTTCGTTGAATCTGATTCCTTCTTGATATTAAAATTAAAATTGCTTAGGATAGCGTAAGATACTTTCTCTTCTTCTTCTGGTATGTTGCGAAAGGTATTTTTCAAATATCGACCACTACTTAAAATATTAGCATTTTTTAGTAATTATTAATTATTTTTTTTCTTAAATAGTTACTTGTTAATATCATCAAGAGATAGAGATTGTATTATGAATAAAATAAAATAAATAAAAAATGAAATGTTTGTAATATTGGTGATTAAAGATGGGACGAAGTAACAAGGAGGCATGGTTTTGTTTGGTTTTGGTAATGCATGTGGTGTGGGACATAGGATGTCATGGGATAGCTGTGAGAGAAGAAGAAAGGAAATCCGTGTGCAAGCAACTTTAATATTGTTCTATGTATAATTTTAACTTTTGATTTTTTATTAAATAAATACTAAAATTAAATATAGTTAGTTGAATTTTATTTTAATTTAATATTGTATTGTTTTATTTAGACTAATTTCTTGTGATTTTTAATTACGCATACTAGTAGAAAAATGACATATAAAGGCAGGATATAATCGCGGTTAAAAACGAACCGCGTTTAAAAACAACGCGGTGGCATTTTTGAAATTAAGTAAAACTATACCAGCGCGGTTCAGGCAAAAACCGTGATAATAGGCCACAATTAATTTATTTTTGAAAACTGGAAGGAGATACAAACGCGGTTGTTCCAAGAACCGCGTTTGTATCTGCAAAACAATTTTTAAATTATTTTGCAGGAGGATACAAACGCGGTTGTTAGTGGCAACCGCGTTTGTATCCTACATACAAACGCGGTTGCCACTAAC
>Ga0209700_107713_pt1 | contig 14760 bp, 6 predicted proteins | sample SiratroredBW_FD_187528 | JGI IMG/M metagenome (GOLD analysis project Ga0209700, IMG submission 187528) | Root nodule microbial communities of legume samples collected from California, USA - Siratro red BW (SPAdes) (version 2) | ecosystem: Host-associated > Plants > Roots > Nodule | place: USA... | reverse complement strand
CACTACAGGTACACAGCTTTGATTTTTATGCTTTATTCTTAGGTATATTTGCTTATCTCGAGACAACACCTGTAATGTCTGCAAATTACCTGTCTATTACTCTCATAGGAGAGCTTAAGCGCTTTTCTTTGTTTGAGCTTTTCTGTATCATGTTGAAACCATTGAATCAGTTTGGTTTCGTGTTATTAAATTATGTTCAGTCCATCATATGCATTTCGAAGTAAACTTCCAGCTATAACCTGATCACAAAGCTTGAGCAGTGTCCTTGAATAGTTCAATAGCTTAGAGTGTGTTTGGTTTGAGGAAATGCTTTCTATTTTCACCAATAATCACTAAAATTCCATGTTGTACACAGCTTTGATTTTTATGCTTTGTTCTTTGGTATATTTGCTTATCTCGAGACAACACCTGTAATGTCTGCAAATTACCTGTCTATTACTCTCATAGGAGAGCTTAAGCGCTTTTCGTTGTTTGAGCTTTTCTGTATCATGTTGAAACCATTGAATCAGTTTGGTTTCGTGTTATTAAATTATGTTCAGTCCATCACATGCATTTCGAAGTAAACTTCCAGCTATAACCTGATCACAAAGCTTGAGCAATGTCCTTGAATAGTTCAATAGCTTAGAGTGTGTTTGGTTTGAGGAAATGCTTTCTATTTTCACCAATAATCACTAAAATTCCATGTTGTACAATTCTTTGAAAATAGGAAACAAGGAAATGTATCATTTTTGTAATTATTAGCAAAAGCAGGAAACATTTCCTAAAGCAAACTGGCCATTGACTTTTCATTTTGTTTGTAATTTGTTAGGATACTTGTACTACTATATTTTGATTTGTGAAAAACAAGGGCTTGTTGCTCCCGTAACATTCTTCAACTGCAATTTTCCAGGTGCGAGATCAGATCCACCAAGCAGGGTTTCACGTTGATGCTGATACAACTGATAGGAAGATTCAAAAGAAGGTAACGTAAACCTTTAGGCCCAATAGTTTGATTTCATCACATATCATTCATTCAGAGGACAATAATAATACCCAAAATGTTTTCTATACTGCCAATAAAATAGTGGTTATATGATTGGTATTATATTTGAAATATGGGGAAACTTAGTATATTTATGGTTCATATTTATTATACAAGCGTTTAGACAGAACACTGGTTGGTTGCCAAAGAGAATTTTATATTACTGGTTGTATCTTTTCTGCCCCAAGCTGTTGCCACTAGTCAGCTACTAATGAGTTAATGTGTTGTTACTAGATTTTGTACCTTGCACGTTGCCAAAGTGTATGTTTTCTTCTATTGTAATATTTTAAAATTTGTTACTTGTAATGAATTTTATTCAAGTTGTTATTATATATTTGGAACATTAATTAGAGTATTGTAATTCATTTAAATGCAACTAAACTAGTTTAGCCTCCCAAACATTACTTGGTATCAGTTTCATAACTTGTTATATCAAACAAAGTTAATGGTCGTTTTTGTGTCTTTTAATATCTGGTGGTTTTATTTTTTATAAGAAATTTATTATGCTAAATGTTTAGTAAATATGTAATTGAAAGTTGTTTCTTTAAAGTACTGTATACTTTTATTGTTTTTCCAGTTTCTTGATTGAAGAGAATTGTCTTTAAATAGAAGTTGTGACATTCTGCAGGTGCGAGAAGCACAGTTAGCACAATACAACTACATCTTGGTTGTCGGTGAGGAGGAAGCTAACACTGGACAGGTTCTTCCTTTTCCCCTATCCTCATGCATTTCAGATTTGTTTGACCCAGGGTTCCTGTCAGCTGCAACCACAGCTTTTAATGAATTTCTCACACTTGGATAATTTAGTTTGGATCAATTAGAAGTGTCTAAAGGAGAAAGCAAGCTTGCTTATACAAGCTGTGCACAAATAGTTTCATCACAATATTTCATTTACCCTCATGCCATTTGCAAAACATATAACATCATTCAAATTCAGAAACTGAAAGGGTTGAGATTGAAAGTAAGATATATACCCTTGGCCTACAAAGAAGCCAAGCCTTCGGCGAAGGATGCTAGCATGGTTAAGACTGTTTAAACTTTGTCTTGATTTGTTTTAATTAGAAGAGCTTAAGTTGTATTTCTCATTTTGGAGAAATTATCAAGTAGAACGCTGAGTATCCATGTTCCCATCCAATCAATATCTATATAATACATTCAAATTTTACAATTTATGGGAAAAAATTATAATAATACTGTGTTATTTAAAGATTAATGTAGATCATGACGGTCTTGAACCACCTGATAATTTTTCCTCATTTTAGATGAAGTATACCTTAAATTTGAAGGGAGTTTCAATTAGATGTAATGTGAGCCTGAGCTACATTCTAAGAATTCTGATTAAGGTTGCATCATCTACTAATCTTGGAGGCTTTCTACCGCATTATCTCTTAAGAGGTGGCAATGGTCTCTGATCTGTCTGGAGAAGTTAACTACATTAATAGTAAAACACCATTATCTTATTGTGCCTGTGTTCCTAGGCTCTCTGGACCAAATATAATTTATTTTTCATTTCTACACCTGCAAAATATATCATCAGGGTTTACGCCCACTTGTTGCTCCATTATTTATGGATCATGTAGCTATCTTTTGATGGTTCTCTTTACTACCTGTGGAAAGCTGAGTTGATTTGTTATTCCAGGTGAGTGTTCGAGTAAGAGACAAGGCAGACCATAATGTTATGACTATAGAGAACCTACTCAAACATTTCAGAGACGAAGCTGCAGCTTTTCATTGATACTTTGCTTGTGAAAACTGTTGAAGAAAATTTTCAGCCTCAAAATACCTTAGTTTTTACACATTTGTGTGTGCATTATTTATATTTTTAACCTAGCTATTTATCCTGGTTTTATATATGGATTTGAATGATCACTGTATTGCATTGCCATCACCCTACTAAGGTAATGGAACTTTTGGTTATACCTGGAGCGTAGTCAAGTAGATCCTTAAATTGTTTTTTTTTTACGTTCCTACCTTATATAAGCAGTCGAGTTTACATGCCTCTTTGAATTTTCTGTTTTCTTTGAAGTTGGTGACTGACATTTGAAGAAAATATACCTTTTGGAGTTGGTCCTCAATGATGATTGTTCGCAACTACCCTAGGTTTTTATTAGGATCCAGGAGTTTGTCATCTTCGGTGGATTTTTAAGCACGTTAAGTTGAATATTCATGACCATTTTGGATATAATAACGTGTCAAATGCTTGTACTTGGTTAGCTTAACTGAACTGATTTATACATGCCATGGCGAATATAGAATTTGCTTCATCTGGAAGACAGTTACGGGTTTAGAGTCTTCCCTCAAATGATTCTACTACTCACTCAAATGAACTGATTTTTGCTTAAACGTTGAATCTGCAACTTCGAGAGGATAATATTGGTTGCAGTTGTCCCAACTGTGACGTCAACTTCACAAGTATAGTAGTAGGCAGCTTTAAAATTTATCTTAGTGAATTATTTTTCTAGTTTTATTTTATTTTTGTCTTGGAGAGAATGACTCATTAATCAAATGAACTTGAGCTTGAGTAGTTTATTTACTTCGGAACATAAATGAAAGGGTTCGTCTTGTATGATTTATTCTCTTTCATATACCGTTTTACTTATTTTTTGGTTAATGTGAGATATACGAGTTTCATTTTAATTAATATCGATAAATTTGACAAATAGGATACATTCATGAGCAGATTTTTCTTTGTTTTTATTGAATGTGCATATTGCTCCCTGAATTTTATCAACAAGTTTAATATATGTTATTCAAAAGTTAACAAATATAGACAAACTATCAGGATTGTCATTTTCAGATTGGCAATATCGACATTATCTGTTAATAATAATCAAAATTTGTTTGACAATAACTTAATTATAAAAATGTACATATATTTTAAAAACTATTTTAATAATTTGTCCGTTCTAAAATAAGCTGTTCCAAACTTAATCTGCATGCAAATGGAAAATTATGGAGTTATTTGAAAGAAAGATGAAATGTTGTACTGAAAATTTATAATTATTATGTGATTAAGTTTGATGAGTTTAAAATTAATATTTCATACATCTACTAAAACTTTCTGTGACTTTTTTGTTATTAAAATTGTAATGTATTACTTTGACTTGTTTGTTTTGTTCTTATTGAATGTATTATATTATTTTGAACTTTTTGTTAAATACTATTCCCTGGTATTTTAACACTTTGAAATAATATGGTTCAGCTAAGATATAAGTAAAACATGAATAGGATCGTGCTAAAACTATTTAATATTTGATTCAAAATATTAGTCACTGCAACTTCTTAATTATATTATTTTGACATTAAATTGAAGAAATAATTATGAAATTATTTATTTTGTAAAAGTTATTTATCTTAAAAATATTTCAAGGTGCTAATTTATAAATACAATTACCATGAAAACTTTATTTTCTATACATGTGTTTTAAACTTTATTACAATTATTTTTATGAGAAAAAAAATGAGAGAAGGAAATTTTATGTGTAATGACAGTATGTTAGATGACACCTACCTTCAGTCCCTTCATAGAATAAGTTATGTTGATACTTTTGTTTTAGTAAAACATAACTTACGTTTTAGGTGGTACAAGCTATTGTGTTTATAATAATAATAATAATAATAATAATAATAATAATAATAATTATTATTATTATTATTATTATTATTATTATTATTCTTATTCTTATAATTATTATTATCATTATTATTATTAATTCTTTCTATATTTCGTAGGATTATTACTTATTTATTTTAAACTTGAAAAAAAGATTTATTAATTAATTTGAAAATAATCTATTTCTGTTTTTATCATAAAGTAATTTCTAGATTTTCAAACTAAATTTATATAGAATAAACAGGATGATAAGGTAGTCTCATTGTTTATAACAGACCTAAAATTAAAATTTATTTTGAATAAGAGGATTGACATATGTGACACATTTCTATCTATGTGAAAAAATATTTTTTTATTTCATTGATATAGCTCATACTATGCCTCAAAATAACAGTTTAAAATTTGAAACTAACTATTCCTCTACCCCCACTTTAATACAGCACTTTGTTATTAAGAAAAAACGTAAATTAATTAAATTTTCAATTTTAGCAAGAGTCATGTTTTCTCTTTGTTTTCTAAATAAAAAAAAAAAATCATACACAAAGCATTTGTGCATAATGATGCATTGACATTTTTAGGTAAAATATGTATGAATTAGAGCAAGGCAAGAGAATCTAATCTTACTCTTAATTAGATAAAAAGTCGAATGTAGTAGCTGCTAATCTTACTCTTAATTAGATAAAAAGTCGAATGTAGTAGCTGCTAGTAGCAGCCTGCTGTGTGTAGTGTTTGGTAATAAATTATTTACAATAGACAATGAATACTAAGTTTGGTTATGTCTTTCTGCAAGCCTCTCCATTATTATTTTCAACCATACATTGTTCAGAATGCATATAATCAACCACTGCATGGCAAACTGCGCCATATATTTCTCCCACAACCATTATCCCTTATATGGTTCAGGATTGAAATTTGTGCCAACTCAGAAGGTAAAATATTTTACTTTTAGATCAAAGAAACTCATGTTGTTTATATTGGCATGATTCTTATGTTTCACTACTTGCACTAACAAACTACCCGTCCTTCTAATCTATTTTAATTTTAATTGTTTAAAAATTTTATAATTAAAACATACTAGAAAATGTATATATAGGTCTAAAACAAGTTTAAAAATATACGCGTAGCAATTATAAATTAACACATTTGTTGGTGTGAGAAATAAAACATAAAGATTATATAAATATAAAAGATTGTTAATACTTTCTTATACATTGCACCTAATTTTGAATCTATTTTGACGAACTTATGCTTAAATACTTCTAAAAAAGAAAAATATGAAAATAAAGAAAAATAAACTTATTTATAGACTAAAATTAATTTATACTTAAATTAAAAATTAGAAAATCTTGCCCAACAATATATGAGTTTATTAGAAAATATAAGAGAATATTCAATTATTAGCACTTAGTTTTGGAGAGACTAGTTACTTATTTACTTATAATTATATCTTATCATTATTAATCTATTTTAAAATTTCAACCATTATAAACGTGATTACTGCTGATGAATAAAATAGAGACTATTTATTCTGAGCTCATAAACTTATTTTGGTTTTACTTCTTTTGATTTTCATTCCAACAAAAATCAAATCAGTAAAATCAATAAAAGATAGCAGAAGATTTTAATGTTAATTTAGTATTATTATTATTATTTTTCTTATATTAATTATATTTGACTATTTATTAAGTCAAAAACAATATCTCTCAATCACCTACATATAACTTAGTAATTATTAGTATACATACACAGATATATATATATACTTTTTTTTTTTTTCTTTATTTTGATAGTTGATACAACATGTTTGGCTTGTTGATGAGATTTTATTACAAATGACAATACTATAGTATTATATTATTACTTGCAACACTTAACATCCTTAAACAGCTGTAACAGTTGATCTCTAAGTACATTGTGCTAGATTCGCTGTGTGTGACTACGTGCTACGCACCCATACACATACACACGCCCACCGACTGACAGACACATCATGATCAGTAGCTGCAGATATGCACACGCATGCATGGAATACAACTTCCTTTCTCACTACTACAACACACCAAGAATTAGAAGTATCTAGAAAACATAACAAAGCTCAAAACACAATACTTAGTTCTTATTATCATCATGTTGTTATTATTATTATTATTATTATTATTATTATTATTATTATTATTACTAATGGAGCTAACTCGCTACAATGTTAGGACTTAATAATTAGGACTAAATTTTCATTAATGCCACTGATTCTTTCCATGTGTTTTTGGAAAAGTCTAGTGATACTCAAAATCCATCGTTGGCTCCACTCCTAGTTACATTATTCTGATCTTGATGGAAGTGATGTTGATGGTGATACCCTGGCATGGAACTGCTACTCTCACCTATGTCAAGTTCTGGCCTGTATACCTCTTCTTCTAACTCTTCTTTTGCCACTTTCTGCATTGTTCCCATGAACTCCAGTGGCCTTTGCTGGGGTGATGGCAGGAGCTGATGATGGGACTGTGGTTGTGTTGGATGTGGTGGTGGCACCACTGAGGGCAGCTTAGAGAGAAGTGCCTCAAGACTGCTCATTGAGGGAGTTATCTTTAGTGGCAAGTTGAAGTGGTTGTCATATAACTCAGCTTGAGGTGCAAGATGGTTGCCTTGGAAATGCCATTGTTCTGGGACTCCATACCCTCCTTCTACTTTACAAGGGTATGCAGAAGATGATGGATGTGGCAACAGCACACCAGGGATGCTCTCTATGTAGCTGAACTTTTTTCTTAGAAGTACCACATAGCTCAGGTCTTCAATCACCTTCAGTTCCATGGAGATACACATGGTAGTCATGAGTAAAATTGTAAAATAGATTAATGTGTGAGAGAAAGAGAGAGGAGAAGAGGGAGAACCTTGTGAACAGCTCCTAATTGAACAACACCTTCTCTCACAGCAATAAGAGCTATGGTCTGAAAGAATGACACAACTGAATTCAATAGGAGATCCTGCAGTCTGAAATCAAAGAGTGGCTCCATATTTGAGACTCATACCTTTATACCAGACAGGAACTGGGCTTCCCAAGTCCTAGGGTGCTGTAAAAGAGCAAATATATTTTATAAGGATATATATCTACCTACAGTTTTTCTTTTGGAAATCATACAAACATACATAAACATGAAATCATGACTATTAATTTGTAACACAGGAAATTAAGAGCTAAACTTAGATGATTCTGTTAGCAATTAAATTTGACATTTAATGCTGTTCACTTTGTGAGTGTAGGAAAGATATAGGTGGGGTTTTAATTTCTTTCTCACCGAATCTGCTGAATTGTGCCATGCTGACAAGAAGTTGATTTCTTGATCATTTGGCTCTTTGTATATCCACTTGTGGCTGTGATCTGCAGCAACTTTTCCTATTAACCTGCTTAAACATAATTACTTTGCTTCGAAATCTTCCAAGAGAAAAATAAGAGAAAAAAGGATAAATATTATCGATTAAAATATACAGATATTGCATACCCTTCTCCATAGTTATAGATCTCATGGGACATCTTGAAGAACAGTTCCGGTTGCAGTCCTTGGTAGGGCTGAAATTCACAGTTCCCATAAACCGATGAGGTAGGACAATCTCCAGAGTTCATTTCAGGAGCTGCCGATGCAGCAAAATTGCAGAAACCATCTTCCCACACCAATATCCTGCATGCATATAAACCAACACACTTGTTAACCAAACACAATAATTCTGCACCAGTGTTGAAGCCAACCTCAACACTGGAAACATACCAATTCCTTCTGTTTCCTCTTGATCTATCATAAGCCCCTTGTCCTTCCCACCTATACGATTACGGAGAAACAAGATTCAAGAATCAGCACATGTATTATGAAAACGTTTAATAAAGTTATATAGTACTTAACTAGTCCATTTATAGATACTATATATGTGTGTATGTGTGTGATCTTTGTGCCTAGTGAGTGCACAAAAAATCTGTCTTTCCAAGAGATATAGAATTGATTGATCTCTAATTCCCCTCTCCTTACTTGGGTGGAGGGTAGTTTCTTGGCAAGATCCTCCAGAAGACTGCATAGACCCATTGGGAATTTTCATGGATGCACAAACTTCTGAGAGTGTGTTGAAGCAGATGGGTAACAGCCAGTGGAGTGAGATGTTCTTCCATCAAAAATCCTCAGAAAGCAAAACAATTATAGGCTCTATGTATATATTTGATCTCTTTCCCTTGCACCCCTTCACCTAGCTATCTTTAAGAGTGGGGAACTGCAACATCCTATCCTCCTTTATATAAGCCCACCAACAAGGAAATCTCACATTTATACCCCCTCTCTCTCCCTCTCTCTTTATATCTTTCTCTCTCCCCTACACATACTATACATTTAGGTGGGGGAAAGTTGGGGTGAAATAAATGAACCATATACTTTTCATTGTACACAAAATATTTTAATATTTTCTGCAGACCCCACCTCCCGTTTTCCTTCTCCCTTCCCCAAATCCTCATTTTTCAATATCCTCCAAAGTTGAAAACAATCAAACTCAACCAAATTCATGAACCGTCTATCAGCAGCAGCATAGGCCAAACGTAATAATATGTATATATAATATTATATCTATATGTGGTTCAAAAACAGCATTATATGAGTCACGTAGCTCCATGTCTTTGTGACTCTTATCTAATTTCTATAGCCTTGATCCTGAACCCCAATGCTCCTGCAGCAGCATCCATCTTTTCACACATATTTTATATTTTAATTCATGTTCCATCGCTTACCGTTCTGTTCCCTGACACTCTTAGGTATCGGCATGTACTCATGATTCCAGTCCCAGGCTAACTTCCTAAACCACAACCATTTATTCTACTCAACCGGCCACAACACCGCACCTAATAAATGTTACCACCTTTTTAATTAACTTTAATATATATCAGACACTACTATTTTATTTTTTCATTAACTTCGATTTGTAGTTTTGTTCGATCGGTTGTCTGCTACGTGAGGAACAAGATAATGGTGCCAGGATATCCCTTAGAGGAAGCGAAATATCAACATCAAATTACTGTTTGAATACTATTCCATCAGAGTCTCTTAGCAACTACCAAGTATAATAACTAGTTTCAGTAATAACGCGTAAATTGGATAACTAATTACTTCATGAGCAGGAAAATCATTTTTCTTTATATATATGAGTGGTGTCAGATATTAGTATTCTTATAATTTTCTTTTACCCCAAAAGGAAGCGCTGAGTTGTTATTTTTTGAACCCGAATGAGAAAATGGATTAGTCTTAAATCCTAATTAACCTCAACTTATAATCTCTCTTCAAGGTAAAATCTTTGAACACTTGTTGTTCAAAAGATCAGTTAGGTTGAGAGAGGCTAAAACACTTGTTGCAGTTCTAGGGAAGACTTGGTATTTCCCCATGTTTTCATCTTTATTATTCCCATTTTGTCACCCTCTTTCACCTTCTCCATATGATATGCAAGTTAAAACGTTGATAGAAAAAGTTTCCAGTTTTCCTCGAGTAGTTTGAAACTGGAAGTTGAAAGCAACGTATGATACATAATTAGTAAGAACCAAAGATAAACCGCAGCACACATAAAATGACACCAGCTAATTCAACCTGGTAGTAGTGGAAAATTTTTCCAACCAAAATCATGATGAACAAGCATCAGAAAACAAAGTTTCAACGACAGCATCTATACACTTGAAATTTAAGAATTCCACCATCTCTCTCTCATGGTATAGTCGGTATCTCCTTTCTTTGCACCTGCTACCCTCCCATCTCTGATGAATCTGAAGTTACATAATGACTAAATAGAGAAGAACTCATTACTTTCATTTCCCCACTCTGACACACCAGAAAAAGCTTGACAGGCAGGCCATTATGCTCCTATCCCTTTGACCATACATTATTATACATAATAACTAAGAAATACCTAATAAAAACTTTTTTCAAAAGAATATATATATATATATATATATATATATATATATATATATATATATATATATATATATATATATATGTATATGAAAGCTAGGCAAGCATTAATGTTATAGATTACCTAATAACCCAACCATTTATTTATTGCCTTCATTTCATGACAGTGACACACATTGCTGTCTCCATGATTTCCCAAACGGATTCTTCCTGTGTAATGTACCAACAACAATGCTTTGATGTCTATGTGAGTGTGTCCCGCGTGTGAGTGAGAAAACGGGGGGGTTGGTGTGATTAAGGGGCTAAAATAAACTGTACTGTGCATGTATAATTCATGATGTGTACGATGGTAAGGCAGAGAAAGTTACTTAGCAGTGGTAGAGAGTTGGGGACAGCCTCTGAAATGGCTGATGTAAGCCAAGGGAAAGTGCTGGGGGCTACAAAACAATTCAATGAGTTTTGGATTTTATTGGAGGTGGGTGATGCCCTCTAGTGGACATAATATATTGCTATCTTGTTTCTTTTCACAATATAATATATACACAAAACAACTTAAATTAATCATCATTAGTAACTGTCAAACCAAACTCATATCTTTTAAGCAAAATCTTATAAGAAAAAAAATTCTACTTAAAACTTTCTTTAGAGAGATTAGTCATTGATGTTGAGGTTGTTATTTCAGTTAAATTTTCTGATGAAGATTATAATCATAAGAAAAACTGATATAACATTAAAACCTAAAAGTTAAAATATTTGATACCTGGTGAGAGGAATGGGATGGAAGGAAGTTTGGTATGGGAGCAAAGAATGGCACAATAGTCTTGGTCAAGGAACAGGTGTTGAATCTGGAAGGATGCCCCATCCCTTTCTTCAATTAAAGGAAGTGGAATCTCTGCTCTCCCATCCTTCCCAACGTCTATGTCTCATTTGATCATATTAAATAAATAAGCAAACACAAAAACAATGCAGCAGATAGAGAAGGAGAAATTAATCAAACTAAGCCATTAATTAATTGGAAAGTGCATGAGTGTGATTTTCCATAATATGTGTCCTTAGAATCATATAAATTATTAATTAGGAGACAGCGAAACATAGGATCTAGTAATGCATACTTCTAAGCAGGCAAAGATATTTGTTAGCTCCACCTCAAACTTATTGCACAATATATATATTTTATGAAATAAAAAATAAGAAAAATACTACTTGGTAGGGGAGAAAAGAGTGTAATTAGATATTGTTTTGGAATGTTTGGTGGCATGTTACAGGTTATAGTTAATGGCTAGGGTTAGATTCCCTCTGGCCCCCCCTTTTTGTCTTAAAAGAAGCAGACACATAACCCTCACACTTCACTTACTTAGGCTTCGTAAATAAAGGATACCCTAATTGGTTATCCGTGATGTCTATCTATCTATATCTAAATTTCAGTGTTTCTTGAAGTGATGGAATTTCTTATCTTAACTAACTCATTTGTTTCTACCCTTAAAGTCTATGAAAACAATGAACTTTCTTCACATTTCCCAACATTTAAAAAAATTTTGTGCGTCTTGATTCATTTTAATTATTTACCTTTCTCCTCGAATACACCATTCTTGCACCGGTAAAAGGCTACTACTACACCTCTTTTTTGAAGAACAAATATACTTTACATTTGATTTTGTTTTAATATATAGGATATGTTTTTTCTTTTTCTTTCTTTCATAGTGATTCTTGACATTACTGACCGTTTCTGTTGAACATCAACTGTCAAATTTACCACTATTGAAATGTAAAAAAAAAATAAAAATAAGAAATAAGTGAAATAGCAACTACAATTGGTTGCTAAACAAACAATTGTAGAACTGCAAAATTATGTTGTGACCAAATTGACAACCAAAGATGCCAAGATCCCATCACAATGAGTTCATGAAATTACTAATCTCAAAATTCATAACTTAAGCAATCAAAACATTAATAACTAAAAATTTGTATAATAACATGATCTAATCATATGTAGTTCTTGGTGATCTGTAATTTAGTTGGTCACTAAACTAGTTACCAATCAGTCATATATATGCAATATAGTTGGTGATTATCTTCAGTTGGCTGCTACTCGTGGGACCTTTCTCATTGTGCAAAGCTGATAACAAAGATATTTTATTCAACCATCTATAATATTGAATACTAAAACCAAATGTTCAAAATTAGGTATTGGAGGCTTTGAAAATTGTATAATAAAGGACAAGATATTGTTCAGTAGTGTTAAGAGGTTTTCTTATATTGGAAAAGACTAAAGTATAAAGTATATTAATTTCTTATGAAAGAACACTTTAAAAAAAAATAGAAGGAGAAAATTATAATGTAAGTATCTCTTAAGATGTAGTAATTTACTGAAAAAAATGCATATATGCCACATGTTAAGAAGATATGCAAGTAAGATTGACATAAAATGTTCATATATATATATATATTCCAATTGTAAGTTTTTTCTTGTTGGCATTAATTTCAGTTCATATTTGTCTTTGTTTATGTATTTGGAGTGTAAGGTTCGCTGTGCATTAAGGTCAAATATAGCTTAAATATCTCTTTGTGAAAGAGTCTTCAAATACATTTCTGCTCGGCTTTGTCAAAATATGGAGATGATTTTGGGATAAAATGAACGAGAACAGCAATAAAATACTTAGTTAAAAAAGAGAGTCTTATTAATTTTATTTTAGTTTTTATCATAAATTATAAGTAAAATTCAGTAAATAAAAAATAAAACTTATATTTCATTATATTCAACCAAATTTAGTCAATGATATGTTCTTAGCATTTTTTTCTAAGTTAAATTAGTTTCCACTATATTAGTTTCTATTCCACTAATAGCCTTCAATTTAATTCCTTTTGAATCCCTAAACTCAAAAACCTCTTTTATTGCCAACTTTGAAAATAAGAGTGATTTGAAACAAAAGTTAATGTCAATATAGGTCACAGTTGATTCCCACTTTCCAACACGGACATCACCTTCTTCTTCACATGGAAGCCATTTACAATTTAATCTCTGTTCAACATCATTTTGTTTTCCACTTTAAATAAATAGAATATAGCATATATCATGTTTGTAAATTATATATATATATATATATATATATATATATATATATATATATATATATATATATATATATATATATATATAGAAAAACAAACATATGACTTTAATTTTTTTAATGAAAAATACAAGTTAAGTAAATAACCTAAGAGGTTGAACATATGTCATGATAGGAGTGTCATGAATAATGATTTTAATAAAGCTGTTGGGTGAAGGCATTAAAAATAGTTCACACACTGTAGCAACTATCAAGTCTCCTTGACCAAGTGACTTAAAGTTCAATCATATTGTTTCCATTATAAATAAAAGAATTTAATTAAAGCACAAAGTTGACATGCATGTGTATTATCTATTTCCAAATTAAGCTCTATGGACTCTTGAAATGAGACATGTTAAGGAGATAATGAACCACTTATATGCTTCTCTATCCGACAACTTCAATTTTACTTTTAATAATTGATTCTTGATACGGGGCATATGCCAAGGTGTAAAGTAGATTACAAGATATCTTTCATAAATTTCAGAACAATTGTACAAATTCCATCTTTCTCATAATTTTTTATTTCTTGTTTATACTTTACTCTTCCCATCTAAGAACAAAAATGCAAGAAAATCATTTGTAAGAGAAGAACAACTTAAAATAATATCTCATTTAAAATACTCAATTGAAAAAACCATGCAAGGGAAAAAAAGATGGATGAAATGAATTAATAACACAAAACATTGGAAAAATATTTGAAAAAAAAAATGAGATACTAAGATTTATGGTTCATGCACAAGCCATGAATTTGCCATTGTTGTGTGAGATAGAGAAGAGAAGCACATTGATGACAGAGGAAGCAAAAACATTATCATGACTAATAATTATCAGTATGTTGAAACTGTAATTATTAGATGAGTTGTTTCTCAAGTAGATGAATTGTACTAGTTTGGTGTTTGGTGTATAGTGGTTACAATAGTACACCAAAAATACAGATTTTTTTTTATTATTTTCAATTTTTGATCTTTTTCAACTAGAAACAATAAACAATTGAAAGAAAAAAGGTATAAGAGAGAGAAAGAAAGAGCCAAGGAAAGAATTAAAAAAAAAAAAAAAAATTAAAATAAAAAATTTAATTTTTTTTTTTTT
>Ga0209700_107711_pt1 | contig 14763 bp, 8 predicted proteins | sample SiratroredBW_FD_187528 | JGI IMG/M metagenome (GOLD analysis project Ga0209700, IMG submission 187528) | Root nodule microbial communities of legume samples collected from California, USA - Siratro red BW (SPAdes) (version 2) | ecosystem: Host-associated > Plants > Roots > Nodule | place: USA... | reverse complement strand
CCTAGTAATGATCATCTATTTGATTCCTATTACTAGTAGAGTCAGGATATCAATCGTTATTGATCAGATCCTTAGACAATGCACTTCCTAATTAACCAAGACACGGGTGTTTTCTTTCCTGAAAACACTATGCCTAGGCTTTGACCAACTTTATCAATACATTTAACAATATCACATCACAATATAGATCTCTACTCATACATTCATTCACTTTTAAATCTTAATCTCCAGTTCAATCTCAACATTTAAAGAAGTCACTAAACCATCAGTATAATTAAACTTAAATTATCAATTAATCTATTTTATTAAATATATACATTGCATTCCAAAAGAGTTAAATAATCAAAAACAAAAAGTCAATTTTTTTTTTTAGCTTGGGCTAGACCAGTTTCGCCAGGGCGAAAATACCCCTCGCCTGAGCGAAAAAATTTATCACTTAGGCGAAAATAGTCTAGAGCGCAAGGTCTTTTTTTCGCCTTAGCGAAAATACTCTCACCTGGGCGAGAATACCTCATCGCTTGGGGGAAAGATTTCTCGCCTAGGTGAAAACACTCCAGAGAGCACACTTGCTCCAGGGGCTTTCTCGCCTGGGCGACTACCCTGGCTTGAGCGAAACTACTTTCTCGCCTAGGCGAGGAACTTCCCGCCTGGGTGAAAACAGTCCAGAGAGCATACTTGCTACTCGAAACCATTCTCTCCTAGGCGAGATGATGTCGCCTGGGTAAATTATGCAGAAAACATAACTTATTAGAAATTTTATGCAAGTTCTACTACTACAGAGCTACTACACATGTCTCAGATAACTAACTTAACCAGAAATTCAACTTACGTTCCATCAATTACCACATACTTATCATACATACCAGAATGAACAAACTATCACAAACTCAACTTAAATTTCATGCCAGCAAATAAACCATCATAGATGCATTTTCACAGACATATTTTGAATGAAACCCTAACTCACAAACAATTTGGAATTAAGTAAAATGCAAGTCAGCTTCCCTTACCTGAATTGCACTAGAAGTTCTCTCTCTAATAGCCCCAAAGCCTAAGATCTTCAAGAACTCGAATCTGCACCAAAGGACCTCTAATCAACGATCAGACTAAAACACTATGAAACTGAGCTCACAAAGGCACTATCTGATAACTCAGAGGGCACATGCAAGCTCATAAGGTAGAGGAAAATAAAAACCTAAAAAATGGCTCTAAGGGAAGAGGGCAGAAAATGAACTTACTCTAACGGAGATTCTGATCTGGTAGACTTGCTCTATTCTCCGTCACGAGTCCAACGGTGAGCTCCGCTTGAGAAACTGATGAGGTTCAGAAGCAGAGACTTAGAGAGAAGTCAGAGGAAAAAGAGAGTTAAGGGTTTTAGAGAGATGATTGTTTGAGTGGAAATGAAACTTGACTACTTACTTTTTCTATAAATACGTGTTTTTAGTTTAATAATATAATAATCAAGTGCTCATTCCACTTCTACCATTTCTACTCAGATGACAGATTTTCTAGGTTGTTACAATATGCATGATAATCTCTAATATGAATAGGTTGAGCTTTAAAAAATCTCCTTTAATTTGATTTACTTAAATATAAATTTATCATAGCAGACTTTAGTTATACCATCAACTCATTAAATTATTCAAATCATAATTCCGTAAGCAAATAAATATAAAATAATTATTACAATATTAATATTTTGTAATATATATTCAATCAATTAATCATAGTTAAAGATCTATAATTAAAATCAACTTATTTCAAACATTAATTTTAATTAGATGTTGTTCTCAACATTCTAAGTTTAATAATATTTTTCAATGTCAACCAAATCTTAATTAAACAATAAAAGTGATCAAACTAATACAATATTAATTAAAAGGAAAAATAATACAATTGAAATAAATCTTTTATAAATTTAGGATTCTAACATGATACGGTAGGATGACCAAAATATAACGTGATATGATTCTAAAATTGAGTTCTTCGCTTGAAAAAATTCTTCAAAAAGACAATACAAATAATATAAAATTGTAAAAATAAAAATATAAAGAGATGTTTTCATATGATAAAAGAGGTCGAAAAGAGACCTATGTTATCAATTTTAACAATTCGGTACAGAAGTATATTCATTTCAAATTACCTACATTTAATAAGGATTATGACATCAATGTATATTTAATAAGGATTATGACATCAATGTATATGTAGGATGAGAAGTTAAAGTAGACCAAATTTTCAATGTATAGAATCTAGATGAAGGACAATGAGTAAAATTAGCTTCCCAGGAATTTTAGGATTATAGCATACAACTATGGTAAAAATTATAATGGACATTGGATTACAAAGGCTAAACGTGGTCTCTTATTAGGACGTAAAGCTATGTATCGATGTGCGGTTTGTTCTTCTCATTAGGAAAGAATTCCTTTTGAAACTTCAATGACTTTAACAAGATATTAGGTTTATGAGTACACTTAGAAAAGAAATTCAAGATGTCGTAAAATTGTACGAGTACACCTTTTTAGAAAAATTGGTTCACCTTGTCGTTAAAGTTGAATTACCAATTTCAACAAAACATGCTTTAAGAAAAGTACTCATAATTATGGCTATTGCAGATGACATCAATTATCCTGTGGTGTAGGTTAAGTAAGCCAAGTCACAATCAAATCGTAACGCTTAAGCCGTTATGCTTTTAAATATAAAGAGTTGTGTCCTAACTGTTAGCTATAAATTTGGACCGAGTGATAAGTGTTAGATCTAAGTTTAATAGACCCTTTTGTTTGGTTTTTTGATTTTGTACTTAACCAACAAAGTGTAAAACATATCCTTATAAGCATTAGGTCTTTTCAGACGCAAATGTCTTGTTTAGCCTAACATACATAAGCGTTTTGTCTTGTTTAGAATAGAAGATAAGTATACTTTGTCTGATAGATGATAAGCCTTAATCATTCATGATACATGTTGAAGACTAATACATCCGTACTTGTAAGGAATGTTTTGTCTCTTTGTTTCTCTCAAGAGGATCCCCCAACATTTTACTACATCAAGATCTATCGAAGAGTGTGCTTAAAGTTGATCCGCACAAACAACTTTTCTAAAAAGGTGAAATATCAAAGTTGAGAAATTAGCTAGTTATTAAAACATGCATGTTAGAGGAAGAAGCTACTTTCCTAGGTTTCATAAGTTGATTGTCGTCATTTCATGAGTAAATTAAATATATTTTAGTTTATACTATCTAACACAATGCTAAACCATCTAATATCAAAGAGATCATAATATAGAAAGCGGAAAGTTAACCCTAAGTCATCTCCCTATGAATCTAATAATGAATCCAGTGAATCAGTGTTCAAAACTTATCTACGAGCAAAGAAAATTAGTAATAACATTAAAAAAAAAGGGCGTTGAGGATTGTTGCGCAAAAAAAAAAAGCTTAGAAGATTAAAAAAGTAAAGAAATTAGGTTGACTCTTAGATTCATTCACATTGAATTCTTCCTTGATTTTCTCAATATTATTATCCTTCAATTCTCTTCACATAGTTGAATTTAATCAAACAAGTGTTAATCAATTCAGTAGAATCTTATCAGTAAAAAAGTATCTACTGAAGTATTTGATATCTCACATTGTCTCTAAGGATATGCTTAATGTGATGTTTATATTTTACCCCTTGACTAAGCGTACAAGAGATTGATTAAGAATAAGCAAATTAACTAAGAATTCTAATTAATGAAAATAAATTGAATTCTCAACACGTGTTCAAAAAAATTTATTTTCTAAAATACAAATTTCGAAAAGACTATCTGTAAAGTACAATGAGAATTAAAGAACAAAACTTTATTAAACAAAAATCACAAGAGAATCAATGCAAGGGAGTTTAGCTGTTTATGAGAAAGATAAAAGCAAAATAAAAAAATACAAAATGAATTAAAACTAGGGTTTATTCTATGGGTGCTATCTCCTTCCTTTTCCTTCCTAAATATTTAAATCTTCACTCTTTACAAAATTAGCTCAAATTTAATTCTCAAATATTTTATTTTGCAATTATCAGATGTTTCCTTATGTTTCACAAGTTTTCTTTGAGGAATTTAGATACAAATTTTTGTCCCATATATCATTTTTGTAATTATATAATTATCATATGTTTCCTATCTTTATCACATAGTAACTTGCAGATATCTTCTTTCCAAAAATCGTAGTAAGATATATTGCAAAATATTTAAAGGATATTTGCTTTAAATCAAGTAAGAATTGCATAAGATTATCTTTGTAGAAAATCTTGAGAATATATGTGCAGAAAATTTGATTGAATTTGGAACTCATAGAATCTCTGTAGATAATTGGACACAATAAAAGTAAAGAGAATATGCTTAAAATCTAAGTTTAACCAGTAATCTTAATTAAGGTCTAACTAATCCTGATTGGGTAACTTTTATTTAAAGAAATGAATTTATTCTCAATTACAGTCTAAGAAAGCCAATGTTAAATACTCTAAGTGTGAATAAAAATGTATTCATCATAAGTCATGCCATGTATAAGAAAAATTACATAAAGAAGTTAAATGCATTGAATGTTACATGGAGAACATTTAATGCATCTACTTGCTTAAACCTGATCGAATGATAGCCGACAAAGGGGAAAGGCTTGTTAACCTCACAACGACTGCAAAGAATTTGTAACCACTCTTTTCTTATTAGCTTTATATAAAGATTTTTTTTTCTTCTGAACAAGCAAGGTTGTTGACGATGATGCTTACGATCATTGTGCAAAAACTCTGTATAAATCTCTTTATCTTCTATCTTTGATATTGCATGTTATTAATCTGCAACTAAATGAAGGAGAGTTTTGTGAAAATGTTTTCCTTAAAAGGAAGTTTTAAAGTGTATCTGTCATATTGAAGTTACGTCTAACAAGTTTCATCAAACACATTTCTCAACAGAAAATAACATTAAACTTTTCCTGTTTGTATGTTTCAAGACAAAGATTTGCAAACAATTTTTCAAAATCATAAACCATAATTCAACTTTTCTTCTTGTATTTTTAGCCTATTTTACATTAAGTTCTTGACTCAACAATTGGTTTTAGAGACAAGGTCATGAGTTTGATTCCCAGAGGGACAATTGTTATGGGGCTGATTGTTGCATACGAAATCAAATTGTCTGATGACGGAGGCCAGATAAGTCAAGTCACAATTGAATCGTGGTGTTTGGACTACTATACTCTTAAATATAAAGAATTGCACCTTGACTATAAGCTATAAATTTTGGTTTGAAGGTAAGCCTCGATCCAATAAAGACTATTATATAGAAACACAATGTCTATACTTCACCTTAGATACAAAACTATTGTAAATTTTTCTCCCTTTTGTCACAAACAAAATATACAAGATGTCTTGGCCATCACTACTCCAATTGGTTGAGGGTGAGGTTGGTTTCTACTTGTAAGGAGATGGTGGTGAAACGTAAGGTTTAACGTGTAAAGGTGGTGGGTGAGTGACTTGTTGAAGACTAATTAATTGTAATAGATATCAATGGATCTTATCAGGAAAAAGTGTTGTTGTTTGAACCATCTTCTCAATTTTCCATGTGAGTATTGTACTCATGAACGTAGGTTGCACCATGTTAAGAGTAACAAGATGGGAGTTGGACACCACAACAATGATAAATGATGGTGAGACAGCTAGGCTACTAGAAGAGTCTAGTGATATTCCAAAAAAAAAAATGTAACAAGAGGTTATGAAGAGATAGAACCTTTGCGTCTCTTAGAGCTTTGACTTTGGCCTCTATGTTAGCTTTCATTTATGCGTCTACTAGAGCTTGAGCTTTACCTTTAGGTTTAAATTTAGCTTTAACATCAACTTATGCTTGAAGGTGAGCAATATTTTTAGCCTTTTAGAAAGTAAGCTCTCCTTGATGAACTTGAACCACCTTGGAACACAATAAAAAGATTGAAGGAAATAATTGTTTTCACTAGAAGGTGCTATGCACAAAGATTGTGCATTACAATATACAATCTATATACACAAGGTTCTTTATATATAGAACCTATGAAACAAAATAATATAAATCCTTTAAGACAGTTAATCCTAGACATCATTAATGCATATGTTAGATGATAACACATGTGTCAGACAGTCTGACCAGACTTAAGACTACTAAACATTTCCCTAGTAGATGATCTTTTCTGGTCTTCATCATACACATGATTTGAGAGTCAATCATCATAACATGTGTGTGTGTGTTTTATGTAAAAGGTTAGGCTACCTAAGGAGATGAGCATTACAGTTATCAAGGACGTTGCATAGAAAAGGAGTGTATATCAAAATTGCATGAAATACAATCTACCTTAGACGAAAGACATGCATAAAAGTTGAAGTTGGTTAATGGATATAAACAGTTTCTTCACAAATATCTTTTTCTAATGCCTATATAAAGCTTATCATCAAGAAAAAGATATAAAGAACTAAGGATGTACTGTGCCAACTTTTTGCTTAGTTAAGAACACTCCTCAAAGTTGTCAAGAAGTAGAATAGAGAGATTCTCATGCTTAGAGTAGAGAATCTACCATATCCCTCGATCTAGAATAATTTCATAGAAGACATTGTGTATGTTCATTTAGCTACCTAAGAAAGTGAGCTTATCCATTGTATACGTTGAAAGATGCAACCTCTTTTCTAGAGAGAAAAGCCAACGATCTAAACTAGGAGAGAAAGGTTAAAGCATGTGTTTATTGAAAGATGTTATCCTTAGTCAAACTCAATGATTTTTTTATCATTAAAATCTTCAACCTTTCTACCTTAGCCATGAGTGACTATTTGTCAAACAATATTCATTGATCTATGAGTGACTTGATAAAGAATACTCAAGGGAGAAGCTAAGAGTGGCTTGGTGCCTAAAGATTACCGGTTGAGCTATGAGTGGCTTGGTAACGATTACTAAAAGGAGTAGCCAGGAATACTTGATTAAGTTAGGAATGACTTGGTAAACAATACTCAAGGGAGAAGCTAGGAGTGGTTAGGTGGCAGTTGAGTCATGAGTGGCTTGTTATAGAATACTCAAGGGAGTAACCAAGAGTGCTTGGGTTCCCAAAGAATACTTGTTGAGATATGATTGGCTTAAAATTTAATAAAGAATACTCAAGGGGTTAGCCAGAAGTGGATACGAGCCCAAAGAATACTTAGCTAAACTAGGAGTGTTGTATGTCAAGAATACTTTATGGATCAACTTTGACTAACTACAAGACAGAAGAATACTTAGTTAATCTAGAAGTGACTTGCATCAACAACACTTAAAGGAATAGTCAAGAGTGTCCTCAACCCTAAAGAATCGTCAAAATTTACTTCACAATGTTAGTTTGCCTAGTGAAACTTAATATGTTGATTGAGAACTAGATGTAGTCTGTTGTGACAGACAATCAATATAAATTATTGTGTATTTCTCTCATCTCTAATATCTTTACATTACATGTTATTATCATCTATACTAACTAAAGAAGGACAATTGTTGTGAAAGCACATGTTTTAAAAATATTTTTTATTCAATCATTATAATCAAAGTTTTAACTTGCATTAGTCATGATCTAACATACATCATAAATACAATCTGGAAACTTGTAACAGTCAATCTGTAAAATATCTTAGTCTAATTCAATGGGGTTACGTTGTTGTGTCTGATTTGATCCATCAAACGAATAGGGTATAGTATGATCTTTTGATAATTGAACCCATTGTTTGAGTAGGTTAATAAGATGATAATTGCAAAAAAAAAAATTTAAACTTGATAAAAAGATACTTCAACCCTCCCTTCTTGTGTTTTCCTTATTTTCACAAGTATTCTTCGACACTTAGCCACTCCTAACTAACTGATTTAAGAGTATTATTTAAACAACAACAACTCCTGGCTAAGATAAATAAATTATTTGAGTAGTTATCAAAAGATAATAGGGTTGCTAACTAGAGAGGGATGACATCTTTCGACGTATACAAGGTTTATGCACTCTCTTCTAATTTGCTAAGTGAATATGAACAATGTTATTTATAATGATTTTTGGGGCATAGAAAATTTGAGCAGAGTTTCAACACTTGCAACATTATTTCTCTTCTCTTATTGGTAAATTTCTTTAAGTAACACTAAAGAATATAGTCATTACAAATCTATTTCTAGTTGTTGAGCAACTTCAGCTCACTTGAATGTCGTTCTTGTGTCTGATGAGCTTGAACGTAAAGGATGCATTAAGTGCACTCCATGCAACTATTATTTGATCTAATTTATGCAACATTCAAATAGCTAGATGTACTCATATCTTCTTGAACAATGTGCTTTTACTTAAATTTATGTGGGGGGTAGAGTTGTATGAAGTAAATACTCTTTCTAGTGTTGACAATGCTAGCATCAGGGAGTTGTTGAAGAAAACAACTTCAACTCTTTTATCCAAGAGATCATTGGTATCACTTGTGCTTGAATGAATCTTTTTGGCAGACAAAGGTAACAAACATTCCTTACATCATAAAATAATCACATGGATATTAGTTTAGTACAACGCTAGCTTAAATCTATGTGTGTATTGTATAACCATATCAAATTCTTTATCAAACGTAAAATAAGACTACACAGTGTTATATTGTCTGACAGGAAAAACACTTACATCTTACATGATCTGTTGTTGAACAGATATTATCATCTTACAGATGAAGAATAACCATATTTTATGCTTAGTTGTTTTTAGAACTTAATCGAAATTATGTGTGTTGAATTTCTTCCTAACATGATCAGATGTTAGTCTTTCGTATGACATATTTAATACGAGTCTTCTAGAAGGTGTCAATTGATATTTCATTTGTTGAATATGCTTTTATGTGTAGATCCATGTACGATCTATATGGTTTTTGTATATTTGTGTTTGATTGAAGTTGAATTCTTTATGGATTGCTAATTAAAATATTTCTTTTCGTATACATTTTCTCATGTTAGAAATTTATTTCAATAACTTACCCTTATATGTGTTGTTTGCGTGATGATCTGCTATGCTTGTACTATGTATATGAGTATATATAGATACAGGTGGATGAGGTGGATGAGCAATGCCTAAACTAGATAGTTTTGTGAGGGTATTCCAAATTTCATAAATATTTTATAGGAATCAAATAAATTAATTATGAAAATTAGGATGAAGTGAGATGTTTCTTATTTTGATGTAAGACTTGAAAAGCTAGTAAAAAGTGAATTAAATTAGATTCATGGAAAGTAAGAAAAGGGTGGATTGTATGTAATTGTTATATGCATATTCTTAGAATTATTGTAAAACATATTTTATGCGAGTAGATATTATGTAAATATTACCTTGTAAAATAAAATGTATGACATGTCTCAAAATGAGATAGTAGACATTATATGAAATTATTTGTTGGATGTGATGTGTAAAAATTGGTATATTTTATTTTGGTAAGATAAATGCGTAACATATATAGAAATGGTGGAAGAAGAAGGAAATAACTTGTTGGGTGATAATATGAGAGTTTGATTATTCTTATTTTGTAAAAGGAATGAGTGGCACCTCTTAAAAGAGAGGTACAATGAAATGTTTAACTAAAGTGTGTTTCATTTACATTCAACTGAATCGTAAAATTTATTTCAAACTGAAAACATAATTTATTTGAATTGAATTAAACTATTTTTGTACTTTAAACAAAATTAAATTGGATTATTTTGTATGAACCCAATTGTTTTGAACTTTTTAAACAATACTATTATTTGAACTATTGTAAACTCCACTAAACTGTTTTGTATTGTTTTTGAAAAAGAAAATTAAAATTCATTAATTAAATGATAAATAGTTCCTTAAAAAAAGAAAGTTTATTCAAAATAAAGAACAAATAATGCACTATGAGTTTTTTTTTTTTAATCAAATTTAATTATTTATACAATCAAATAATAAAACTATTTAATATTATAAAATCAACAAACTTACTTTCCGAAATTTGCGGATGTATATTATTAGAATATATATTTGATAGAATTGGAAACTATAGAAGTCATATATTACCTATATTTATTATTAATATCTGTCGTTATTAACTAATCCAAATATACTTAACGGATAAGAAATATGATAATGGGGTTACGCAATCTTTAAGTGTTCATTTATATTTAAGCATTGTTGGTGGGATTTTATAAAGTTGGGTAGTAATTGAGAATGAAGAGTTGTTGACTTTGAATGAAATAAATTAAGCTTTGGTTTAATAATTTCATCATAATAATAGTTCAGTTTTTAAATATTACAAAAATAATTCAATTTAATTTAAAAAATAATAGTTGAGAGTCAAATCCATTTTACTATTAATTTAATTTAGTTTTTGTTGTATAAGGTGTGCACTAAAGGAATACAAAGTATGTTTGATGAGCCTCTATCAAGTGATAAGAAGGCCTTATGACATTTTCAATTTCCAGATCATCCAATATAAGAGTCTTATAATATAGCTTATTTAATAATGTGTTATTTATGCTTCAACCTAAAAGTATTTAATTTTTATTTTGTTTTTTATTATTGGTTATTTTGAATTATTTCCATTTACTGTTAGCATGTCAGTATACTCTAATGGTGTCTTAAAATACTTATATCTTAAACTTGTAACATTGGGTATGACTCTTGCATTATGATGATTTTTAATTGTTAAGGTGACATTTGTGAGGGCATATCCTCTCAATCCATTTCACAGAGCCAACGTTAAACATGCTTATTTGTCATGGTTATAGATTGAAGGTTGTTTTTCACTTACACAAAAAAATGGTGGCCACGACATTATTTAGTGACTAAAGTGAAGGGTACATGAGTATAGTACCTCACGAATGTTTGTTAGCTCGTGAGATCTTCAGAGGTAGCTTGAGGTATGAAGTTGTAAGACCTCACGAGGGCTAAGGGAATCATATAATTGGCTTGGTGTGCCTTCAAAAAAAAAAAAAAAAACTAAAACTAAGCACTGTCGTAAAAAATATCCTACTGGAGTATAAAAAAGGTATGTACTCGCAATCAAAATGAAATATATGTGAGATCATGTAAAACCTTTATAGGACTGCAATGGTTTGAGGCATGGAGTGTCTAAAAAATTACATGTAGTGAAGCAACTCAATGACTGATCTTTGTTTATGAGTGTCTAGTTACGATTTGGTTCGACACAAATTTACATTAATCCACATCACACTGTTAACAGATGTAAAATGCTTCAAATAATAAAATGGAAAAATCCTCTTGCATTAGTGAAAGTCATATTAATTGTCACACTAAAACAAAATGGATACATCTTTATCACATATGAGCTCAACCAACTAAGTACAACAAGTGAAAGGAAAAAGAAAAAAAAAAAAAAAACTGAAACTTAAGATATAGTTAGCAATCTTACACAAGCTAAATACATAGCTAGGATGAATAAGAGGGTTAATAATTTGTGCAGGGCTTTACCTTCGTTAGGTGAGAGCTCGGTATGACCTTCCGTTTTCATGATTTAAAATATTGTACATTATTTCCTCTAATACTATTTTCAATTATTAAGTTTTTAATAAAATTATTTTTTATATTATATATTAAAGGTGATGGAGAAAGAGTGAACTAATTTCTCAAGGTTTAGTAGAAAGTATGTAGATGATGTTGGGTCATTTTAGGTTTCGCCTACACTAGAGAAAGATTTTAGGAATGTGAGATTTTATGTTTATGCACTAATTATAGAAAATGTACTTATGTAAGAAGAAATTTGGTCTATGATAACTTAATCGTCATGAGCTTTCTAAAAGGATATAATATTTGGTTTGACTATGGAGAATTAATACCTTCATGTTAATACCAAACTTCAACACCCTGCAATATTGATTTAGATTTAGTATTTAAACCAATAAAGCATGAAACATCGTCTATTAAGGTGAAGATAAGATCATACCAAGAAATCATCTATTAGACAATAGGAAATTGATGATCTACAATGTTTGTAGGACAATGAAGAATAAATGTGATGAAAACTCTTTTTCGAGGCAGCGGAAGACTCCAATCAAACTTCAAACTTTTTCTCAAGTTTCTAGAGAGAAACTCAAGAAAGGTGCTTACTTCCAAGGAAGGTTCCTTAGTGGTGAACCTAGGAGAAAACTACTCCCAAATTAAGTTGACTTTAAAAGAATAAGAAGACAGACAAAATGCATAGTCAAATTCTCATTCAAATTCAAAGTGAGTACAAGAGTAGGAGTAGACTTTTATTTATAGGCTTAGGAGCTCCTAACACTTATCAATATAAGAGACTAAAATGTTCAAAGTGCAGTTGCACTTTGTAATTTTTGCACTTACACATGTCCCAAGTCCCATATTGCTCAAATCTTACATTTTACAAGTGTTTATAAGTACTAAAGCTCCGTTAATGTTTGTATAGTCATATAGGCTTGTGGGTGCATCTTAGGACTCAAACCCTCAATTAAGCCCAAAACTTAGCTCACTTAAGCGTTCTTAGTGACCGCAGATTTTATTTGTTTTATTTATTTTTCCTCCAGGATCAAACACCATTCTACAATAAACACCAAACAAAACTAAGATAAGTTTCTTTTACTTAAGAAAATTGCTTTTACAAGAAATTATTTCAAAACAATGCCCTTTATTTTTATAATAGTTTTTTAACAGTTTTTGAAAAGAGAAGTAAGGGCATTTATATTGAATTTTTTTTCTTCACTTTGTTTTTGTCGTTGTTCTGTAGTAAATAACAACAAAGCAAAGTGATGGTTTTCATATTTTTGGAAAGAAGAAACATAATATAAGTGAAAAGAAGAATTCAATGTAGGCCAATCCCCTTTTAAAGATTTTGTCTTAGCAACAAAGCAAAGTGATGGTTTTCATATTTTTGGAAAGAAGAATCATAATATAAGTGAAAAAAGAATTCAATGTAGGCCAATCCCCCTTTAAAGATTTTGTCTTAGCTGTGTTTATAGGGTATGTTATAAGAGATTCTTCACTTTTGAATTTTTCTACAATTTCTCCTTCTTTCTTTTCTTTTTCAAAGAACCCTTCACAAGGCTTCTCTGAGGAAGAGTTTATATCAATGTCTGGTTCAGCCACAGGCACAATTTTTTCTTGAAGCAAATCCTCACATGGTTTATCTATTCTTTCTCTCTCTACTTTTTCTATCTTTTCTTTCTCTGTTATTTCTCTCTTCTTTTTCTCTTCTCTTTGTATGATAAGAGCTTGCAATTTTACTTTAAACTCTTTTTCTCTTATGATGAAGTCTTTCTCTCCATCTATAAATTTTTTTCCCTTGTATGACAAACTCTTTCATTTCTTCTCGAATCTTTTTATTTTTCTCATATGAAGGTGGAATAAATTTTCTCTTCATACATTCCTTTAACTCATTCCATTTCAAAATTGATGATTTTCTTCCAATTGTAACATCATATTACCTTTGTTTCCACGAAGACATGACATATTCCTAAAAACATAAAGTAGCCATGGAGAATCTTCTAAATTCGTCTACTTGGTGGCAATTAAAATTTTTTTCATCTGTCTTCTCCAAATCTATATATTCTTCAACATCTTATCTACCATGGAAAGAGGGAAGGTTCACTTTAGGCTCTTTGGGAAAGGTAGGGTTCCTATTCTTATATTTCCTAGGGGGAGGTTGATAGTAGTCCATATTGTAATGGCAAATATGGGAGGGAGAGTCCTTATTGTGATGCCTTCTTCTATTAGACCCCTCACTATGTTTGGCTTTCCCTTGATTTTGCATTAATTAAGTGAACATCCCTCGTGTTTCCTCCAATTCTCTTTCTCTTTTGGTTTCATTTTCTCTCAATCTCTCCACCACTTCTTTGAAGTTGAGATCCTCATTGTTGTCCTTAACACTGTTCCTAACACTTCCTTGCTCACTCAATGAATGCGAATTATCACCCATCTTTTTTTCACAAGATTTTTTTTAGTGAAGTTTTCTAAGAAGAAAAGATGTTGAGAGCTTTTCAAGTATACTCCCAGAAAAGAGAGGTGGGTCACAAGTGGACACGCTGAAATAACAAGTCTTTCCTAGCCAGATTTTTTCTTAGATTACTTCAACTAAATCTCTTTGTAGAAAACTTCAAAATATTTTGACTAAAGGATTTGAAAAAAAAAACTCGAACAAAATTCAGTCAAACCTCTCTTCTCTCAAGTGTTTGAATCTCTAAATTCCTCAAAGCTCTCTCCTCACAAGTGTTTAACTTTCAAAATTTCACAAAGCTTTCAAGAGATCGTCTTCTACTATTTCACCCACCAACACCTAAGTTGCTATCTTAGAAATGGGGAGTTTCAAGCTAGGCTTCTTAAGGAAAAGTTTCACACTTAAAGAATAAAAGGCAATAAAAATCTGAAAAGCTCAATTTAAAAAGGTAAACATTAAGTGATAGATTTAATGACAAACACAAAGGAGATAGAAGAACTTAACAAGCAACAAAATATGGCACAAAAAAGAGATAACACTTCAAAAAAAACCTACGAATGGTTCTAGATGTTGGAAACAAAAATGAAGCTCAAATTGAATCAAACAACGTGTGGTTCTCTTTTTCTTTTATATATATATGTATATATATATATATATATATATATATATATATATATATATATATATATATATATATATATATATATATATATATATATATATATATTGGCCCTTTTTTCAGATTTCAATTTTTTTCACTTTTTTTGCCCCAATAGTGTTAAAAAAACACTCCACACAACACCATTTCAAGTGCAATTTTTTTTCACAAATTTCAACA
>Ga0209700_107710_pt1 | contig 14766 bp, 7 predicted proteins | sample SiratroredBW_FD_187528 | JGI IMG/M metagenome (GOLD analysis project Ga0209700, IMG submission 187528) | Root nodule microbial communities of legume samples collected from California, USA - Siratro red BW (SPAdes) (version 2) | ecosystem: Host-associated > Plants > Roots > Nodule | place: USA... | reverse complement strand
GGTGGAGGGTATAATGGGATATGAAATATTTTAAAAAGGGTTAAATGGTAAATTTGCCTAGAGTATGGAGGTGCAGGAAGATGATATGGAGGTGCAGGAAGAAGCAGTCTTCACGGTATAGTTGAAGTATGATTTGGGTTCCTGCCCATTTCGTGTATATATATATATATATATGTTCACAATCAATGTAATCATTTTACCATATCAAATAAAATTTCTCATACTATCTGTGTCTTCAATATGGTTTTGTCTGTACCCTTATAGAGATCAACTGAAGCATTTCCTTTAATCTAACTAAAGCATTTCCTATTTAATCTGTGTTCATCAGATAATAAAATGATCAAACACTATTTATACATATTATAGCTTTCAGTTTAGTTTGGTTTATACCTTAGAAACACAACTAGAATATTTCCTGTCCAATTTACACTCTTTAGACAAAGCAGTTTGATTTACACAACAAACGCATACTACGCAGACGTCTAGACGTGTAATAAGATATTATAAATTAAATGATGATAGACTATAATTGTAATATATACCTCAGATGAAATTGGTATAATATTTTGTCTAATACGGTATTTTAACTTATTATATTCGTATATATATATATATATATATATATATATATATATATATATATATATATATATATATATAAACTGTTTTATAAGAATTTCCTTATCCGACTATTCACCTTAAAGAAAATATTCACCTATTTACCTTAATTATTTTACTTTAGTCACTTCAACATCGTAAAATAAAGATCGGATTTACACTTTTAATAACTTGGTGTAAATTATACTGTATGGTTATCATCAAGAAATATTCTTATATTATGGAAGACCAATATTGAACATATTCAATTAAGATTATAATCCAAGCTTTATGATCTAGTAGATGATATTATTTTTATATAAATTGTATTCTAATCCTTTTGTTGTAATTCACTTTGCTTATTGGATTTAAAGATTTTTTTTTTCTAATATACCTTATTTGTAGTTTAGAATTCTAATAGGGAAATAATCCAGTATGAATTAAAATATGATAGGTTTTTTCAATTCATAGGTTTGTCATCTATCAATTAGAATATGTCATAATCCAATAAAAAAAATGCATAGGTTTGTCGTCTATCATTTTGAGGTTGGGATGCTTTCAACCAACCACACTTGTTCTTGAACCTGCTGAGAGTGTTGAAGAAGGTGGGTGAAGGGATGCTAAATATCCCATACAATGTGTGTATTAAAAGTTTTACAAAGTAGACAATCACCTTCGTCAAGAGCTGATCAAGAAAGTTTTCAATAAAAAGAAATTATTTCTGTATAATTATTAAATTAAAGTATAATCTTAGTCTCACTTTTTGTGTCCAGAGGTGGACGCTAATTAATTTTTATTATTTTTATTTTTACCAATTTATAATGTTGTTTTAACATATGCTTAGTTGATGTTAAGATTTCTAAATATTTTACTATCGCGTTAAAGTTGGTTTGACCAATTCTAATGATCACCATTATTTTATGTCCGCTAGTCAACGCTATTTTTCAGTGCTACTTGTTGTATTATACAATTACGTTATAAAATTTTTAATAAGATACAAATTATTAGTATATTATTATCATTTTTGAAAATAAATTTGAATAAAATAAGTAATTTAATTATTGATTGCGAAGTCATTGAAAAATAATTAAAAAGAAAAATAATTAATAGTTATTGATTCCGTATTATTTCCTCTAGTATCTAACTTTTAATTATGGAGTATAATTTCTCAATAAATTATAAGTTAAAAAAAGGTGATTTGGTTGGAGTAATTACTGTCTTGTGTTCATTTTTCATATTTTTTTCATAATATTTCTCATTCTTGATATATTTTCTCATGCTTATATTAGCTTAGTTAACAATTAGTTTAAATCTTTTTTCTTATTAATGCCATGGGTATGAAAGTCACAAAAATTGTTGTATATAAAAGATTAATTGAACCTGAAGGGTGGTTTAGCATCGTCATAAGCAGATTTTCTTCAAACATTTCAATCAATAACACAGACACGTCATGTCTCCAAAGCTGATATTAAATTTTTGAATTTATATATTATTAATTAATAATCCTTCTATGCTTAGTTTATTAAAGTTGTTTCTTGACAGAGAAACAACTTGATATACCTAAGTTTGATGCATTTTTTAGGATGTTCTTTTTTTTATTTCTACAATTTTTGAAAGAGATTTAACAATAATGACACCTCATAAATTAATATTACTTTCAATTCAAACCTCAAGACACATACAAAGAAACAAAAGTGAAAAATATATAAAAATTTACTCAGTAGAACACAAAATATTACCTTGTATTCACATATAATAGCCATAAAATTATAAAAAAAAAGTCTAAGTCTCTTAATTACATTATATAATAAATTAAAAATGAATATTTTAATTATAATCTATTACATCGATTATTTTTAACTCTCATTATCCTAATCAAAGCGCTTAGTTCGGATCACACAAAACCACTTTCCAAAATACACCAACTAAAACCAAACCAAAACATGTTTTCCGTTCAAATTCTTTTCCACGCTCAAATCTAACAGAAAGGAAGGAAGAAGAAGATCGAGGAGCGCAAGATCCTTGGAAATGGCGCCTTGTTGAATGGGCAATGTTACGGGACCGGTGGCGGCGAGATTGGCGTTTTTCCCGCCGGAGCCAGCGACGTATGAGATTTCGCGGGGGCGGGACGGGAGGGTGGTGATTTCCGGCGTGAGCGGCGACAAGAACCTGGAGGCGCACGTGCTGGAGACGAAGGGCGGGAACAAGATCGTTGCGACGTTCTGGAAGCATCCTTTCGCGAGGTTCACCTTGCTCTATTCCCATGGCAATGCCGCTGACCTAGGTCAGATGCATGACCTCTTCCTCGAACTCAGAGCACACCTCCGCGTCAATATCATGAGGTTCGTTCGTTTTCCTCCATTTTTACATCTCAACGTAACTTTCTGTGTGAAACCATAATTGCTTCTTCTACTTCACCTTTTTTTCTTTTTCTACTGAACATGTCTCGTTCAAACATACAAATTATAACGGAATCGATTAGATTGAAGTTGAATCAAATCAATATTTACTTGTTTGTTTGGATTGATTTTGGAGATTTTTGAATTGGACAAAAGTTCTACTTCTTTTTTCTATTTTCTGAAGTAAAATATAATAAAAGGAATTATTTTTATAATTTTATCATAAATAAATAGTTTTTTATTTAATTGAGTTTAAATAATAGTTACAAAAATAGAATAAAATATATTGACAGTAAATTATGTACAATAAAGATGACAGTTATAAAACGGTTATAAGATTAATCCTATTAATTATTAGTTATAGATAATGTGGATTATTTAAATAAAAAATTATTTTACTTACTAATTACAACACCATGTTAAAATTGAGAAACCTATCGTTGCTATCCAAAGTTTTAAAGCACACGTTGAAATATTCGGTTTAGGAAGGAAAAAAAATCTAAATTAGTTTTAAAAAGTTTATTTTGATCAATTATTTGGTTTTAATAAATTTACAATTATTATTTTAGATTGGTTGGAATTTAAATAACCCTAATAGTTAGATATTTTATATGTACTAGACGTGTTGTGAATTTATCAATATAGCAAAAACTTGTATTCAAGTCTTATTATATGTGAAAACTTATAAGACCAACATTAACGCAATCACATTATTGATAGAAGATTGACCTTTAATTAATGTAATAAGAAAGAAAAATGTTCTTGAAAAATAATTTTGGAATAGCACTAAATTCTCTAACATGCTAAAATCATACTATTTGAACGTTATTTGCCTTAGATGACTCAATGCCTCCTAACCCATAAAATTTGTCGCTTTGTTAAATTTTTCATGCTCGATGACCTGCGTCTTTCTAATTTCCCGTCTTTAATTTAAAACCATTCTTTGATTTTTCTTTTTCCTTTTGGAGTTTTAACGGTGTATGGTTAGAAAGCACTAACCTACTCTTGCACTAAATAACACATTTTTTTTTCTTATTTATGATCCTTAAGAAAATAATAATTTAATATTGAACAAAAGTTGACATTAACATACAAGAGTTTATACTAACAAGAAAAAACTATGTTTATTCGTTTCTAGTATCAAATTTGTGTTTCTAATTTACTAGCATCTGGTTTTGAAAATTGATTCTAAGTAGTATTGATTTGTCTAATTCTAAGAAGCGGTAGCTTGCTCGACGTTATTATATCATTAAATTTAAATTGATTTTTTAATTAAAATGGTTAAAGGTTGATAAAACTAATATCTTTTACTTTAATATTCATTTAGGTTAGTGTTGTCTTGGCCTAACACTAATAATATTTTGTTTAAAAAGTATTTCAAAATTCTAAATAAATAGACTCATAATCACCTCCATTTTCTTTAACATCCCTGTTTCTAGCTGAAATCAAATTTTGGAAGAAGGTGATGACTTCCTCCCTTCCCTTGCAAGGAAAACTCTAATAGGATTGGCAAATTATTAAAGAGGAAAATACTCCTTAGATAACTTGCAGAAGTGAATAAGAGAGTGCTTAACAAAACAATTACATATCTCATTCATTTCAAAAGTCATTTGTACAAGAGGTAATAAGGAAGTTTATTTATAGATGTATAACTCCTCTTGCAACCTAGTATTAAAAAAATATAGACATGGATTACAACTTGGACAAAGTAGCTTTAGAATTTTCCATCACAAACAAAATTTGGCTTGAAAAAGTGATGTGGGACTTCCTTCTACAAGTCTTCTCTTCATGTTTTGGATACCACTTCCTAGATGTTAAAAAAGAATGAATGAATGTGTCTAAACAAACTGACCGGAGAAGGTGAATTGGTTTTAAAACTTCATAAAAAAAATCTCTTTTTTTAAAGTTATTTTAAAACTTTTTTTAGATTGAAAACTGAATGCAACTAAATTAGAAGCAAGATTGATACAAGATTACAATATAATAGAAAATAAAAAAGAAAAATTATACGGTTCAAATCAAGATTGATGCAAGATCTTTTTTAAAAAGAATCTTACTTGTACCAGTGTTAAGAAGACTTTCTAACAAAGGTTTCAAACAAGTGTATATAAGTAAAGGTTGTTCATGAGTTACTTATGTTTAAAAATGTTTTGAAGATGTATCAATATGAAAGAGACTTTCACTTAGAGAAGATTATTAAAAGTCTAATTATAAGCCTAGATCTGACGTTAAGTATAAATAAAAAAGTTGAGCTAATATATAAAAATATATCCATAAACCCATCATCTTAAAATTTTGGATTAAAGTTAGCATCAATCCCTTGTGACTCAAATCTCATCTCTTGTTTAATCTTCCTGCCCAACACATTTCTCGTCACCATTGACCAAGTTTTCTCCTCCTTCTGATAAATTTTTACCTCTTTTGATTTCAATAAGTAGTAGGTCCTTTATATTTCTCTGATGTCTGATATTCTTTCTTTCACAAGATTCGTGTCTGCTTACAGTTTGCAATCTCCTTCTTCTGTTCGTAGGCCCATTTCTCCAAGGGACTCACTATGCTTTCCGTCATGACACTCGTAGATCCCACAGGTCGGACCAAAATTGTTAGGAGTCCACTATTCTTATAAGAAGAATAATGAAAAGAAAATTAGAACTTCTTTATTTCACCAAGTATTCAAAGTATTACCAAGGAGCACTCTCCTTTTGATTGGATTATTCCAGTTACAATTCTCTCTAATCTAAAATAATTGTCTTCCGTTTTCCTTCAAGCTTCTTATTAATAGGCTTGTTTATGCTAACTAACTCTTAACTAAAATAACTACCTTCCAACTGTAATTTTTCTTTTTTCATACTCCTCTTATGATAAAAATCTGCAATCCTGCCTTATTATTAACTTCTTGTGCTTGGTCCTGCCTAAGAGGATAGGAGACTCGGTTTTGAATGTTATTGAATATAAAGTTAATTCTTCTCTAATAAAGGTGGTGTTTATTTCCAAACTAGGTGTTTGTGTCGTGAATTATCTATTTATTTGTTCATCCCAACAGTCTATAAATGTTATTGTACATACTGGTTTGAAGTAAAATAAGTAATATTCCTTTCGGCATATAATTTTGAAACTTTATGCTACCATGCAGCTATGATTATTCAGGATATGGAGCATCCACGGGTAAGGTACGTATCGGCCTTGATTCCTTTTCCCCAACTTCCACTTCTCTTTTTGTTATTGTGTATACCATGAAATATGAAATAAAGAAGCAAGATTATTAGATTAGATAATCCATTCCATTTGAATTCTACATTTTCCCCAACCATTCTATCCACCAATCTAACTGGATGTGTTATGTATGATTATCCTCAAACTTTGATAGCCATCTGAGTTCAACACATATTATGACATAGAGGCTGTGTATGATTGTTTGAAGAGAGATTATGGAATTGAGCAAGAAGATTTGATTCTGTATGGCCAATCAGTTGGTAGTGGGCCCACAATACACTTGGCTACTAAGTTACGGAATTTGAGAGGTGTTGTTATTCACAGTGGAATCCTTTCAGGGATAAGGGTCTTGTACCCTGTCAAGGTCACATTTTGGTTTGACATATTCAAAGTAAGTTTTGTCCGAGTGATCTTCGTAATTCTTAATCAGTACTAACTTGCAATATTTATCAGAGTTTTGTATTAACATAGTCTCTTTACTAATTTCAGAATATAGACAAAATAAGGCATGTTGACTGTCCAGTCTTAGTTATACATGTACGTTTATCTTTCTATCTATTTTTCTTATTATAGTTTCTGCATTATGTTTCTTGCAATGTTCAAAAGACCTCACTGGTTTCTTCTTCAGGTTTCAGTCCTTAAGAGATTATTTCTTCTACTTTTTGGGTATATTATATGATAAAACTGCTCTATATAGAAGTTCATATTTGCTTGCTATATTTATCGACAAGGTACATGTGGAAACTTGGTTGAGCCCAATAAGGAATTATTTTCCTGGTACTGTAGTTTATTTGACTAAAAATATTTTGCCAGTATACTTCTCACCAGTGTGCAGAAAGTCTTCAGATCTTGTTACAAAAATTTTAGTGAATCGGTTCATGTTCTTAACAGCTAATGTTTAGCTGAATATCTCTACAAAATGCAAACAATAGATTTTAGCAATGGAGACACAAGTTGGTTTCATATTTTAAGTTCTGTTTTCAGGGTATCACTCAAATTTTCAATTCAAACCTGAATTTAAAAAGCAGTCTATGATTCAAATAAAAATTTGAAACATATGCAGAATGTTGAATATGAAATGTTACATTTGAAACACTTCTCCAATTATGCTTTTATTTGTCACTTGAGTTCTGCTGCTATTGCAATAGGATGGATCCTAACAGCACCATTTGTCCTAATTGTTTTTCTTCAGAACTTTGTTCTGGTTGTTAACAAAGAATAAGATGTACATAGGTAGAACATGTTCATCAAAGTTTTTGTATATGTATCTTTTTCTGTTTATGTTAAGCTGTTTTTTTGGCTTTAGTCTTCAATACTAATTTACATTAGAAGGAAAACAATTAACAGAAATTTAATTACAATAGTATTCTATTATTGCTCTTGCTTTTATTTCTTAATCTTCAAGCCTATCCATAATTTAATCAATGCGTGTATTTTGGAATATTCAAAGCATTTTTTGTTTTCTTAGGTTGTTGTGAAACATTACCACAAAATAAGACCCTGCTGTACCGAAATTCTTATTAGATAAGGCCACTGAGCATAGTAGCCATCACACTATCATTGTAACAAAACTCGAGTCAGAAAATTTAAAACTTAGATGTTAGGGTCTCGATTATGTGTCACTATTGATGATTTGAGTGGGCTGTACGAAGACCTTATCTTTGATTAAAGAATAAACTTTCCCTTCTAATAGTAGTTTTATTTGTCTCCTTGTGTTTTATGCGCAGGGAACTAATGATGAAATCGTTGACTGGTCCCATGGAAAACGATTGTGGGAACTTTCCAAGGAAAAATATGACCCTTTGTGGGTGAAGGGTGGGGGTCATTGCAACCTTGAGGCTTTCCCTGAGTACATCAAGCACTTGCGCAAGTTTTTAAATGCCATGGAGAAAATCTCAATCACAGGAGAGACAAACAAACCACAACTCACCCAAAATCCTACTAATAATACTGAATCCAAACAAAACAAATGTTTGAGATTTGGTCTAATGAGATAGCTGGATCCGTTTGAGGTTTTAAACATAGGAAATCAGAACCATGGTTTGTTACCAACACTACTTTCACTCAGGATTTGGAAGATAGTATATTTCTTAGAAATTGAAGGATGTCTTTGATCCAAATCCTGTTGAAATGACCTTTTTTAATGGAGAAACTAACAAGTGGTGTTTGCCTGGGTTAATTATAATGTACATATATCTAGCAAAGTTGAGTTTATGAATAGACCCTCCTTATAACGAGGGCATCTAGGATACTATTGGGAGTGGATAAACATGTTTTATGTATTCTCAGTATGCAATTATTTTAAGGATACTCTTTGCACTCTATAATATCTCCCTCGTAATCAGATTTGAAAGATTAATAAATTTTAACTAGTGGTGATTAAAGTGTATTCACAAAAAATACTTTTCTATTTAAAAATAATATATGTATATATATAATTTATATTTTAATCAGTATAGAATTAAGTAATTGTTATTATATGGGTCATTGAAGAAGTCTTTTCTCATAATATGGTGGTCCTCAGTCTCAGGTCTTCGACATTCAGTTTTCAATCTCTGGTCTTCATTTGTGATCTGGGAGGGATAACTCTAAAAGATTATCCGACTCTTATATTTAATATTTAGTTATTATCTTAAATATTCTATATGTGCTCGCATAACTGCTTTAAAAGTTATATGCCAGTTTATATGTCTTGTTAGTTGAGTACATATGGACTTATATGTAAATAATGTTTCTCTATATACAAATCAAGCTTATAAGATTAGTGGTCAATAATTTATAAATATTTCTTTGTATATGAGTAAGTTATCAATAAAATAATTTGTCAAAAAATTTAAAAAACTTATTAGTGACTCTAATTTTTTTGGTTTTATTTATAAAAGAAATTAAGACTAGAAAAGAACAAAAGTCAAAAAGAAATAATAATAATATACTATTAATAATTGTAGTAATATGGTAATAATATTAATAGTAGTTCTAATAGTAATATAGTAGTACAGTAACAGTAATATTAGTAATAATAGTGAATACTACCCTAATAGTGGTAGTACTAACAATAGTAATAGTATTATTAACAATGATAGTACTAATAGTAATTACAACAGTAGTAGTATGATATAAACAATTACTAGTGAAAGATAATAATTTTAGAAAAGCAAGTAAAGCTTAACTAGTATAATTAATTTTAAATTACAATTATGATTACTAACTCTTTAGTATTGGAATACTTAGAACCTAGTTGCTAACTAAATCATATTGTTTTCTTTGAAGAGAATCAAGGACATAAATAATCTTCTCCTCTACATTCAATCCGTGTAGATTGCATGATCAAGAAAGACTGTAAAGTAATTTCAATAACCCAGAAGAGGCTAGATTAGTTCTTTCATGTTTTAAGTTTGAGTTAAAATTCAATTGGAGAAAAAGTTATCCCTTGGTAAGTTAACATCATATTAACATTTGGTTAATAACACCTTAAGTGAAAATGATTAGTGATAATGATAACACCACTTTTAAACCCCAACATCAGTAAATTATTAAGAGCAAAGTCATTTAAGATGAATTGGAGTCATGATGGTATAACAATAGAAGAAGTGACCAGGTATTGCATCATTTAATAAAATTAGAAAACATTTCAAACAACAACAACGGAATAACAAGAATAAGTTGGTAATTGGTTTTGCAGAATAAAAGGTATCAAAGGCAAAACATAGATTAAACATACTATATTCAAGTGTTTCTTTGGACACCGTTGAAGCCAAGGATAACCTAGAATGTGTATTAGTAGAAAAAGAGAATTTTACATCAATTTTAGAAAATATTCTCCCATCAGAATTTTCTTCATGAGGAGCATTTTCAAAAGTGAGCATTTTACGAAGAGTTTCAACAAGTCCATTGTGTTCTTTATTCATAATATGTGACTATGGTGGATTAAAGTGATACTGTGGCACGTGTTAACACTGTTAAATCAGTTTCTAGACTTCTGCAAAGAAGCCGAAGTGTCAGACCATTAATTAGTGTGATAACTGTGATGAGTGTAGGAGTAATGAACAGAAAGGAAATTTAATATCCAATCTAATTGTATATTTTTTAATTGGGTCTTTATCTTATTTTATATTTTTTGATTAAAAACTTTTTATAGACTTTTATATAATTTTGTTTTATATTTTTTTTAATTAAAAACTCAACTCATTTGTCAAGGTCAATTTCTTCTTTAAATGAGCATAACGAATGTTGTTTAATTTCAATGTTATGACATTCTTGTTTAACATTTTCAACAACACTTAATATGAAGTCAAATTTTATGAATTAATGCCAACTTTAGAAAATATGGAGTGAAATGTAACCTTTAAGTATAGCATAACATTCATTTGTTTGGAACGATCTTAATTGTAATTAAGAGTGATGATATTTTTATGTTTGTTAAAAAATTTCATACTATAGATATTATCACTATTTGATAATTGAATGTTTGTCATCTAATAAGGGTTTTTTTTTTCTTCAGCAAAGTATGGACATTCACAATAATGTATCGAATCGTAAGCATGTCTGATATATTTTATTAGTATCAAATTTTGTTCATATATCCATATAACTTTTGGTGTATATTTTTTCTCCAATGAATTGAATGGGTCTAGGTATGATTTGATGAGAGTAGTGGAAATGTCCAATTTGAAAAACATTGACCACTAGAGCACATAAACCAAGCTTCCTTATTTAATAAGGATGTTTTTTTACCTTCCAATTACTTAGTTACATTGTGACAATAACAAGATTATCTTGTAGAGGATCGTTGATACATAGGTTTTCATCTAAAAAGATAAGTGGACAGAGAGATCGTTGCGGGAGGAGCTTACTGAGTTGATTCTTCAAAGATGCCCACCAACAAAGCCACCAACGATATTGTTTGTTTCTCTAGTTTTAATAGGATTTTATTCTATAAGCTAGTGTTCTTATTTTTCTCGTTGAGCTCCATGTCCCATCCTAATGATTTTTTCACCCTTTTCTTTAGAAACCACCATGATATCCTTAACCTCAACCTCTTCGTCATCCTCCCCGTCTATGACCTCTTTCTGGTTGTCAATTTTGTACAAAGTGGGTTAGTGCACCTGTACAAACAAGTTCTTCTATTATGTTATTACCTTGAATCACTCCTTAATTGTGTGACCTATGTTCTGATGATATCTACACCTTTTATAAAGGTCATCCTAAGGAGGGGAAAATATAGGTTGTGGGATACATAATAACTCGAGATTGAATGGCTCCTATATAATGGTGTCCCGACTAGCTTTTGAGTGGGATATAATTGCCATACCTATTGATGTGCATATGTGTGGAGGCTTTCAAGAATTTTGGGGTGGAAGAAGAAGAAAGTTGTGCGACACCCTTCCTTAATTGCTTTTTCACATCTTTGTATTTTCTTCAATGTTTATATATTGTGTTGCTTGGTTGTGCAACTTTTCCATGCTTCCTGGTGAGTTGGCAAAAAGAGTGTCCAAAAGTAGACTTGGTGGTTAAAGTTTAATAAGGATCGTGTGCATTGACATTGCAGATTGAAGGTCAATAATGTTTGACGATACTTTAGCAAAATGAATCATATATTGTTGGAGTGGTTTAGTTTCTCCTTGTGTGACACTATTCAAACTGATCGAGTTTATGACCATGGGTTCGCTATTCTCAAACTAAGTCGAAAACCTTGTGTAAAAAATTTGAAATGAGTCTATAACATTTCTTAACAAGAAATAATATCATTGTAACGTTGGTCCTCTACGATAGTTAAAAAATCCTACAATGCACCACCAAGTTACTAGAAAATAAATTGGTTTGTGTCATATATGCCTTCAAATGTGGATATAAGTATAAGAAAATATTTTCTATATGTGTTTTGAGAATATTAGCAAACATGGGTCCCTCTTAAGATTAGCTAAAAATAAGGTGGTAGTTTTGCTTTTAAAAAAAACTATAAAATTAGTATTTTTGTAAAAGATTTCCCAGATTCTATAGTGAAAACTAAATATTTTTATCAAAAAGGAGTATTATACGTCAAAGGTGAAAAAAGTGATGCTTATATGTGGAATTGAGTTTATCATTTTTGAATATGAAACTCTAATTATTACATGAAGATCAAGTTGCTCACTGGAAACTAAGAAAAAATCTATTTATAAAATAAGAAGAAATCCACTTATAAAATATTCTTCAATGGATCAAGTCAACAAAAGTTTTATAATAATATAAAATATATATATATATATATATATATATATATATATATATATATTAACTTTAAAATAATACTTTTTATAAAATTATCATATATTTATAGATTTCTTTAGCTTTAAAATAAAGATTTAATATATATTTACTTACTCAAATATTTTAATAATATCTCATATTTCAAACTATTACTAGTTAAATATTAATTATTAGTAATTAATCATATATAATTATTAATTACTCAATCAAATTATTTAAACATAAAAATTTATTATTAATTATATTTAGTTATGATTATATTTTTAAATTACTTAAACGAAGTTGTTACAGTTATCAATATCTAAAACATCATAAGTTTTTACCATTCATTTTTTATTGTAATCCTTCAAACTCTTAAAACATCTCCTTTACCCAAGAAAATGAAACAAAAAAAAATTAGTATTCCATGTTAAATTTTTGGTTATAAGAAAAAAAAAAACTACTTTTAAAATATAAGCAAATTTTATCTACTTTTATTTTTTTTAAAGCCACGTATTAGACATTATTATAAACTTTGAGATCTGGATAAAAGTCAGATCTCCAATTTTAAACTATTATCTATCATCACTTAAATTAATTCATTAAGAAGAAAAAAACAAGTACCAAAACATGGGACCAAACCAAACCATGCTTGATATTTTATTTATTTATAGTTTATTTGACGATATTTTTTATTTAAAATACCGTAATTTTAATTAAATTTTGATATTCGACTGCATCATCATTATCTATATATTTTATTCTAAGACATTAATGACAAAACTATTTAAAAAAAATTAGGATATTAGTAATATTTAATATAATTAACACATGTGACATATGAATTTAGTTGTATTGTTATAAATGGAAATGGAGGAAATACAGTTGAACAATGCAATGGGAGATTGTTAGTTGCTGCAGCTGAGTGGTTAACTCTGCAATCACCACTTTGAAATTGGAATATTGCATAACAACCGACAAAGGTATGAGTTTAAGTTTTACTTTAATAGGTAATTTGAAAAACCAGAATAATTAATAATATTAAATTGGCATAATTATGATTTGCATTTTTTAATAATTTGTATAAGAGCATATGCCAAAGGAATACATTTGTGACTCACTAAGAACTTTCCACCTGGGTGGGTCTACCCACTACCACTTCACCACACACAAACACCATTAACTAATTCAAGGACAAAAACTCACTCTTCCAGTTGAAATTAACAATAAATTATATTCATGTTTTCTTTTTTTTATGCTTCTCTTTTTTTTCTAGAAATTCTTAAAAAATTATATTTAATTTATTAACAAAATTACACTATTACCAACCTTTTAAATATTTAAAATATTACATATACCTCTATAAAAGTTTGTCATAAAAGTAAGGAAACAGGCGCATTATCTACAATCCCATAAAATATTAAGATACTTTCATTATAATTAGCTAAATCACAATATTCTTTTAAAAGCAACAGAAAAAAATGTTTTGGGATTTAAGTTTATTAAAAAAACAAAAAATATCTTTTTGTGATATGTTCAATAATACCATCTTGTTTAAAAGTCGAAATAAAAAATAATTTAAATATAATTTATTCTCAAAATTTTTTAAAACGTTTTTTAAAAATAAAATCGTGATAAAATTTTAAGTTTCAAATCATTAATATTTTAATTGCGATGATTGATTATATTAATGTTATTTTAATATACTTTGAGAGGTCATAACATTAGTGTACTATGTGAAAATTAAAATATAATTTTAAAGACGAATTTTGGTTTGTAAACAATATATAATGAAATTGTCAATCTAGAATAGGGTTTAAATTTTAAAGCTAATTTTTTTTATTTAGATGAAATCCGTGGCTTCAAAATATATACTTTTCTATTATAGTTTATCTTTTTAATATATTTTATTATTAATAAATTTTATTTGTTGTTGATGAATTTAAGTACCATATGTTAGATTTATATTTTTTTTAATTACTTGCTTTTGTTATGTGTTATGATTTATGAGGCTTTTAAATAAAATTTAAATTTTATAAATTTACGTTTATAATTATATTTTTCTATTAATATTGATCAATATACTATGTTGTACTATGAATAGACAAAGTAATAACATTTTACTAAAACCAGTTTAATTCTGATTAAATTGTAACCTATGTATTCGCCCCATTCAATGGCCTTGTTCAAAACCATGAAATTGAAAAAAAAAAAAAGATTTTAAAAGAAAATATTCTCCCGAAAATATTCCGAGTACAGAAACCTTAAAACGGTATATACATTAAAAAAGAAACAGTTATAGCACATTACCATAACACCAAGAAGATTC
>Ga0209700_107708_pt1 | contig 14770 bp, 9 predicted proteins | sample SiratroredBW_FD_187528 | JGI IMG/M metagenome (GOLD analysis project Ga0209700, IMG submission 187528) | Root nodule microbial communities of legume samples collected from California, USA - Siratro red BW (SPAdes) (version 2) | ecosystem: Host-associated > Plants > Roots > Nodule | place: USA... | reverse complement strand
TTTTTTTTTTTTTTTTGCTTTTCAAAATGACAAATATCACAAATGAAAGATTTATTATATTTAACAAAAGGAAATTTATTTTTGATAACATCTAAAGATTTGTTTGAAACATGTCCAAACCGAAAATGCCAAAGGGTTTCGAGATCACTAACAGTAAAATTGATAGTATTGGTGATATGTGGAGATTTGACAGGTATGATTTGAAGGTTTTGATAGGAAGAGACCCTGAGTATATAAAGTCTACCTTGCATCTCAGCTGATCCAATCATGTTCAAGGAGGAACCATTAGAACAAAAAACAATCACACAAGATAAATATCAATTAACTTTGCTACTAAAAGAAGGTTAAAAGTGAAGTTAGGAATATATAAAACATTATCTAAGACATGATCTTGATTGATAAAAACACTTCCAGAATAATTTGCGAAAAAAACTTCCCTTTCCTCTTAGTTCATCTAAATCTAAAAAATGTTTTGATTTGATTCATGTTGATGTGTGGGGACCATACTCATTTACATCAATTCATGGTCATAAATATTTTTTAACCATAGTTGATGATTATTCAAGGTACACATGGGTTTCTCTTTTAAAACAAAAATCTGAAGTTGTTAAGATTTTGGAAGATTTTGTTGTTTTTATTCAAACAAATAAACAAAATTGATGATAATTTGATTCTACCATAAAGACAAAATCACATAATTAGTTTCCTTCTAGAAGCCTTCTATCCATATCCTCTGAAACTATGAGTTTTCATTCACCTCTTTGGAAAACATGAGGCATGTGTTGACGGTTGGATCTTGGGACCTCTCTCAAGGATTTTTGCGGTCTTTGATTGTAGTAAGGACTTTGTTCCAGCAACTATGAAACTTACTAAGGTGCAGTGCTGGGTCATAACTCATGGTCTCCCTTTAAGAGGTAATGTTGTTGTTCCTAATAATGACTCTAATCAGGAAGATAGTTTAGAAGGGATGCAAAGTCTTGTCGATGACTCTTAGTAGGCTTCTTCAATTCAGAATGTTGAGCAAATACGACATGTTTCTCCTAAGGGTGACTTAGCTCACTTATTTGGTTTGATTCTTTCAAATTCTTTTTCTAAATTGCATGTTCTTGATGAAAACTTGTGCTAGGATAAAGATGAAAATGTGAATATTGTGGATTTTAACCCCCCTTAGTTGCTCCCCTATTACCGTTCTAGGTAATAGTAATTCTAAATCTGTTGCTTTTGAAGATGTCGTAACCGGGACGGCGATCATAAATATATGATTTTTTTTAATTTTCAAAACAGAGGTTAATAAAACAGGGGAGTCGCCACCATAATTTATTAAAGGAAAAACTATGGAAAAACCAAAAAAAACTCGGATAAGGCAAGTTCACGAAACCGGATTTAGAATCCGGGAGTCGGTTACGTGTGGGGAAGGTATTAGCACCCCACAACGCCCGCCCTAAGGCGGTACCTTTAATTAAATAAGTAAAATAAAGAGTGTGGTTTTTTTCAAAATATTTATTTTTCCCAAAAAGAATGCAATGCCAATGATAACGAAGAGAGTATATTATTTTTTAAGGGGAGAGCCCGACAAGGATTTGGCCTCGCTCCTACGTATCTCTATCAAGGATAGAGAATCAGGGTTACGTAGTTCTTTGGTAGAAAATTGTTTGTTTGTGTGTTTGATATTTTGAAGTTTTTGAAAGCTTGAAAAGGCTTGGGTTTGAAAGTAAGGGAAATGAATGTCATCAACGCCAGGTTTAAAGCCTGGGCTTTGGGTAAGGTGCCAAGTTTAAAGCTTGGGCTTTGGAAAATAGTGCCAAGTTTAAAGCTTGGGCTTTGAGAAAACAGTGCCAAGTTTAAAGCTTGGGCTTTGAGAAAACAGTGCCAAGTTTAAAGCTTGGGCTTTGAGAAAACAGTGCCAAGTTTAAAGCTTGGGCTTTGAGAAACAGTGCCAAGTTTAAAGCTTGGGCTTTAGTAAGATCATATATGCAAAGTAGAAATTCTTGGTTTCGGGGTAATTTCGGAATTTAGAGAAGTGTAGAGGTGCAGGTCAAAATATGTGGGGGTGCAGGAAGCACCCCCGTTAACCCATTAGGGTTTGAGGCGTACACGTGGCGCTGTGAGGGGCGAGGAAGGCTTGCCTCGAGGGAGATTCAGTTGAGGCAGATGGAGGGCAAGGCGACGCATGGTAAAGGCCGTCGACGGCGACGACAACACGACGACTTGTGGCGACGACGTCGAAGCTCTTCCGACGTGGTGTCACTAACAGTGGTTGCCATGGAGGTGTTCATTGTGGAGGTGAAGGCTTGGAGGGCTGTGATACCAAGGTCAGGGCAGATGTTATGAATCGAAGGCATGGCGTTGAGTGGATTTGGAGGTTAGCTTGGTGGTTGAAGAAGATTGGTGGTGCTGGGGTATGAAACCGGAAGAGAGAGAGGTAAGGTCATCATTTTTGGGTGCATGCAGAGGTTAGGGGGCACGGTGGAGCCAAACGGAAGTTTCATGGTGGAGGTTTGTTGTTGGATTGACCTTCTACGGTGGTGAGTTAGGGGGTGTGTAGGAGGTATGGTGACTGCACGACAGTTTGGAGGTGATGGCAGGGGGCAGCACTGACGGCAATGGGTATTGGTGGGAATGGTGATGATGGAGGAAGACGTTGGGGATGTATGTAGTTGACGCATATAGAGGTGAGGGAGGAGCGGTTTGTGAGGAAGGTATTGGTGCTGACAAGGGCTGTTGCGGATCGTTGGAGAAATTTTGTTAGATAGCCAGCACAGTGGCGTTTATGGTGGAGGTGTAGTGACTGCATGGTGGTTCGGAGGTAAGCGGTGCATGGAGGTAACCTTAAGAGGCATGGAGGGTGATGGTGGTTTCATAAGAGTGTGACGGGAGAGGAGAAGAAGGCAATGACTCACTCAACCGGTGATATAATGCCACCGGTGAGTGATGGAGCAGTGGCCAGAGAAGAGGAGAAACAGATGAAAAGGTGTTTTTTTTTTTTTAAAATGAATGGGAGAAAGAGTGAGGTGCATAATGTTGAATGTAGGTGATATAGTGAAGGTGGGAGAATATAAGGGACACAACAGCTTTATTTTGGAGACAGGAAACATTCCATCTTTTTGGTGTCGAGTGGGTAGTGGAGGGAGTTTGATGCGACGAAGAAACAAGGGAGTCCGAGTACTTGGCATGCATGTTTGTTGTGAGTGAATGTGAGGAGTGACGAGGTGCAGAAACATAATGCAAGAAAGTGGTGGAACTTCATAGAGATGCATGAGTGTCTTTTCTTTCCCTCTTTTATGCTATGCAAATGTATGGAGAATCTCAAAAAATAAATAACATACCTGCCGGTGCTTGAAGTTAGTCTTTTTCTCTGTGCTCTATTATCAATACTTTTTTTCTCTATTTTCTTCTCCGTCCTCCCCTCGTACTCAAATGATCCCGCCGTGCCTTTCTTTTTTTATTCTTGATCAATATATTTTTTATTTTTCCTAATATTTTAATTGATATATTTTTTAAAAAAAATCCAGTAGTTCAGTTTTTTTAGAGGAGTTAAGAGAGGTTACCTCTCTTTGACTCAGTCATATTTTGTTATTGTTTATTTTTAATTTCTTTAAACATTAAATATTAACAATGAATCTTTCTAATAATAAGACTTGAAACATTTTTCAACGGTAAAAATCTATTTTTTATTATTAATTTTATTTTATTTAAGTGGATAACATGGGTTGTTATCTGAGCAATTTAAAAAATTATTATTTAAAAAAATATTTATTAATTTTTTGGGTTAAGAAGTGAGAACATGGGAGTCTATACCATTGACTCATTCTTTTTTATTATTATTTATTTTATTAATTTATCTTCTTGAACATGCAAAATCAAGTAAGCAGTTTCAAAGCAGTTTTTTTTTCTTGTTTTTTTTTTTATTTTATTATTTACTTTTCTAATATATATTTATTCTTATTTTGTTTTTATTATTTAATCATTAATTATTTAATATTTATTTATTTGTTATTTATTATTTTCGTTTTTTAATTATTAATATTTTTTTAATTATTATCTTTTAATTATCACATTTTTTAGTTTTCTCTTAATGGAAAAATTTAATATATTTTTAATTACTATTATTGCTATTATTATTTTTTTTAACAAACTCCTAATAGACTGATCTCCCGTACTATTTCTCTTTTTTTTGAATTTTATTTTAAGACGGTATTCATTGAATATAATGGAACCAAAGTCTCTTTTTTTTTTATTTAAATGAAAATAATATAATAAAACTAGATAACAACCCTTTTATTTTAATCTTTGTATTTATTTATAATATGAAATAATTTGCCTACCCGGACGAAATTGGGTGTTGACAGAAGAGAATTTCTTACAGGGTGGTGCTAGTATGCAAAGCTTTGTTTTTAAGAAGTAGACAAATATTTTTGGGAGGAGAAGGCTTCTAACTCAAACTCTAATGGTTATGATGGTCAAATCACCTAAAAATGCTTTTATAGCAGTTGAAAAAACTACTAAAATAACTTCTCATGATTCTATTGGGGTTAAGTTTGATGCCATGGTGGCTGCTAGTTTGCAAGTCTAGGGGTTTTATTTTAGCCCTTGTGGTTCTGGTTTGCACTTAATTGCAGCTGGATGCTAGAGGGTACAAAAGGTTACTTAGGCTCTTTTTTCTAAGTTTGAGGAGAAGTGTAAGTTAGTCTTTAAGTACTAGGTCGATCGGGTAGAGCATGGGTTTCCTAGTGATTCAAATAGGTTAAAATGGCATATTCAGACTTTTAGGAAACATGGGAGACCAAGGAAAAGTATTTCTTCCAAGACTGTTAAAAAAACTCGATAAAGTGGGTACTACAAAGAATAAATAATGGAGGGGTTTGTGCATCTCAATTTTAATTTTCTTTATTTTGTTGTTTTGTTTTTAAGATAACGGATAGACATTTTCTAACTCTTGTATTAGTTTTCTCATGGTATTGTTTTATTTTTATTATAATTAATGAAAAAGAGACATAATGTATTTTTATAATTTAAAAAAAAAAGATAAAAAAGTGATTATGGTAGTTAAAATAAATATTTGATAGTTTGTAGCGAGTTAGTGAAGGAACTAAATAACTTGAAATGTGTAAATAAGATTATATCATGTAAAAGCATGTGTATATCTTAAAGTTAGAATGTGTTACAAGTTTCACATGAAAAAATTTAGGAAAGTTTACCCCTCCTTTACTATTATAAATATATACTCATGTACTCATTTTGACACAAGTTGAATAAAGTTATTTCTAATATAATTTTTGTGCTTATTTCCTTCACAGTTTTTTCAAGAGTAAAATATTTAGTTAATATCCTTATCCTAAACAACCAAGGTGGATTTCTTGACTATTTTTATCATAGTGAAGTTTGTAACCTAATCACCATTGGTGAAACAAATAATATTGTTAATATGATCCTTTTTTCTTTATTTTAGAAGTGTCTTATTGTGATGACTATACTTGGTGCATCAACATCAAGTACTCTTTATTATTGCATCATCTTAATCATCAAATACGTTATTTTACCATAGTCGACTAATAACATTGTTATGATTGGTGAACCAAATGACGTTGAAACAAAAATTCAATAGAAGAAAACACTGATCTTTATTCAACCTAGAAAAATGATACAAGAGCATGTGTATATATCAAAGTTAGAGTACATTCTCACATGAAAAAATTATACTATTTTATACAAATAGAATAAAATAATTTCTTAAATAATTTTTTTATTTATTTCCTCTAAGCTCTCTTTAATAATAAGAAATTTAGTTAATATCAGTCCAAATGAGTTTTTTTAATTATTTTTACCGTAACGAGGTTTAGAGTTGGTGAGCCAATCAAATTGAGCAAATATCCAACAACCAAAAACACATTAAAAATATGAATTTTCATCACGATATCCTTTATTTTTTGAATAGAAAAATATCGCAACACATGCAAATAAATGTAATGCTTGAACTGTTACACTGACATCTTTTACTCGGTTAAAGGAGGAATGTTTGTGTGTTTAAGTTAGAACTGAATTGATTGGGAGGCATTAACATGATCTGGAAATAGAATTTCTATATACATGAACTAATTACTACATTCTACCATTATTTATATAATTATTACATATGTAAGTCGTTTACTAAAATAATTAAATAATTGAAATTGTAATAACCAGAGGAATCGGCCCGGGTCCCTTTGTGTCCATAACAACATAGCTGTTATCAAATCAGTAACAATAAAACTAACTCTCAACGTGTAACATCTTACACGGTCCAACGGGTCGAATGATTTGAATAGAAGCGAATCCGGGTCAACTTGCCATCTTGTCCAAAACGGAACCTTCGTCAAGGCCTCTCAGGTGTTCGCATCAATGTCACTGAGAAAAATTCCCTGAAACGACGACAAATAAACATCGAGTTGCCACAGTTTCCAAAGGCAGCCGGCAAAACACTCTGAATGCCGTTCCTCCGTCACTTCTCATGTCTCAGATTCGTCGCTTAGATGTAGATTTTCACTGACACCGCCTCGCATCGGCTTCCCCAAAATCCCAAGCCACAACCACTCCAAAAATGCGTTGCTCGATGGCGTTCGCCGTTTTATGCCTAGGTGTGTCTGTCGTTTTCGTCACGCCGTTATCTCTGTCTCGTTAAAACCAATGCCATTTTTACTTCGGTTTATTTCAGGCGTGCTTTTGCAGATACCATGGACGGCTTCCGTTTCGCTGCCGACTTCCAATTGCTACGCTTTCGACAATTCAAGTCGCATTGTTGATTTCGTATCCTTCATTTCCACGCGCTCTACGTGTTGTGCACTTTATCGAGGATTGCATTTTGATGTTCATAATCCTAATTGTGTAGTGGTTCGTTGATTTAGGTTTTAGTATAATGATGAGTCGGTTAGTTATGCTTTTGTTTTTGCTTAACTGGTTAATTAGAGTAGCTGGAGTGGTTACCTTTTCGAGTATGATCAAAAGGTAATGCTCTCTGACTGTTACTTTTGTCTATGCGAATGATCTTGTTAATGTGTTCAATTTTAGGCCTAGGCATGCTGCTGAGTTTTTCACTGTGTTGATGCAGCAAGGCTCTGACCTGTCCGTACGATTCTGCAAAGATGTGGAGAGTAGATCACAAACGGTAGTGCTTGTCACCTTGTTTTCATTATCATGTGCTCTGAATCTTCCTCTTTCACTCTTGTAGGTAGAGTAGTTTTTGTGTTATCTGAGGAAGAACTTGCTCGTTCTTTTGCATCTTTTAACCATCTCGGTATAATTCACTCCACGCACTTCAGGCACCGTGTCTGTAGAATGTAAATCATATTTAACTTACTCTGGACTATTGTTATAAATCTTAAAAAGATAGCGACATAAATTCATTGTTTGATCCATTCAAATTGTACACATTTTACTCACGAGTTACTTATATGTTATACTGATAGGTCTCTGAATTCAACTTATGTATCTTTACTTCTCTTGACAAGCTGGGGATTCAATAAACTAATTTTGGTGGCTTCCGTTTGGGTTTCGGGTCATTTTTTTTTTCTTTTTTTGCGTGAGGTTTTGACATAACAGAGGGATAAGGACACTTTTCTGCTGATGTATTTTTTGTTTCTATTTCCTTCTCCTCCATCGCCTATTTTTAGAAAATGGTCGTAGGAAGACCATGGGATCTTTATTCGTGTCTTTTATTATTTATTATTATTGTTATAATTATGAAATAAGGAGTTGATCGTGTAGAATTAGGAATGTTGGACTAAGGAGCTGATCCTACGTAATCAGAATATATAGGTTATGTATTTACTATTTGGAACATTTTATTTACTCCTGTATCATATCTTTATTACTAGAGGATATGAAATCTCCTGTATTTATTGTATTCATTTCTTCTCCTCTATTTATTGCATTCATTTCTTTTTTCTCAACATAAATAAAGCACACGTGCTGTCTTAGGAATGCACATTTTCAGCTCAATGTTTCTCTTTTCCCTATACTTTAACATGGTATCTAGAGCTTTTCTCGAAACTGTCTTGGACCAGTAGACCCATGATCTTTGGAGGCTTTTTTATGTGAACCTTCCAGAGGTTTACTTTAATCGTTCTTACACTCATTTAAAGTTTTTTTTTTTTTTTTTTTTTTTTTTTTTTTTTTTTTTTTTTTTTTTTTTTTTTCTGATGGTTTTTTAGAAAAGAATGGATTCCAACACCACATCAACCACCAAAATAGATTCACCGGTCTTTTCTAACCATATTGTTAGTATTTAGAAGATGGATAAGTCTAACTATTCCACTTCCACTTGCTCCTGCATTCCATGTTGATCCATCTCCAACATTTGAATATTTTATCAAATGTGTGAAACACGAGTCACGACAATAGTAACACTTGAGTGGCAAATACTGGCAATTCAATTGCTTGTTTCTCTCCATCACCTTCTCTTGATCCATGGGTTATTGACTCTGGTGCAACTATTCATATATCTGGTAATCGTTCTCTTTTCTCTTCCTTTACAAAAGTAGCCAATTCGCCTTCTATATTTGTTGCCTATGGTTCACAAAAATAGTGTTGCATTGGTACTATTCAAACCCTCCTTTCCCTTTGTTCTTTATGTCCTTAATTGCCCTTTTTATTTACTTTCAGTTGCCTGATTGACCCAATCCCATGATATTATGCTTACCTTCACTAAAGATGTTACCTTGCACGATTAATTATCGGGTAGGACAATTGGTATCAGATGTGAGTCACATGACCTTTACTATATCTATTCATCACCATTAGTATGTGCATCGATGATCTCTCGATAATTCATGCTCAATCAGGACATTCCGAGTTAAAAAAAATGCAGAAGATGGTGCTAAGTTTAAAGCATTCTACATAGAATTGTAAGTCATGCCAATCATGAAAACATATCCGTCAGTCTTTTCTTGGTAGTCTACTAAGAAACGACCTCTGACTCCTTTTTCTTTAGTGCAATTTGATATTTAGGGTCCTTTCCGTATCGTTACTCCTTTTGGTTTCAAATATTGTTATCCTTATTGATGATTAATTCAGATGTACTTGAATTTGGTTAATAAGGAGTCAATGAAAAGTGTTTTCTATATTTCAAACGTTTTTATTTGTCTAACCAATTTTAGTAAATCATGAAATCCAAAGGTATCGTTCATTAAACCTTATAGTACAAAATGGAATAGTACAAAAACGGACATCTTATTGAAACTACTTGAACACTGCTTCACAATTATCTTCCTCACCATTTTTGGTGGATGTTGTCCTTACATTATGTTTTGCATTAACCAAATTTCATTATCTATCCTTAATGATCGAGTACCCACTCTATCCTTTTTCGTCATTCCTTTCTATACAGTCTTCCTTCATGTGTTTTTGGTTCTACATGTTTTGTACATAACCTTCAGACCTGGTCAAGATAAACTTGCTCCTTAGTCATTCAAATATATCTTCATAGGATATCATTGCTCTCATAAAGGGTATCGATGTTTCTCTCTTGATCTTCATAGGTATTTGTGTTTACTGATGTCTCTTTCTTTGAGTCTGTTCCATATTATACACCTGGTCAGTCTAATGACATCATATGTAATCACTTTCCCACCACTGTCAATCTTCCTTCATCAACACCAGATGACTTTGACATAACTCGGGATGCTTCTCCTACACCACTTTAGGCATATGAATGTCATTTACGACCTATTGATATTCCAGTACGGGATCCATCTTTGACAGATAATGATATAAGGGAGGCCATGCTTGATCCTTCTGTAAAGCCATCTCCCATACCAAATTTGGTCCTATTTGAAAATAGTTGGCTTATTACTATTTGAAAAGGTACAAGTTCTACTCGTAACCTTTCACCCCACAATACAAATCTCAATTATAATAGATTTTCCCCCATACAATATACTTATTTATCCTCGTTATCTTTTATTCCTATTCCTAACTCTCCAATTGAAGCTTTATCTCACCTAAAGTGGTGACAAGTGATGATTGATGAGATGTGTGTCTTTCAAAGTAGTGGTGCTTGGGAATTGGTACCTCTTCTATCTGACAAATCAATTGTTGAGTGGCGATGGTTGTATACTCTTAAAAGAGGACCTGATGGTAACATTGATCATTATAAAGCTCACTTGGTTGTCAACGGATACACATAAATCTATGACCAAGATTATACTAACATGCCAAAATGGGTTATATTCGACTTCTTTTTTCCCATTGCAGCAATTGACCACTGGACTCTCTTTCAACTTAACATAAAAAAATTGCATTTCTATATGATGACCTTGATGAAGTCTACATGGAGCAACTTCTTGGATTTGTTACCTAGGGAGAGTCATCTAATATGGTATGTTGCCTACGCATGTCCCTATATGGCCTTAAGCAATCACTCTGTGTGTGATTTGGTCATTTTCAAATTGTCATCCAACAATTTGGGATGATGTGAAGTGATGCTAATCATTCTCTGTTCCATTGTCATTCTCCCCATGGATATATCTATCTCATTGGACGACATTATTATCACACATAGTGATAAGGAGGGTATTGTTCAACTAAAACAATATCTTGCTCACCTAGTGTATTTCATTGATATAGAAGTGGCACAATCCGAGGATGGTTTGTTCATATCTCAAAGAAAATTTTCTTTCGACATTCTAGAAGAAACAAGGATGACAAATGCTAAGCTTTTAGACACACTAATGATCCAAATGTCAAACTTGTACCTTACCAAGGAGAACCTTATTTTGATCTTTGGATTTATAGAAGGTTAGTTGGTAAGCTAAATTAACTTATTGTGACCCATCTTTTCATCACCTTTTGCAATGAACAAAGTAAGTCAATTTTTAAATTTTCCTTGTCAAGACCATTGACATGCAATCATATGGATTCTAAAGTATGGCTCTTGGAAAAGATCCCATTTGTGAAGATATGGGAAATAGTCAAATTGTTGGGTATTATACGATGACTACATAGGTTCACCAAACGTTCCTCTTTAGGGTATTGCTTTCTTGTTGGAGGTAATTTAGTATCATGGAAAAGTAAGAAATAAAATGTTATGGCAAAAGTGCAGAAGCATAATACAAGGCAACATTAGTCACTTGTGAGCTCATGGCTTAAACAACTCCTTAAAGAGCTTAAATTTGAAGAAAAATCGCAAATGCACCTTGTATGGGACAACCAGTAACATTACATGTTACCTTTAATCTCATCTTTCATTAGAGGACTTAACATATTGATGTGGATTGTCATTTCATAAGAGAAAAACTGGACTTTGGAGACATCACCACCATGTTTGTCAGCTTTAATGAACATTTGGCCGACATATTCTCCAAATCACTAAGAGGACCAAAAATCAATTATATCTAAAATAAGTTAGTCACAAACGACCTATATGCTCTAATTTGAGGAGGAGTGTTATAATCACAAGAATAAAAGTTAATCTTATATAATCGGGAATATTGGAGTACAGACTTGAAGTTATATGATCAAGAATATTTAGATTATATATGTATTATTTGGAACATTTTTATTTATCCCTATGTCATATCTTTGTTATTAGGGGATACCAAGTGTACCCTATTTATTATCTTGATTCCTTTTTTCTGAATATAAATAAAGCACCCGAGTTATCTAAAAAATACTAGTTTTCAGCTCAATGTTTATCTCTTCCCTAGACTTTAACAATTATTAAAAGGTTGATGTGTAGATTGTTCCTTTGAGTTCTTTAACAACCATCTAAATGTATAATTGACTTCCAACCACTTAAATTCGGTTAAGCTGCAGAAATTTTGGATCTTATATCTGACCAAGATTGACATAAAATTTCAATTGGGTCACAGATATCATGTATGTGATGAACAGTTATTGATGGGACCTTGGTTTTCTTGTTTCTTATCTTTTTTCAGACTTTACCTTTGGAGGCATGCTCATCCTCTTTGGTGTATTATATATTTTAACCTCATTAGCTGATGCCCAAAATTATCCAGGGATATGTTGATTTTGGCCGATTTGATAGATTCAACTACTTTGTTGCTGGTTCTGGCCAATCTGACTTTGTGCAAGTAAGATCCTTCTGCTATTCTATATTTTGGTTTTTGGGTGAACAAAATAAGAACTGAGTGAGGATACTTATTAGAAAACTACGTCCTGGGAGGGTTGAAAACTAGAGACATGATGAAATCTTGTGTGTTTATACACGGTAGCCAGTGGAGTGTAATTGTTACCCTAATTATTGCAATTTCCTCTGCGGTCAGAGATTAGAAGGTACTAATGTAGGTGCATAGGTAGAGTTTCATGACATATAGACTAAAAAATATATTATTTCAAACTTGATATTTTACATATTGCTATCAGACTACATCCTTTTTTTAATACTGTCTCCCCTGCTTTCTAAGCCATTTCTCTATGTGTAGGAGTTTTATAATGGTGATCTTATGGGTTGTGAACAAAGTTATGACAAAATGGGACGAACAGCCCAGGTTGGTGCAATTCTGAAATTTCTATTTTCCATCGTTTATTTTAAATCAAGTAATCAACTAGCATACGGCTTTATCTCATGAATGGAGGGTTTATCTCATGAATAAAGGGGGTATGACCAAGCATAAGTTCCTAGGTAGGAATTGTGATGGAATGGAATCTAGTACTATGTTAATTATCAAGTATAGTGACACGATATGTGCCCATAGGATAAGGATATATATGCCAAGATTAGCTGAAAAGCTAGTTTAAACATCTAAGCTAGCTTAAATTTATAAGCTAGATTAAAGCATATAAACTGCTAGATTAAAACTTAAAACTTGTAATTAGCATATTGAATTAAACATGTTTGAGAAATTTTTGTCGTTAAAGTAGCTTATATAATGTCAAAATGAAATAAAGGACATATTTATATAGCTTTTATATGGATTATATTTTTTGTTTTGTAGAAAAAGATATGTTTAGGTTAGTTTCAGATTTGCTGTCAATTTACTTTTCTTATTAGTTTTTTAATGGTTGAATACTTTATTAAAAAATTAAAATAAATACTGTAATAATTATAATGAATAGTATTATGTATTATGAAATATGTGGGAGTTAAAAACATTGGAGAGATTTCCATTAATGGGCTACAAGCGAATTACACAAGTGAGTTTAACATCGCATTCAACTGAAAAACCTTAACACATTAGGTGTGTGACACCTTCACGCCTAATTTTGCTTAACTTGTTTATTTCTACCCAATTTGATACTTCTTTGCTCAGACACTTGCTATTCTAACAATCTTCCTCTTGAGAGCGAGTCCCTTTCATATAGTATGCTCTCCTCAAGTACAAGTTGTAGATAAGTTTTAAAAAAGGTGACACTATTTGTAGTGGTACTATCATTGTCTACTATTAATGGGACATGCCTTCTGACTTTGACATTCCCAGGAAGGTTTTGAAGTTTTGATACAAGGATCCCCACATGGATTCACTACTTTGTTGTACTTCAGTACTTGTATGAATTGGTCACTTGATTGCTCCAAAGATTTTGATACCAGATCATATGAAATACAAAGTGGGATATAACATTGAGGAAACCTTCATCAACAAGCTAGGAGAGAATTACACAAGTAAACTTAACACTACATTTAACTTAAAAATTTAAGGCTTTTCAAGTATTTGTGTCTTTTCTTATATGTTACTCAACTTGTTTACTTTTTATCCAATGGAGGACTTCTTCATTCACAATTTCCATTCCTAACAATATGAACAAAAGCCCCTAAATAAGCTAGTGTATTAAATAGTACTTTATGCATATTGTTAAAAAAAAGAGAGGACAAAAAAGGAAGTGCAATTAAACAATAAGAATAAAACTGGAAGGAAAAAATTACAATCTTGCAAGCTGTCAGCTAGTGAGATAAGCTTGTGTACCAAATACTTTAATTTGGTAAGACATGCTAAAGACTTCACGTTTTTGGTCTATTACTGTAAGAAATATGTACATCTTTAGCATAGTGGTTGCATCGTATTATGTGGTGCATTAACCTTTCACAATTTACATTCATGTCTTTCAGGTTAATATCGTTTGTGGGAGTTGTTTGAATGGACAATGTAAAGGTATGAACATATTTTGAGATATTAGTTAGTACTGGCAATGATCCAACCCTGATTCCTTTCCACTCTCAGTTTCCTTTTTTCTGGTGAACTATCTTTGTGGGCTGTTTAGAAACACAAGTAATCGAAATGTACAGGATAAACAAAATTCTGAAAAATAGAGGAAAAAAACTAGGGAGATAATAACAAATCGTTGAGAGATCTGCGTAAAGCAGAATTTCGCCGTGATGTTGGTTATGAACTGTCTTGGTGCCATGTTGAAAAGACTTTTACTATTTTAAATACCGTTTCAAGTAGCACATCACATGTTTTTTGTTTTTTCCTATTGCAGGTCGTCCAGGATGCATATGTAATGTCACATACGAATCAAACTGCAGGTCTTTGATACTTTACATGTTCTGGACTGTCATTTTTCATTGTAAAATTCAGATGTCAAAAGCTTTCATTTGTTTTTTTTATCAATTTAGCATTTCACTATGTTAACTTGTAAGTCACATTAAAGAATGTGCTTTACTTTAAGTTGGTGCTAAAGGCAAATAGCACTTTATTTCTCTTTTTGCGTCCTCCCATTTAAATTAATCTTTTAGGTTTAGATGGAAATTAACCTTGTGTTTTTACATTTGGATATTGATCCCTATTTTGTCACGAATTTCGATATTGATCATTCCTTACCATATAACGTATTAGTCCCC
>Ga0209700_107707_pt1 | contig 14774 bp, 7 predicted proteins | sample SiratroredBW_FD_187528 | JGI IMG/M metagenome (GOLD analysis project Ga0209700, IMG submission 187528) | Root nodule microbial communities of legume samples collected from California, USA - Siratro red BW (SPAdes) (version 2) | ecosystem: Host-associated > Plants > Roots > Nodule | place: USA... | reverse complement strand
AGTGTGCTTTTTTTTAACAAAAAAAAAAAAAACAAGTTGATTTTATCAATAGTTTTTAGAAGAAAATGATAAAAAGTAGTACGTATAAAATATTTATTCTATTTATACCATATAAATAATTTCCTTTTAACTCATTTTTCTCTTGAAATTTGAAGGATAGTAAAACATATGAATAATTATTCATCAAAAAGATATATTAAGTGGGAGTTGTAATTCACACTTATTAGAAATGAATAAAAAGATCAACAATGAAAAACATCAATAATTTATTATTTTTAAAATTTTGAGTTAAAAATAATATTTTAAAATTTTATACAAATTTATTCATAATTTATTGGTGCCAAATTTTTATTGTGTATCTCAATATTATTTTAAAATACTACATATGAAAGATGCAGTCAAAATCTTATATATTTTTTTTCTTCTTTCAATCATTTGTATCAATATGTGATAAGTTGGTCACCATACTTTTCATCATTAAGTAAAATAAATTATACACAGACTAAAAAGAATTGATTTGGTGCAAATAAAGTCTAATATAACTGATAAATAATTGAAGTTTAAATGCATGGGTCATATTTTAACTTATTAGCCTACCAGTGAGGAAAATTTTGCTATAACATTTGACGATTTATACGCTTTGAAGAGACTAATTTTCCACTCTTGATGAATAATATTCTCTAAGTCGTGCACAGATTTTTTAAAATTTAAACAAAATTTATGTTGAAAGTGTTTTTATACGCACACGAGTTATACATATTTTTATTAGTTGTTTATCAAGACTAATTTCTTTCTAGAAATTTACATGCTCTTAAAGGTGAATTGTATATTTCAAACTAGGTTGTCTTCCTAAACACTAGGGTTAGGATATGTATTTTCTAACATCCTCTATTTTCTAGTTTTTTTTTCTGTAATATACATACATATATATATATATATATATATATATATATATATATATATATATATATATATATATATATATATATATTATTTTTAATAATTCTTAATATTATTGGTGGTAGCTTTGAAAACCTTTGAACGTTTTTTATTTATTTAAAATTATATTTTTTGCTCTTCATTATTTTTGACATTAAATTAGTATGATAATTTAAAATATAAAACTTTCTAAATACTTGACTCCATTTTACTTTATTATTTGATTTGGTCTTAAATATTTTTCTATTTATATTTTATTTTATAATTATATGTTAATCAAAAATGAGTATGCAAAAATTACCCAGATACAAAATTTATTTTATAAATTGTTAGATTCTCTCATAAGCCACTACAAGTGAACACATATATATCTTCATAAAACTTCTGATATAGCAAACAATTTCTCTATCGTTTATACATTTTGATGTTCTCACTATGAAAAAGAGATGTTCAATATAAAATATTTTTCAAATTTAACAAGTTGAGTGTAACAAAAATATATAACCGTTAAAAGGCTCTTTTACAACTCTTATAAATAACAAAGGATTTACATGCAAATCTCTTAACAATCTTATTTAAAATAGGCATAAATAGAAGTCTTTTGATATATATGATAAACTTACATAAACTTATAATATAATTTGCATGTACCCTCATTTCTTATCATATGGACTTATGAAATAAGAGAAAAAAGAAAGAATTTATTATCTTAGTAAATTCTTCACTTTGTAAAAATTATATTAACATGAGTATTTATATTTATATTTTCTTTTTAGCATTTCCTTATAATTTTTCAACAACTTCTTTATTTATTCATTTATTGTAGAGAAGTTAATTGTAAGATCCTTTTAAATATCTTTGCGACTATTAATTTAATTATCTTTTGGTGAATTGAGAAATATTTACATTTTTCTTTTAATGAATCTTAAATTAATAAATTATTTATAAATTAGGTTAATATATTCATTCTATTCTTTAAAAATTTTGACTCTTTGATTTAATTTCTTTTGTAAATCGTCCATTTTTTTAAATTAAAATATACCAATTTTCTTACTATTTAATACATTTATACAGTTTTATTCCGTATCTTTATTATATAAGGGGTTACAAACATAATTATACATATATTTTTTAACTAGTAAGGTTGCTACCTTCTAAATCAAAAGAAGACATAATAATAAAAAATAGTGTAATTGATCTTTAAAGAAAGGTTAGAAGTAATGAATTTTGTCTTTTAAAAATCACAGTATTATTTTGAACATTTACACTAAGTTATGGAACAGGAAATCTAATTAAATTTTATTATGACATAAAATGGTTTGATATATGATGAAGTCATTTATATATGTGTGACAATTTTTTTATTAAAAAAATAAAAAGAAGCAAGAATAAATATTGATTAAATTTTAAATAATTTAAAAGTAGTTTATATATATCACTCTTTTTTATATGTATTTATTTTTTAATTATTTATTTACTTATAACAATTTAATTTTTTTTTTGTAGTAGTTAAATAGATGAAATCTAAAACACATATATGATCAATTTCACTCATTTAAAACCTCAAATTCTAATTATAAATTAATTTAAATTCGTATAGACCGACTATTAATTTTTTCTTTCTATAATTTACAACTTAAAATAAAATAATAATTAATTTATTGAAACAATATACATATGCACAATTCAAATCTTAATATATATATATATAATATTTATTTGAAAACTCTAAATATTAGTGATTAAAACTATGTATTATATTTATATTAATGTATATATTGTTTATATTAACTGAATAATATTTAGAATATTATATTAAACAATAATAATTATAAAAAGTATATAATAAACCAATAAGATGAGATTAAATATACTTCAGTTAATAAAATAATATAAAATAGATAAATAGTATTGAATATCTCGTTCTCTTGCCTAGATATTTAGACTATAAGTTTTTATTACTTGTAACACATATTTTTCTTAGATTTTTTTTTCCTAACTTGGATTACTTTTCTTGATTCTCAAATTGTAGGTACTGGCACTCATAGTTATAAAAGGATTTATTATGATTGTTTCTCCTCAAATTAAACTTTCATTTTGTAATTTGATTTTCAAAAATGGATTGGTTTCCAAGAGATATGAATATCTTTTTCTTTCTCTCTCTTGAATTAAGTAGTAATTTGATATAGTTTTATTTATAAAATATAAAAAATTCAAAATAATAGAATATTTATATTATCCCATAGTAATGTGATTAAAATATTGTATTGAAAAAAATATTATATTATAAATTTTTGAAAGACTCCAATAGTTGTTAAAAGTTATAAGTGACTTAATGTTAAAAAAATGTTTGTATTCTTTATATGTTAAAAAAGATAAGGAGGACAATCAAAAATGTTTTTGTGTATCTGTTATAAGATATAAGTGACAGAACTTGTTTAATAAGATTAATTAGGTTGAAACCTTTTTAAGAATTCTTAAGAAAGAATTTCACATAACTTAATTTAAGTAAACTAGTAGAAAATCAAGTATATTTTTGCTTTAACTATTTACAAACTTATGTTATCCTTCACGACTTGTTGGTGAGAAAGTCTTTAATTTTTTTTTCAATCTCAGACCTTTTATCCATGAGTGTCTTGTAGAAATCTTTCAAAATATTTTCTAAAGTTATATTCAATCCCTTTCTAAAGCTAATATGTTATTTTCACCCCTCATCATTAATCCTTCGCTTTTTCAATTTTTTTAACTTTCTGACACACTTTTAATTCTATAAACAGAAGTGTTTAATTTAAAAACAAAAAATCACCATTGAAATATATGAAACTAGATATTTTTATTTGTTTAAGTGTCTTAAGAATTTGATTATGTTTTATTAAGCTTTTTGGTTGGACAACTTTTTCAAGCAGTGAATCAACATTTTTATTTATCCTTTCAGTCTTTAAAAATGGTGTGATTCTTTCATTTTTTTTATATTACTCCTCATTTTTTCCCTTTTATCTTTGTGTTTTATGTGAATGTTTTAGTTATTGAATTGAAAGTTGTCAAAAATTGATAGATCATCTACATCCTATAGAAGACAACATCATTTATTGATTGAAGTTGCTACCACTAGTAGAAAAATAGGCTTTAACGTATCCTTTTTATGACGGTTAAACAGAAAAATGATGTAGTCAGAAACGCGGTGGCATTTTTGTAAATAAATGAACAATTCCACGTCGGTTGACACAAACAACCGTCATTGATCTATTTATAAAAAAGAAAAATTCAAATTTTTAAAAGTTTCAGGAGGCGCTTGAATCCCACGTTGGTTAAGAGGCCATAACCGACGTGGGATTGTTGTCCACTACGTCGGTTACGGCCTCAGAACCGACGTAATTCATGCTGTATGACAAATTAGGGAAAATTGGGAAAAAAAAGTTGAAATTAGGGCACAAACCACGTCGGTTGGGAGGCCAGAACAGACGTGGTGCTTCTATTTTACCTCCAGCGTGAAATTTCACTTCACTTTTCTTCTTCTCCACTGCGTGTGCCCTCTCCCTGTCACTGTTCCAACGTCTTCTCCCTCACTTTTCGACCTTCATTGCTTCCTCATTGTACTCCATTTCACTTCCTCTTGGTCGCAAAGTCGAGAGCGTCTCTTTAAACGGTTTCATTTTCGATTTGAACGTGCGTTTGCTTTGAAGCTTTCGTTTTTTGGTTTCTCTTCCATTTTCGTTTGCTTTAACTGATTTTGTTATTTTATTCAGTATTTGTTTGTGCTTTGTGGTTTTGGTAGGGTTTGTTTGGCCGAGTTGGGTTCGGTTCGGTTTTGGCGTCACCACTGCTCTACAAGAGGTGTGCTTTTATCATCTTTAAAATGATTGTATTGAATGTTTATCTGCATGATTAGAATGCTTGTTCGGATAAAAATGTTTTTGGAGTATGTTTGATCCATGTTTTGTGCGTATAGTATTAGGTTCGGGAATGTTGCATTCTTGGCAATTTTTGTATTTTATTTGATCATTGTTCTATGATTGAGATGCTTTTATGATTAGATTGCTTAAATTGCCTTTGTGTATAATTTGATATAGGAAAAACGCGTTTGGATACTGAGTCCGGGAATATTCGATCCCTGACAATTTTATTTAATCAATCTTCACAAGACCACCTCTTGTTGCCCAGTCATCAGCGTTCCAAAGGCTAGAGTATATCCTCGTTGGTTGATTCTTGGGAAATGCAACTCCTTTTGATGTTCTTGAATTCTCTTATGGGAGTCCCATTTACTGAGAAGCTGAAACATGTGTCAACCATTATAGATTCAGTAACATAATTCATGGCACTCCGTGTGTGAAATTAAAACATAACATTATGTGGTCATTGACAAATGCTTACATTATGCGTTGAGGATTCCAGAGAATGGAATAGGTATGGAAATATGTTGTTGGGTCAAACCAAAGATAGAATTGTTGCTCTCTATTGCCTTTGCCCTGACTGAACACATTGGTGTGAAGGATGTAAGGCTCACCACTCACGTTCCCCAAGAATTCAAAGTCAATCTCATCCCAGTTCGACCCTTTTGATGACAACTGCATTACATCACACAAAATCAAATTAGATTAGAAATCAACAGGACTAACATGGAGAAATTAATGCATAAACACAAAGCATCAACATTTTGTTGGATGTTGACTTACATAATAGGCAGTGACAGTGCCTGCAGAGTTTCCAAGTACAAGCTTGAGTTGCATATCAATGTTGCCAAAGAGGTATTCATTTTTGGACTAAAAGCCTGATCTAGAGGCTCTGTCAAGGGAAAGAGTGAGAAGGTCGTAGTGACAGGGCACACACCACGTCGGTTTTGGACACCCAACCGACGTAGGTGTTCTCTTCACCATGTCGGTTTTGGGACAAAACCGACGTTGTGCTTCTTCTAAAATAATTTATTATGTTAATCATCACGTCGGTTTACTTGTCTTAACCGACGTAGTGAATCCAATCACCACGTCGGTTGTTAAACCGACGTCTGATTCAACGTCTCCTGGGTCAACGTCGGGTCGAAAACCGACGAAAAAAGCCTCTCAGAACCGACGATGAAGACTATTTTTCTACTAGTGTATTCACACCTCTTAAAGTTAAAACCTTGGATTTATCTAGTTATCTTCATATACTTGAAATAACACAAAATTTTGATAATACATTAGCTTAATAATTTGTATTTTTACCATAATTTCTGTGTTTAAGTATGCATTTTCCATATTATAAGTTTTAAAAAATGATTTAACACAACCAATTTTAAAATTAACCAGTAAAAAAGTTGTTTTCAGAAGGTTAAAAACATGTGAAAAAAATTTTAAGTTTATTTTAATCGATTAAGGTTTATGTAATCACTTAAACTATTCTTGATATTCTTGATATGTTTAAGAACATGAAAATCAATTATTTTTTTGTTAACTGATTAAAATAAAGAGTAGAAAAATGAGTTTTTAACTGGTATCAAAAAATAATCTATTAGCTTCCTTAATAATCAATTAATTTAACAATTGAATAACATCGTTTTAAGTTATTCTTTGAAATAAATGAAAAGCTGAAATATCCTCTTAGTTTAGCTTATAACCTTACGTTCTTTTCTAACAATATCCTGTCAAAGTTATTCAATAACATAAATTTAAATACCCTTTCAGTTATGTGTTTTCAAAAACATATTTTACAATTTTTTTTCTTAAACAATTCACGAAACATGGACCACACATAAAAATTTAGTCCACTGGGAGCTATGTTTCAAATTAAAGGGAGTAATAACTTTTAACAATTTTCATAAAATATAATACTAGAATAAAAGACCTTTATGTATAAGAACTATATTTATAAAAAAAAAATAGTGATTTTACAAATAGGTTATAAGGAAGAATCAAAATACAAGATATATCTTTCGAAAATGATTCCAAGGGATAGTAATTCACAACCCATGACCTTATATTTTTCCTAAGTCACATCTCATACCAAAAAAAGAGGAAAACATGGAAATATGAGAATCACTTACCTAAGGAGAAAATTGATTACTAGAAACTTCAAGAGAAGGATGGAAGGATGTGATGGAGAGGCAAGGGCACATGAAAGAAGTAAGAATCTTGTGACCCTTGAGCCTTAAGTGGTAAAGAAACGTTTTCTCTCTTAACCATTAGCTATGTTTTTGTGTCAAATCAGAGAAGAAACAAACTTACAACTATTTATTCAACTCATAGAGGCAATTCACATAGCGAAACCCAATTCATAGAGCAGATTGTCACAAAATTAACTTATCATCACCTTAACTTCACTAAGCAAAATTTGGAAGGTAAGATTTTCACTACACTTATACATTATTATTTGGTTTTATCTTTAGATGAGGTGAGATATCTAATGCGCACCTTCTTGTTGAGAACATTGAGTGTGAAAATAAAGGGAGATCCAATAGCAGGTGACACATTAGGCTCAACAAACTTAACTATGATAGGCTTTGATATCATATTATAAAAGTGGACTTTAAGTCTAACTCAACCTTACAAAATCAACTTAGAAGGTGAAATTTGCATCTCACTATATATATAATTGATTTTTTTTATACTAATAATTCTTATACCATAACGTGAAAGTAAAATTTAATTCTAACTTAACGACTTAATAATAAAAAATTTACATTTTACTTATATATTATCATTTAGATATGATATGGATATTCATAAAAACTCAAAATATCCAAAAGGTTTTAGTTGAGAAAGTTTCAATCTACTCTATCACATTCTTTCTTTATGTAGAGTTTAAATATGAAGTACCTTTCTTGCTTTTTGATCTAGACATGTAATGTAAGATCTTATGTAATAGTATGACATTATTTTTGAAACTCATTCCTAGTATAAAATTGCTTTTTATAAACTAATAATATCATCAAGAAACAGTTTCAAACGATTTATCGGTACTTTCGGTATGAACTTATACAATAGATTACATATATTATTAAACCAAAAGTTTTTAAAACTTTTTCATTCACCACCTTTGGAATAAGAACCAATAACACACAATTCAATTTATCTTCAAACATTGATGTTACGTATGGTACCAAGCAAAATCATTCATTTTTCTTATTCGCTACTTATACATTGAGATATAAACTTCATCTTCGTTACCATAATAGACCATCTTTTATCCTTCAGAACTCATATATATACCTCTTCAAACCTTAGACTTCATTAATTACTACCATAGAATGTCCTATATTGTCTTCAAATTTCACCAAATTTATGAATGACATGCGGTTTTCATAAAAAAGTTAGGCCAAAATTATATCAATATATAATATGGTATTTTGAGATCATAAGTATCATAATATATTTAAATATATATCCGATTTAAAATCTTATAACAATTTCTAAACTAAAATTTATAAAATCTAAATTGATAAAAAAATTGTTCAAAAAGAATAAAATTAACTACATGTCTCTTTCTCCTGAAATTACCTTCATGTTTAAATTCTAAAAGTATATTTTACTATTGATAAACAAATCATTGTTGGCATTATTGCATTTGTCATTGCCGAATTCAACTTGAAACTCTATGATACGTGTCACACACGTTGAAAATAGAATATGGTGGTTGATCAACCATTACTTTTTTAATAATAAAAGCATAAGGTTTCGTTTGACTTTCTTACAACAACAAAATTCTTCATAGGTATCTTGTGTCTTCGAAAATAACTTTGGTACTCAACCTTTCAAATGGAATAATAAAGAAACGTAGAAGCAATATCTTTTACAAATTTAACCCAATACAAAAAGTTTATATAACTCACATTTTAATAATTTTTTTTTATATTTTGACTTTCTAAAATTTAAAAAACAAGTTTTTGTTTTTATAATCCAGAATTTTATTTAATATTTAAACTCTTAAATTTTATGTTATATCAAAATATTTTAATGAAGCTATCTTATAAAATCCACAATATTGAACTTATTACCCTAATTATGATTGGAGATGTCCTAACTTCATAAATAAGATGCTTTCGTTTTTCATCAAATATGTGAAATAAATTGTTTCCATATACAAGAATCTATACCTTACACAGAAACATTTTATACAATAAAAAAAAAAGTAAAAAGAGTTTCTTTATTTTATTTTTTATACTTTCCAAGATAAAATAAAAGAGAGAGGAGATTAAATAGAAAATTATATCAACGTATGTCTAAGACATGTTTTGAGATCACCAAATATCATGCAAGTAAAATTTATTAAATCAAATAAAAAAAAAACAAAAAAGCCTAAAATCTTAAATTCTGAAGCATGAATGATATAATCTGTGTGATTATGGAAGATCAAAATAGTATAATTATAATATTTGAAACACCAGTAGTAAAATTAAATATTATTATTGTTTAGTTATGTAGTTAAATAATATTTCTTTGAGTTGTTTTTAATGATGAATTGTTTTTTTTATTGTTATTTAATGATGAATTGCTTTTTATTCAAGTATAAATTGTTACATGGATAATATAGATCATAAAAAATAGTTAATAATATTAAAAGAAGAAGAGCTAAGAAATGTGTTCAAGCTTCACGTGCTTTGGAGTTTGCCGCATGAAATTGTTGAAAATATTTTTGTTGACAGAATAAAACATTGTCGTTTTGCGGAATTTTGCGCTTCACGCTTCTTGTAGTCCACCTTTCATGCCGCGGAACGCCATTTCTCATTTTCTACTTTTTTAAGTTTAATTATTATGTATTGGCTTACGTCTTAATTGTCTAATGAATTTAAATATTTTCATTTAAGTTCTTATTAAAACAATTTGTTCATATTCCAATTCCTTTTTAGTTTTTTATACTCTGTCATTTGATTTTAGAATGAATAAAATAATCTAATTATTATTTTCGTCTTTTTCATCTCTAAATTGTTGGTAAAATTTATATTTTTCTAATATTTTTTAACTTTTTAGTAAATTTATTTTTAAAAGGTAAAAAACGAGTTGAATATAAATTAAAGAAGACGAGAAAGTAAAAGAATCAGTTAATAAACAACATAGAGATGAGAAACGAAAATAATAATTATATCATTTGTATACTATTTATATAAAATATTTAAATAAAAATAAAAAATATATATTTTAAATACTAAAAAAATTATTTTAACAGAATAGGAAATACTAAGTTTATTGAATAATTAAAACTTAATTAAATTTTATTTTATTTATTATATCATTTCCTTTTTCATTTTTTATTATATTCTGCCAACTTTTTCATGTGGCACCGATTCTAAATTCACAATTTTTCTTCCTTTTTTTTAATATCTGTTCAGTATCAATATGTCAATATTGACTTTGTTAAATTCTATTATTTTAAGCACAACAAACTTTTAAGAATGATCACAAATATTCGTTCAAACTTTCCGGACTAGTTTACTAATACTTTATATACTATTTTCCTTTTATTATTTAAAAACAATAGTAGTTGAAAGTTGCTAACTTTGAAATTCATATAATAATAAACTTTTTCCGTCTCAATTAATTTTTTGGAAGATCAATTTGAAAATATTTTACTATTTCATTGATGTGAGTGGTGATCTTCCTCTATAGTTATTGAAAGTGTCCAAGGGAGAGAGTTTGTAACCCACATATGTGTGAGCGAGTCCCATACAAGTTTTTCTCTTTCCTACTGAACACTTGTTATGACTCAAGAAAAGTGAGTTCTATTTATTTACTTGTATATTATGTTTTTTCTCTATAGATACCAATAAATTTAAATATGAATAAATGGTTCTGAAATAAAATATATTATAACTAACAATTTGTTAGTCATAAATTGAATTAAGAAAGTATGGTTAAATATAAACCAAAATTTATCATGATTAATTTATCTTTTTATTGATTGATTAAAAATTGAGATATTTCAATATATATTGGTCATAACTAAGAGAGTACGTATCCTTTCATAGTAAATATGGCTAAAATTTGAGTTAGAGATTATTTTTTTAAAATAAAAGGTCATAAACCACTCTTAACAGAGTAAAAGAAAATTAATGAAACTAAAATATAAATTATATATTTCATTTAATTACATTTAATTTTCTATTTTATTTTATTCACTCATTTTGTTTAAGTACGTCATAGGGAGATTATTTTCATTGAAGATAAATCATCTTCAAATCATTCTTACTTATTTTTTGTTGAGAGGATATGAAAGAACTATTTTCTCAATTTTTAGTATTTTTAATAATATTGTTGCAATTGTTTTTGTCGCGTCGAAAGGTAAAAAAAATTATTGTTATCTCGTTGGAAAAACATAAAGTTTCTCCTCAAGAGATGTCTAAAACATTAGTGTCAAATTTAGCTAAGAGGAAAAGACAAAAATAAGTTTGTGTTATAGTTTAACTTCTCGTGAGTACCATAAGAGTTGAAGTATGAAAATAGTTTTACCCAGACTCTACGGTGGGTTCCAAATATTTTTGCTAGAATTGAATGAGAATCGTCTGAGGTTGATTTGGAGAAGCTTTAAGGAAGTTGAGTTGTTGTAAAGTTGAATCCCTTGAAGTATATCAGTCGAGCTTATTGAGAAAGATATCAAGTAAGGATTCATCCACAAAAGGTTCTCGACACTAAAATTAATAAGATCTAAATAAATTTTAGAAGTGTTTAGTGAGTAAATGAAAGAGATTAATTAAATACTTTTTAGAGAATTAAGTTATATTTATAAGATTTTAGACCTAGATTATTCTCCAAAGATAAGTTATTATTATATGTGTCGCAACGACGACGATGAACAGACAACAATCCGAAAAAAGGAAAACTTTAAAAAAAATGAAAGAAGGAGTGGAAAATGAGGTGCAGTCACCACCATAGTTTATTATTAGAAACTATGGAAACCCGAAAAAAAGGGTGGTCTGCGAATTAAAGAATAGATTCAGGAGTCGGTTATACGTGATGAAGGTATTAGCACCCCACAACACTTGTCCTAGGACAATAACGAATATGGTTTTTTAGAATGTTTAAATTTTCTAGAAAGATAGAAATAAAACAATCAAAGAAGGAGCACCCAAAAAATAGTAAAAATAACAAATAAAATGAAAAAAAATAAAAAGGAATTTTTAAAATTAAAGGACCCGACAAGTATTAATCTTGTTCTTACCTATTTTCATTAAGAAAATGAAAAATCAGGACATACGTAGTTCTGAAATTGAAACGGAATAAATTGACATTTTTGAATTTTTTTTACGTTTTTTTTATTTTCTTATTTTTATTGATGACCTCATCTAATCAGAAAATGACGTCATTCAATAGTTAATAAAAATGAAATTTTGGAAATGTGAAAAAAAAACATGGAAATGCAAAGAATGGATGAAATGGAATCATAAAAAGAAAAAAACAATGAACTTACAGCTTAATCACGTCCATAAAAATGAATATTTCTACGTTTGAGTTTCTATTTCATGGTGGTTTGGTGTAATGAAGAACAGGTTTGAGGTTTCTATGTTGAATGAGGCACGATTTAAGGTTTATGAGTGTGCCAGCACGCGTGACTTAACTCACAGTCAAAAAGGGATTGTTTGTCTTCATGGTAAATGTATGGGTTAGTATTCTTATGTAAAAATTTCTAGGCAAGGCTCTAAAAAAGATTTGTATTAGAGTTTGGTCTCTGAGAACGAAGAAAAGCCTGCAAATGTGACTTAAGTTCACAAAATGAAGGCTTTAAAGGTTAAGGTTATGTATGGCTTTTGCGCAAGGTGGATGTGAAGATTTGTTTGGGTTTTTGTAAACATATACAATACCAGCGAGTGTGGCTTCTACGCAGGATGGGTTCGTGTGTAAGGGTTCTTGTTTGTTTTAAGAAGGCAAAGCGAAGAAATGATGCACGAAGTATTCACAGAACTACACAAATTTGGCTTAGTTACACCAAAGCAATTTCAATGTAACTAAGACGTTTAACGAAAATAACAAATAGAAAACAGAAACAAATTTGGCACAATGATTTGAATGGAGGAGGCTTGACTGTGACACGAAACGACACAAGGTGAAAAAAAAATGCATGGAAACAATTTCAAAATTAAAACATATAAATTGAGTTACACCGAGGTAAGCTCAATGCAACAAACACAATCTAAAACACAAACAGTTTTAAGCCAAGAAGAATGATGCATGGAAAACTAAGCAGATTTGGTGCAACAAAGACATAAAAGAGGCTCGACGAAATGGATTAAAACTAAAACACAAAAAGTACACAAGGAAACGAAACTGTAACTGGTTTGGTCAATCAATTCAACAAAAATGCAAAAGTAACAAAATAATAGATCATATACAAACATATTTGACACAAAGTTGATATTCAAAGTCATTGGCATAATGGTTAGAGTTTTAAGTTTACAAAAGTTAAGGTGTGGTGCATTTTGGTTAAAGGTTTGAACGAAGTTTTAAATGTTCTCTGTGAGTGTGAAGGAAGTTTGACGAAGGTTAGAATTTCGTTTGAAGCAGTGGAGGTTTCGGTGCAATGCTTTTATGTTTTCTGGCAAAGGATATAAGCTTTCGGTGAGTGACAGAACACTCACTGTTTCATTCTCCATTATTTCACTTGTAATTTTATAGTTCACAGATTAGTTAAAAGTTGAAAACATTTCAAAATGTTCATACCTTAAAGCATAAAAGGAAAAGCGAACATTGAAGTATGAACAAAGACAATGAAAAGTGAAAATTTAAGTGGAGAAGATGAACAGTGCACATTTGCGGAAATTTACAGAATGCATTTTGAAGCATATACAATTCATATTATTACATAGAATGCATTAAAAAGCACATTAATCCAATACGCTTCCATGAACAACAAGAACTATGAACAATAAACACATGCAATCGGTGAAACAGTGCAACAATAACAGAAATGCATATTCAATCAGCAAAGATGATGAACTATGCACAAGATCAGAGAAATGCACGAATTTACACGGTGAAAATGATGAATAGATTACATACCAGTTGTAGAACCGAAATCCAGAAGCAATGCGTTCTTCGACTTTACACTCCTCCTTCTCCGATGAAAGCTTCCTTTTCCTCGACAAATGTTTACTTCTCACAATCTCTCACTCACAGAATTTATTTACTTTCAGAACCAAAAATTCACTTTCAGTGAAATATCCCCCCTGTGAAATGTTCTTCTCTCTTTTATAGGCAAAAATTTGATGCTTCTCTCTTTTCGATCAACCTTCATTAGTTCCGGTTCACCTTCCGGTTGTGTGCATGGAAGTGTAATCAAAACGACACAGTGAAACATTCTACAATAAGCAAAACAACGAGGCATAGGTTTGACGATTCCTCTTTCCGGTTGCATGCAGTGAGGTCAAATCAAAACGACACTATGTAAAGGCTGAAACGACAAGGCAAAATGAAAATGATAATGAACAATGCAATGTCATGCCACGTCAGCCTTCCTTTTTTATTTTTTATTCTTCACTCGGACGAAATTAGGTTTAGACATCTCTTATAAAAAAATCAGTAAATTTATAAATAATTTTACTTATAATTCTCGTGAATGGATTTTAACTTCTTATATCTCAATAGCAGATGATATTATATTACAATTACTTTTCTTCCAAAATGACTCTAAATTATTTTTATTATTTTTATATTCGTAATCTATTTCCTATTTTTAAAATATAGTTTTTATTTTATTTTTATTTTCACTTCCTTTTATTTAATAAACTAAGTAGTACATGAACCAGACCTAGTTACAAAGACTATGTTTTCGAGGTCATTTTTACTGGTTTTTGACTTTTTTCATTTAATAAAAATTATATATATATATATATATATATATATATATATATATATATATTTTTATATATATTT
>Ga0209700_107705_pt1 | contig 14776 bp, 3 predicted proteins | sample SiratroredBW_FD_187528 | JGI IMG/M metagenome (GOLD analysis project Ga0209700, IMG submission 187528) | Root nodule microbial communities of legume samples collected from California, USA - Siratro red BW (SPAdes) (version 2) | ecosystem: Host-associated > Plants > Roots > Nodule | place: USA... | reverse complement strand
GAGATAAATAATATATATATATATATATATATATTAATTTACTCAAATATAATATGATTTTACCTATAGTTACTTTTAGTTAATAATCTCAATTAGAATTCAGCCTAGTATATATTTTCACTTATTTTACAACCCAAGCATGAGAATGGTGATGTTGAAGTGAATTAAATTATGAGAATTGGAAATAGAATTAAAAGGTTTAAACTAGACCATAAATTGGTTTGATGTAGCAGACGAATCCTATTGATTCTGATGAACTTGATTCAATAATTTGATAGGAGAGAATTGTAGGCCAGACTTTAGGAGGGATTGGTAGTGTGAACCAATTAAATCAGTTGCAGAAACAAGGGCTTTCTAAACATTGCAGAGTCATGGAATTCACACATCACATTTATGCCAAAAAATCAAACTAAGTCCTAAATTTTTCATCTTTCATGTTTTCTCTACTTAGAAGAGAGTAGCGTATCATATTTCATTATGATAGAATTTTTTTATCCTCAACAAATATTTTTGGATTATGTGACTTTTAGATTTTACAATTTTAAAATTCTTTTTATATGAAAATGACTTGTAAATTCTACTAAAAGATATTTCTGAATTACATAATTTTGAAGTTTTTTTTATTAAAAAATAACTTATAAATAGTACAATTCAAAAAAAAATTTAATGAAAAAAATACTTTTATATTATGTAATTCAAAAGTAAAAAGACTTTTCTAATGTGCAAACTTTTCTGTGTAATAAAAATCATTTTTAAATTGTATAAGCTGAGAAGTTTTCTTATTACAAAATCTAAAAAAACTTTAAACTAAAAGAACAAAATGTAGACTTTTTTTATATTTATAGGGTACAAAAGAAAAGTATAGAGGTGCAGGAAGAAATACTCAAGTTCTAAAACTAGGATTGCTTGGCCCATTGGGCGCATAAGTTTTATTGGATTAGTCAAATAAAGATAAAAAGAATTTGAATTTTGTTCTTAGGTAACTAATAGGACTAAGTTACACCATCAAAGTCTTTGCTCAAATGAAATATGAAGAGAGTTTGTTCAATCCAATTTTAACATATGATTTCACATTATCGAATTAAATGTCTTGGTATTTTAACTTTAATATTAACGTAATAGTGACATTCAATAGTAAAAAATAACATGTTCCAATGAAAAGAGAATTTTTAATTTTACTATATTAATTAAACAATCATATCAACTAGATTAATTATATTAGAAATAAATAAACAAGTAATATGATTAAAATATGATTTTGGGTGTGAAGTGATAAGATTGAATAAAATAATATAATTTTTCAGTTTTAATAATAATAATAACATTAATATTAAACATATCAAACAGACAAATGACATTGAGTGATCTGAATATTTAAATTATTGGATTTTTTTGACTTTGATATTAATATGACAATGATTTTAAATGGACACATGACGTGATTGAATTAAATAATTTAATTTTCTGACTTTAATATTAACATGGTATTGATATCAAACGATAATAATAATATTGAATTAAGTAATATAATTTTTTAACTTTAACATAAAAAAAACAAATAATGTGATTGGAAATAATCCAATTTCTCAAGTTTAAGATAAGCAAATGATGTGAGTGGCAAGTAACTTCATTTATCAATTTTAATATTATAAAAATAAATCATGTGACTAAATATATTTGATTTTTTAACTTTTGTTGGAAATTCCAATCGATTAGAAATAAGGCATTTTTATAATATATAAGTGGATGCAAATCATATTTTATAAGTCGGTTTCATAAAATTGAGTTAGGCTTAAAGTCCATATCTTAAGATGATATTAGAGCTTATCCTAATGATTTTTGGGTCTATTGGACCATCTTTAAATATATAGTTCCACAAACAAGTTGGGGAATCTCGATATGAAGGGTGTGTGTTGGAGATCTCGTATAAGGTATTTCAATAATTTATAAGTAGATACAAATCTCATTTTATAAGCCTAACTGCTCAATTCGGGCGTCAAAATATATAGTTAGATGTGACCTAAAATACCAACTTAAGCATTGAACTTCAAATCTAACTCAACTATAAAATAATTATATGATGTGATCCAACTAATGTGATTTTCTCGCTTTAATATTAAATTACAAGTATAACAAACAAATAGTATCTTCTAAAATAGCCAGCCTGATTTTTTGAATTTATTATTAATAAATATCACATTATAACAATCACTCAAATAGTGTGATCCAAAGTAGTTTTGATTACTTTAATACTAATGTTATATTGATAAGAAATCGATTGACTAATAGATAACATTATTTTTTGTTGATAACGTTATTTTACGTTAACACGTTAATATTAATATTATATTCATAACAATTAGAAATAATGTAATTAAATTGAAAATAACATAATCTAATATTAATATTACACTTATATTATATATAAAATAAATATATATAAAATAGAGTAATTGAGGACAGAAAATAATCTTATTTTATAACTTTAATACTAATATGACATTGACATATAACTTAAATTTAAATTTTAAAAAAAATATTAATATAGAAATTAATAATTTTCTCTATAATTAAATATTTTAAGTATGTTGAGAAATAGAGAGAAGGGAAACGAGAAGGAGAGAGACAAATAGAGTAGGAGTGAGAGGGAGAGTGTGAGAGAGGGAGGGAGAATGAGAGAGAAAGGGAGAGAGAGAGGGGAATATTGTAAAAATTATGTATTTTGCATCTTTCAATGAAATAAAATCTTAGAATTGGAGTGTCACAATTTAAGGGAGTAAAAACAAATTTAATTATATTTATAATGATTAAAAATATTATTTATGTTTTTTATAAAAAGATTTGCAAGAAAACAAAATCTATATTTTTATCACTATTAATATATTTAAAAATGATTTCTTTTATCTCAAAAGAATCACTACGGAAAAAAATAAAAATTATCGACAAGACAAATTTATCAGAAATATTTAAGATTTGTCGATAAATTGATTGTCTATAAATTTATTGATAGATTTTTGAGTCTGTCGATAATTACTGACGGATTTAAGATAAATTTGTCATTAAATTTAACGATAGACGATATTCGTCGATAAAATCTTCGATAATAATATTTTACTGATGGATAAGATTCTATCGAAAAAGATTTATCGATAATTTAACTTTTTCTTATAGTGAATAAATACTAGTTTTTATTTATTTATAATTTAAGTATAATAGAAGCTAATAGTTATAATAAAATTGAATACAATTTTTTAGCTTATTTTAAAAATGTAACTACATATTCATTTTTAGTCGTTGTTAACTCATTTTAGAGATTAACCAATATCTATTTCCATAAATCATATAAAATTTTGTGATTGGGTTACTAATTTATTTTTTTTGCACATATTGGCTACATTTTGTAAAATTAGTTAAAAAGGTAACTCAAAGTTAAAAGCTTTGAAAGTTGAAAATCTAAAAGTTAAAAAATTAAACTAGTTAAGTAACTAACTAAAAATAATAACTGCCAAATCTTAATATTATATAATTACATATTTTTAATAATTGTAAAATTGTATATATTTAATTTATTTTAGATTATTATTATGTATTTTTATATAAATTAATTTTCAATTAATAGTTGAGTAAAAATTTATTCTTCATCGTGATTTAATAACTATTATTTCTCGATAAATAATTTTATTGAATAAAAAATAAAAATAAACAAGTGAACATTAAATTAATAATTCTAAAATATGTAAAAAAAAAAAGAGAATTGTAATCATAAAATGGTTTGAACGTTGGAATTTATCATTATTATTTAAAAAAGTAAGATGATAAAATATAATTCTTATTTTAATAAATTATTTTAAACATTAATATAAGTAATTATTTTAAAACATTAATATGTAGGGCACTTTGTCTTATCGAGGAAAGTTACATTTGTTACTTGTCTAATTTTAAAACTTTATGAAAAAGATGTAACACTTAACTAATAGCACAAGACACTTCGTTTATTAAAACAAAACAATAAAAAAATGCATTATTTGATCTTTATCCAAACATACACTCTAGTTGATAATAATATCATAAACTAGCTAATAATAGCACATGTGTAAATATTAATATTTAATTAAAAATTATAAGATTAAGGTACTTCAAATTATAATAGATCGGATAAAAAACCATGATTTTATTTTGATCTATTAAAATTTTAATTAGAATTCTTATCCAATTTGATCAATTTAATTAAAATTCAATTCAAGCCCTTTAGTGAGGACAAGTACTACCAACATTAAAATTGTGCTTAGCCCACCTCATTATCAGCCAACACTACCAATACATAATTGTTTTCAGTATAAAATTTATAAAAGGTTACCATGTTTAGACAATAAGAATATATGTAGTATATTAATTAAAGCTAGCAATTTGAGATTGATGTGATATATTGGTTCCAAAAGTCTATAATCACTTTAGGGTATTTCCTTTTTCATCTTTATGTCTTTCTCCTGAATGAAATGTATAAAAAATAAAAAATATTATTAGTTTTTACTGTATAGTTTATGTTGTTATTGCGGTTATTTTTCATTTCTTTACACTGTTGTTTTTCTGGTTGTATCTTCTTCTCGTTTTATATTTTTCGTCTCTCATGTTTTCTCTACTTAAAAAGAGAGTAGTGTATCATATTTGACTGTGATAGAAATTCTTTTACCCTCAATTTTTGAATTCTACAATTTGAAAGTGACTTTAACATTTTACAATTTAATTTTTTATATATAATTATAACTTATAAATTATACAATGCAAAAAAATTTCTGAATTAGATAATTTTAAAAAAATATTATAAAATACTTATAAATAATACAATTCAAAAAAAGAAATTATGAAAACAAAAACTTTTGTATTGTATAATTTGAGAGAAAAAAAATTATGTTATTAAATTAAAAATGACTTTTTATTGTGTAATATGGAAATTTTTGTGTAATAAAAATAATTTCTAAATTGTATAAGCTGATAAGTTTTCTAAAAATCCGGAAAAACTTAGACCAAAGGGACAGTAAATATGTTTTATACTTAATAGGGTACAAATGAAAAGTTTTGCGGTTTAGGAAGAAATATTCAAGTTCTTAAACTAGGATTGCTTAGCCCTACCTAATTGGGTCCATAAGTTTGATTGGGACGAATTCTTTTTCCACTCCAATACCCTTGTCCTGCACTTTTATAGTCCACCGAAAAATATAAATATATCCTCAAATGATAAAAGACTAAAATATCCTTCATCTCCATTCACCTCCTTAATCACTTTTATCTGCTTTATACGCTTCATCCTTTCTTTGTTTGCATCTAATTTACTGTTTTACTATAACATTCAGTTCAGTCATTGTATCTGTTTTTCACCTTCAGCGTCAACAAAAGCGATCGGTGAGTGTGGGTGAGAGTCTGCAACGTCCACATCACAATCTGGGAGGAGAAGCTGCGTATTTGCTTCAATCTGAATTAAGCTTCAAACAAGTGAAAGATAAGAAATTTTATATGTTTATTAGGAATTTGTGAGTGATATTGATGATTAGAGTAGTTAATTTGATGATTGGGTTGTCGTCGACGGTGAATCTGTGTCGAAGAAGACGAACTTCATATGAACCGGATACCACGTGCCCGGTTTACATTTTGGAAAAAAATTGTAAACCAGATGGGGGACCATCTGATTCACATTTGCAAATGAAAATGTGAATCGGATGGCCTCCCATCCATTTTACAATTTTTTCCAAAATGTAAACCGGATGGGGTGCCATCTGATTCACATTTTCATTTGGAAATGTGAATCGGATGACCCCCATCCGGTTTATAATTTTTTTCAAAATATAAACCGGATGGGGGGTCATCCGATTAATCGAATGATACCCCGTCCGATTTACATTTTGAAAAAAATTATAAACCGGATGGGGGTCATCTAGTTCAGTATTTTTCTATTTCAAAAAACAGAAGGTCCTTTTAGTCATTTTCATAGAAACAATTTTGACATTTTAAAAATATATGAAGATACAGGACGAGAGTATTGGGGTGCAGAAAGAATTCGTCTTTTATTGGGTTGGTCAAATAAAGATAAAAAGAAATTGGGTTTGGTTGCCAGGTAGCTTGAAATAGTACTAAGTTAGACCATCAAAATCTTTGCTCAAATTAAATATGGGGAGAGTTTGTTCAATCCAATTTTAACCTATGACTTGAGATTACCGAACTGAATATCTTGGTTTTTTAGCGTTAATATTAAGATGATATTGACATCCAATAGAAAAATAAAATAACATGGTCTAATTATAATTTTTTTTCAATTTTATTATATTAATACCACAGTCATATCAATTAGACAAATTATACCAAAAAAATAAACAAACAAGTGATATGATCAAAATATGATTTTGCGTGTTAACTGATATGATTTTACGCGTTAAGTGATAAGATCAAATAAAGTAATATAATTTTTCCGCTTTAACATTAATGACATTAATATTAACCAGATATATGACACATAGTGAAGTAATATGATTATTGGGCTTTAATATTAATATGAATGGTAGGCTTTAACATTATCCAAATTTCCTGACTTTAATATTGATATGACAATCATAACAACCTGACATGATTGAACTAAATAATTTAATTTTCTGATTTTAATATTAATATGACATTGATATCAAATGATGATAATAAAACCCAACTTATGCTTTTTTTTTTTTTTAACTTTAACATCAAACAAACAAATAATGTGACCGAAAATAACCTGGTTTCTCAACTTTAATATCAAACAAGCAAATGATGTGACCATAAGAAACTTGATTTATAAACTTTAATATCAAACAAACAAATTATGATGTGACCAAAAATGACTCAATTTTTTGACTTTTGTTGGAGATTTCACTCGACTAAAGATAAGACATTTCAATACTATATAAAAATAATATATAAGTGAGTGCAAATCTCACCTTACAAGTCGATTTTATAAGTTGTCCTAAAGTCTACTTCTTAAGATGATAATAAAGTTCATTCTAACATGGTTGTTGGATCTATCACACCATCCTTAAATATATAATTTCACGCACGAGTTGAGAAATCTCAACATGAGTGTGAGATGTGTTGGAGATCTCACATCGACTAGAGATAAGGCCTTTCAATAGTTTATAAGTTGGTACAAACCTTACCTTATAAGCCTAAATACTCAACTCGTGCATGAAACTATTTATTTAGGGATACACGAAATACCATATTAAGAAATGAACTTCAAGTCTAACTCAACCTTACAAACAACTAAATGATGTGACCCAAATAAGCTGATTTTCTTACTTTAATATTAATATTACATTTATAACAAACACTCAAATGGTGTGACCCAAAGTGATTTTGATTACTTTAATACCAATGTTACATTGATCAGAAACGGATTGACTGAATACGTTATCTTACCTTAACGCGTTAATATTAATATTAAATTTATAACAATTAGAAATAATGTGACCTGGATTGAAAATAACGTAATCTAAATAATGTAACCTGAACTGAAAATAACGTAATCTAATGTTAATATTACACTTATACTAAACATAAAATGGAGTAATTGATGACAGAAAATAATCTCATTTTATAACTTTAATATCAACCTGACATTTAAATTTAAGATTTTAAAATAAAACATTAATATAGAAATTAATATTTTTTCCTATAATTAAATATTTTAAGTATGTTGATTAAAGTTTGTGTGTCTTATTTATATAAATATATATTAGATGAAATAAAAAATTGATAAACATTTATTAGATGAATAAAAATTTGTTTCTCTGATCTTAGTTCTAAAATATGTAATTATTAAATAGAAAAAGAAAATAGTAGAATACATAATAACAATTTGATTGATTAATGGTGAAAAATGAAAGCATGATGGCAATTTGTAACTAATGACCGTTGATGTTCAAAATGAACAGTAAAGCAAAGTTGAGTTGTCTACAAATACAGCTAGCTACAGAAGATTTAACCACAGTTTCTAATTTTTTTTAATAGCCGTTTGGAGGTGTAACAATGAAAAATATATATAATTTTGTAAAAATAATTTTAAAAAACATATGAAGTGATTATTTTTAAGTAGGAAGATTATGAAATTACTTTTTTAGTATAGAAGTTATGTAGGTACTTTATCTCATTAAATAAAAGTTTTTTATTTATTAAAAAATAAAATTATATAATTAAAAGATAGTATAAAAATAATATAAAAAATAATATTTTTTATGTAATAATATAGATGATAAAAAATATTTCTTAACCTTAATTTTGGGCTATAAAAGGTATACACATATACCACACATATACAAAATATATACAGAGAAGAGCATCTTCCTTTGTTCCTCTTTTCCCCCTTCTCTTTTAGCAGGGTAGAATGGCAATAGGGTATGTCACTTTCTTCCTTCTAAATCACTTTTTTGACTTAACTCTATTTACTTCATTTCTTGGTACATAGATCTGGGCATTCTGCAGCATTCAGGTTCAGAATTGTTACCAGATCTTTAATTTTAATACTATTATTTTAATCATTAGGAAAATTTGTTTTCTCTCACAAAACTTTTTTGTTTCAAATTTAGATTTATGGTTTATATTTTCTAGAAGATCTTTTAAATGTGAATAGATATGTTTTTATTTTTATGTTAAGTTTTATTAAATACAGTATTTTGTTGATGGTGATAAAAAGGTTAATTTTTTCCCTCTATTGAACCAAGTATTTGTGAAATTGACAAGATCCTTTAAAGTCTTTTTCATCTCTTCACTTGTTATAGTTATTTATATATATATATATATATATATATATATAGAAGATTTCTTTATGTAATATATTTTTATCTTTTTAGTTTTCAATTTTTTAAATCAATTGGGTATCATAGATGAGTTTTTATCAAAATTTTAATTTATTAACTCTTGATTTGTAATTAGAGCTGTGAAAAAGGGCTTGGATCGATAAATTTTCTCAAATCTGTTAACCTAGTGCGGTAGGTCCACCGCAACAACCAACTTCGTCGGTTCTGCTCATATTTTCTTAAATAAATAAAAGTAAAAAATACTAAAAAATTAATTTTAATTTATTATACATTTTTCAAAAAAATATTAATTTTAAATATATATATATATATATATATATATATATATATATATATATATATATATATTACATTCTTTAAATAAAGTTTTCTACTTAAACTAATTTTACAAAATAAATTATTTTCTTTTCTTTTATTTTTTTATCATGTCGCATGATAATCCACCTCTTAATAAGATAAACCAAAACATTGAGTCTGGTGGATTATCAGAGCAAACCAATTTTAAAAAATCAATAATTATGTATAATGAATTATCCATTTTTTCAATCCAAATTTCCAATAAATTTTTTTATCTATACCCATCTTTTAATAAAATTTGATGGTTTTACTTTCACCTATGTTTTTTAATTTTGTTTTTTCTAACTTTTTTGTTTTAATTTATACAATGAAAAAAATTCATTTATATTCTCTATAATGTTTGATATTTTAAAAAAAAAAAATATTGTCCTCAATTTTCTCGTAATAATTATGCTAAAATTATATATATATATATATATATATATATATATATATATATATATATATATATATATATATATAATATAATGATTTACATTTATTGCTTTAAGTTACTTTCTCGTCTCTCACACACACTCTCTCTCTCTACATGCATGTCCTTACACGTGGTAAAGGTAAAGGACAATTAATCTCTTTTACGTAACATTTTACAGTTGATAATAATTTCAACTATTTATTTGTCATTACTTTTGCAAGAACAATTAGCATTTTGTTGTTCAATTTATATTCTAACATTTTTTTTCTAATTTAATGCCTTTAATTTTCATGTTTGAACAGGAATCCTGAATCTGAATTCAATCCCATCCATGAAATTCAGTTTGAACAAGTGCTGGGTCGTTCAGTTGGATTTCCTGATCCTGTAGGAGAATTCCCGATGCAAAATCAATCTGAAAATGTTCAACAGGTATACCACAAATCTGCTTTTCTATTTTCTATTCCATAGAACTATTTTTAATTCAACTATTTCTTTTAGATAATTGCTTTGCTATTTTCTAAAAATAAAGAATGATTGTTTTCTTATTTTGGCTTTTTTAATTTTGCCAATTCCGTTATCTAATTAACTAATTGCAGATTCTAAATTTTTATCTTATATTTGTACATTTAATTTTCCCAAAACAATAAAGGACTCTTAACTATTTTTTCATGCCTAAGGTAACAAAAATATTTTTCTAAAAATAGTTTTATATATTCTTTTGTTCTTGTCCATAGAATTGGCATGATGGATTCTGTGTTATTCACACACTACAATTAATATATACTAAAATAGACTGAAAAACCCATAAGAGCTTCCTTCATTTCATCAATTCAATGACAAAAACATAGATATTTTATTTACAAGTATTTATAAACTTTTATTTTTGTTTTGTTTCATAACATTTTCCTTAATTTTTTTCAGAATCCGCAGCAAGGATTATCGGGCTTTCATCATCATCCTAATTGTTCCTTTGAAATAGGAGAGTCATCAACATCCAGGAATCCTACGGTTGGGTCCAACTTAGATCTGAACACCCAACAGGTATAATTCCCCATTTTGATTTTTCTAATATTAGTTCAGTGTTTTATTCAACAACATAATTCATTCAAGTAACCAATTATCGTTTATGCATGCTTCCGTGTGCTATGTGTGGCAAGAGAGAGAAAGAAAAATATTAATAAATGTTTAGGAGAGATGTTTTAAGGATGTTTTAATCATTAATGCACTTCAATTAATGTTCATTAATTCAACTAATGACTCATTCATCAAATACTTTGAATGATGCATACTAGTCTAAATTTTGTGTTTATTTTTAGAAAAATAATACATTTATATTAAAAACAACCATTTCATAACCATATTATAATAATATAACAAATAAAAATAAATAATTCATAAGTTAAATGAAGTTATATATATATATATATATATATATATATATATATATATATCATTAGTCTTATTTTTATAAATAGTACATGCCAGTTTTAATATACAAATTTGTCCTTTCCTTCTGTTTCACAAAACTCTACTCAAAAATTGTGATTTTTGTTCTGTCATATACCTTTTTTCTTGTTGTGTTTCAGTCTCTGCAACAAGGAATGCTGAGCCTTCACCTTGATTCGTATGAAACAGGAGAGACATCATCTGCAAGGAATGTTAGGGTATGTTATATATATATATATATATATATATATATATATATATATATAAATAAACAGTATAATACACTTTTGTTATAGAAAATACTAATTTGACACCACTTTAAATATTATACTTCTATTTATATTATATTTCGCACAATGTATTTTGTTAATAAAATATTATATATAAATAAAACGTGTATGAACAGTAGTATCAAATTATTATAGTTTCATGCACTCACTTTATTCTGTGTGAGATAATTCTGTTTTCCGTGCACTCACTTTATTCTGTTTGTGTGAGATAACTGTGTTTCAAACATCAAGCACTTTTATGGTGACTTTCTTTGAATCCAGATGAGAATGAACATGGAAGAGTCCCTGCCGGAATCAGTGTATCCACCTAATCCAGTCATTACAAACCCTTCCCCAACACCCCAACTCAATCCAAACCCTTCCCCACCACCGCAGTTCACGGCAAGCCCTTCCCAGTCACCGCCGTCGTAAGTTGAATTCTCAACTGCAACATCAACTTTGCATACTCTGATATCTATATATATACACACACATATAAACCTAGCATCAATCAATGTGGGGCTACATATATAAACACACACATATAAACCTAACATCAATCAATGTGGGGCTACTATTTTTTATGTTTGAGATTTTGTATTATATATATACTTTTCTGTTCTATCATCAATGCAGGCATTTCGTAAACTCGGTTTATGATCCCTCATTTGAAGCGCGTGGATTACCTTTGGATCCCCATATGAGATTGTTCATCTTTAACAATAATCGTGACCAGCAACAACCTCCAGTGAGGTATTTTTCATTCTATATTCTATTATATTAACACGTTAACATATACATGCACGCACGTGTTTATTATGTTCTATCATCTCATGAATGTAGCAACACAGCCAACGCAAACACTCTTTATGATCCTTCATTTGAGGAGCGTGGATTGTATTTGGACCCTCACCTGAGATGTTTTGCATTGGAACAGGCAAAAAAGAATGGTGGTGAGTGTTTTTTATTGTATGTTTTATTCTATTATCACACACATGCTTTAGGTTTTTGTTGCGTATAATATATATTATAAGTCCTTAATTGTTTGATTTCTGTGTGCTTATGTGTGTATATATTCTTTATGTTTCAGGTAATGGTGATAAGCTGGATCTGAATTGATGGCAAGCATTGAAGTCAAATTGGCAGGGAGCATGAATTCATGTTTGTGCTTTTGAGTCATGAAAACCTAGACAATATTATCGTATTATTATGGTTTTAATAAGCCTTTCGGGCATCGTACTTACATGGGTGTTTGGATATTCAATCGCCTATAGTATTTAAGTTTGTGGATTTGTTTTATGGTTGGTTTTGCTTTGATTATTGGATCTATATTTGAACCTTATATATCAAAATATATATATATGCTCTATTAAATATAAATATATTGCTCAATCACTTTTTTTTTTCATATTTTTGTTAAATGAAATTTATTCATAAATATCTGTTAAGGTAAATAATTTAATTCGATTTTGAAACTTTTATAACTTCAAATGTTGTAAGGATAGTTCATTGGAAAAGTTTTACCGGAAATCACAAGAGGGTAATTTTAAGTTGTAACATTAATTATGGTCTTTGTGTTGATAACTTTTTATTTTTTCTTACCCGAGAGGGACAATGGTTAGCAAAAAGCATAATTAATAAAGCTTTGTGTTGACTCAATTTGTAGTAAAAGTTAGTAAAACTTAAAATACGAGTTTTAAAACGAAGTATAATTTTTGTGATCTTACACAAATTTGTTTGAGATAAAAGCCATGATAATTATCGCACTTTTTTTAAGCCTACGGATATCTCTCTTCCAAAAATTATCGCCTTACAAAAGTTGGAAATTTCTTTTTTCTTACCAACCAAGTCTTTGTATTTCGATAAAATATTGTGACTCATGGATTTTCTTTTTCTTCAGAAAACATGCAAACAAGTTTTTTATTTTTATTTTTTTTATTTTTTATTTTTTTTTTATCGGCAACATGCAAACAAGGGTAGTGGAACGAGAGGTGGATATTCCCAAAATAAATAAGAGATATTCACTTCTTTCAAAAGAGGTCTTAAATACATTTTAAACGTCCTTATAAATTATCAGATTTGTTTTGTTTTTAAAATGTTTAACATTTTTGGTCTGTAAAATAAACGCTTATGTTATTTTTGGTCTTAAAATGGTTTAAATAGTATTTTGAACGTTCAAATAAAGTATTTTAAATAAAGGTTTGGGAACTAAAAAGATTATTAGGGATGCAATTTTTTTAAAAAGATTTAGAAATAGATCTAATAATTTATTATGGAGGAAAAATATATTTGACCCTTTAAGAATAAGAATTTATGATGGTCAAAATTAGTTAAAGAGAGTAAAAATGTTTAATCAATTCAACATGCATATGATAAAAAATTGATTCTTTTAGTCAATAAAAATACATACAAATTTTTAATGCTTTTAAGATATCTGTAAAGAGAAAAGAAATTTAAAAAGCATTCAATATTTTTCTCTTCATTTAATATTTATTTAATTATTTACTGTTTTATTTATTAGTGCATTTATGATTTATAGTCATTTAATATAATTATCTGTAAACCATTTAATATTTTTAAAATTAAATTCTTTTAATTGATTAAATAAAAGCAAATAATTAATGTTTTCAGCAGTTAAAAGTTATTAAGTATTAATTAATATTGAATTTCATAAAAGAAGAAGTGTGGTGGCTTTTAATATATGAAGAAATTTTTATGATAGTTCTAGAAAATAAAATTTATTGCATCATTGATTTTGTAATATGATAATCAATTTCTAAATTCTTTTGCAAACATTGATGTTTACATAAATAACTATTGTTTGAAACTTTTTATTTATAAAAGAAGACACTAACATGAATGTGATATAGGTGTTGTAAAAAGTCACTCAAATTATTTTTTAATAAAAAGCCACTTAAATTAATTTTTAGAATTAAAATAAATTTACTTTGATTAATTTAATATAAACTTAATTGTGTCACAATATGACTTTAATTATTTTTAACAAAGTTGTATTTAATTACATGACTTCAACTATTTAAAAAATAAATAAAGTCATATAATCATATAAGACTTCAATAATTTAAAAAAAATAAAAACCTTTTTAAAGAATAAAGTCATATAATTACATAAGACTTCAACAATTAAAAAAAATAAAAACTGAAATTATGTATTATGTTATGATGCATGATTGTTTTACAAGCATTTAAAAAATTGTAATTTCAAGTTGTGCATTGAAATACAATTTATTTATTATAAATTATTGTTACAATTTGTTTATTTGGATAGTTTTCTTAAAGTTTACCTATTTTAGTATTTTTTTTTTCAAAAAAATACTCCTTGTTCTGTTCATCTTTTTCATTTTTTTAATATCGTATTTTCAAAGTTAATTTCATTTTTTTTTAGTTTCTTTCAAAATTTTCTATTCAATCATGTTGGTCTTTTTTTTTTTTTTT
>Ga0209700_107700_pt1 | contig 14784 bp, 5 predicted proteins | sample SiratroredBW_FD_187528 | JGI IMG/M metagenome (GOLD analysis project Ga0209700, IMG submission 187528) | Root nodule microbial communities of legume samples collected from California, USA - Siratro red BW (SPAdes) (version 2) | ecosystem: Host-associated > Plants > Roots > Nodule | place: USA... | reverse complement strand
ACTTTAAGGTGTACTTTTTCTAATACAACAAGATGATAACCCACTTTTAGTAATAAAATATTAAATTAAGATATTTAATTAAAATATAAACTAAAATATTTTTTATAGGATATTTGGATAAAAAAAACGAGGTTATCAAAATATTATCAGCCTAGTTATTACTTTGCAAAAGAATCAAGTCTTTAGTTTGATAAAAAAAAAAAAAAAAAAAAAAAAAAAAAAAAAAAAAAAAAAAAAAAAAAAAAAAAAAAAAAAAAAGAGAGAAAAGAATAAATAAAGTAAAAAATAAAAGTTAGGTGGTTAAAAAATAAGGAAAATTAAATGAAATAAAATTATTTAATTAGAAAAATATATTTTGAATTTATTCATCACGGTTGTATTTGAACCCTGATGAAAAGGATTGGGATACTGAAATATCTTTATAGTGGAAAATAATATTGAAGATTTTTACTATTGATATTTATCTTTACAAAAAGCTCCTAAAATTTATATGGTCGTTTGAAAAATACCTCTATGGATTATGTTAAATGAAATGTAGATGGATCATAGTTTTGTTTAGTTGTGATTTGTGGTTAAACTTCTTTATGTTTCCAGAATGATTTTGGGTTAATAATTTCATAATTAACTATAATATTATTTCTTGATGTCACAGAGAAAGATGAAAAGGTTACCTAATTATGAATGACTGCTTAAATTTTAATATCTCTTGTATATTTAGAGAAAGCAATAAACTTACGAATAGTGTAATAATTTGGATGTTAATTTGAAGTAAAAGTTTATTTGGTTTGAAAATGTGTTCTTATATATAGTAAACTTTGTTTAGAAATAGATTTTTTCAATATATGAGTTTTGATTTCGTGTTCGTATTTATTTGTATTATTTTTTCCTTTTAATTAATAATAAATAATATCATTAAATAACATAATTATTAAGAAACGAAAATTGGGACTTTGTTACACAGATATTTAGCTTCTCTTTATTAGTAGCACAGGTAGAAGTGAAATTGCAACTGCTTTCCTTCAATCAAGGAGTGTATTTATTATTTTTTTCGTAGGATCCATTTTCTCTTCTTTTCATATTATTCCTTCCATCTTATACAGCTCATATTCAACATCGTTTTTAAATTAACTAAATTTATCTTGAAACTATGTTTACTTACTCACCATAAAAAAAAAATCAAACTCATCTATTTGACGCTTGAAAAAAAATACACCCATCTTAAAATTCATTATTATGGCAACCGAGATCACCACGGCCAATTTTAAATTTATTTAAAAAAAAAATTTAAATTGATAATGGAGTTATTACTATAGCTTTTAATGGAAAACCAATCCATTACATATAGAGAAGTTTTTAATGAAAAACTATAAAAAAAAGTTTATGAACCAGATTCAAGATTTAGAAGTCGATTAAATAACATCTAATCTTTAATTAATTAAATAAATAATAAACAAATAAAATAATAATAAAGACATATTTTAATTTTTTAATTTTTTGAATCCAACAATTGGGAAAAAATAGATCTTTAATTTTTTAAAACATTTTTTTTACAAAACTGTTTTATACATTTTTTTAATTTTTTCTAAAATTGTTTGATACTTTTCTAATTTCCAGAACTGTTTTAAAATTTAAAAACTGTTTTATTATACTTTTTCAAGTTCTTAAATCTGTTTTAAATTTTTGAAATCTGTTTTATTATATTTTTAAAATTTTTTCTGTTTTTAATTTAAAAAAAAACTGTTTTATTATATTTTTAAAGTTTTTAAATATGTTTTTAATTTTTGAAAACTGTTTTATTATATTTTTTAAGTTTTTTTAAAACTGTTTTATTAATTTTTTTAAGTTTTTTTTTTTAAAACAGTTTTTGCATTTTATTTTTGAAAAGAAAAAAGAATTGTTTTATATTTTATTTTAAAGATCTTTTTCGTAGAAGTGTAAATACCATAAAACAAATTAAAAGAAAGAATACGTATATAATTTTCTTTAAAAATTCTATAAAAATAAAGTTGTAATAATTGACAGGGACTTTGAATTATATACATATATATATATTTTTTTTCTTTAGATAATGCAGATATTAGGTTAATGATTTCGAAACCTAGAGTGGCCAAAGTTTTAATTCATGTCTATCTAAGATTGGAATTATTATTATTGAGGTAATTTGTGTACAGTGAATTCACGTGTATCCATTCAGATGGCACCCTAGCTAAGTTGTTCGAATGGGAAGGGCACCGGCGCTCTTGAATAACCCTTTTCTTTTCCCTTCTATTCTATGTTGGGGCTCAAGGCAGGAGGAGATCGTGACAAAGGCAGCGACGGAGTATGAATACGTGATAAATCAGTATTTTAATGACATGGTCAATTTAGATCAAGAGCATAGCAGAACAATTAACAAGTATAAAACACATTTTAACTTTTAATTATATCTTCAACAATGAATTGTATCACAACTAACAAATATTATTATTGCTAGTGTAAAGCCAACAAAATAGCTAACGAAAGAGACGAAGGTTAAATGAGATAAGTCTGAAGAGACAAAAAAAAAATAAAAAGAGATGCATTTACGATTTTTAATCAAAAGATAAAATCTTTCATGACAGTAAGAAACGTGAATTGGCACTGAGGAGATGAGAATTATTGCTTATGTGGCAAATATCATTAATAGAGAAGTGAGGTGTAAATACTAACTTCATTTAATTTCTTTACTTCAGGCAACCTCTTAGTGAGTGAGAAACTCGGAACTATTGCTTATGTGCTAACACGATTAATAGAAAAGTGAGGTGTAAATACTAACTTTATTTAATTTTTTTTACTTCAGGCAACCTCTTAGTGAGTGAGGAACTGAGAAATATTGCTTATGTGGCAAACACAATTAATAGAGAAATGAGGTGTAAATACTAATTTTATTTAATTTTTTTACTTCAAGCAACCTCTTAATGAGTGAACTGGGCTTCAGAGAACTATTTTTTATTATTTTTATCAAACTGGGTCAAAACCCTTAAATTCTTATTAAATTGGACTCACTTAATTTTTTTCATCAATTTATTTTAAGACATACCTAACACTTTTTTTTTTATTTTATAATTTTTTTATATAAATTACATTTTATACTATTTTTATTTTTATTTAATTAAACTTTATTTATAAAGTCAAAGTTTTTTTTATTTATTCTAAATAGCAAAAGAAACTAAATACCATGTTAAAAAATTTTATTTTCTTATTTTTTATTTTTTTTATTTTTTACTTTTTTCTTTTTTATTAATAAAAAATAATTTTTATTTGTCTGAATGAAATTAGGTATTAACAATTATAATAATATAAAAATATATATTAAAATTTTAAAATAAAAAATAAAATAAATATAATTAAAATATTATTATTTGTTAAGGGGTGTATTTGACGGGGGTAAAAATATCACCTCCCTTCTTATACATGTATTCATGTATAGTAAATACTAATTATTCAAGATGTTCCTAATTGCTTTAGCTAGATCATTTATTATTTAACAGAAACGTTTATATTGAAACTGTCATTAGAGAAAGGCAGTTTAATTGGGTTTCTTTATTTAAAATTATATTTTTTTATTACGAATTTGACCGTTATTCATATAGGTATTTATTTTCCCAATTATATAAGGGGATTGCTTTCATACCCGTTGTTTGGACCTAAAATATCTCCCATCCCAGAGAGAAGCCAAGTAGTGAGAGAGATTGGAGTTCCAATAATAATAAAGAGGATGATACTTTGACACTCAGAAGAGTGATTTATCATCATTTGAGAAAAATAAAATAAAATATTATTTTATTAAAATATAATATTTTATTATAAAAATCAGGAGTGAAATGGTATAATTTTACTACAATGAAGTCAAATAGATTTATTCTAATAATAAATTTATTCTAATAATAAATGAACCTCAACTTTATTACCTAGAAACTTTACTTTAGACTCTACACGTTGTCATATTATATCCAAACTTTATAAAAACAAATAAAGGTAAAATAATAATTATAAAATAGTTACTAAAAATTTTTGCACTTCAAGGTATCACGGTCTATGGAATGGGCCCTAATTAAAAAAAAAAACGTAGAAAGCGATTCTTATACTAACTACAAACTCACCTAAAAAGACATTTTCCGAAAAAAGGAGAATACAGTGAAATCATCACTCAATAGTCAGTTTCAGTGAAGAAAACGGAAGCAATGTCAGAGTCGCGGCTCATTAAGAAAAAAAAATCACTCTCATCACCGTGGCAACAGTTATCAACGATGAATCAAAGCTTCAACGCAATTAAACTTTTGCGCATATTATGAAAAGAATCAGTTACCCTGTTCACTAAAGCTTTCCCAAGCCCTGCATTTCAACCCGATAAGGAATGCACAGAGAGCACGAACCGACGCAAAAGCCATTTGATCGTCGCTAAGATATTCATCAAGCCAATTGCTCGTGGCCGTCTCAATCCCAGGCTCAATCTGGAAACCAAGACATCTCTCTATCATGGTCTCCATGTCCGGTCCTACGTCGCCACCGGCTTCAATTTTCGCGTACCAACTCAGATCCAGAGGTTCGATCGCCATCCGCAAACAATGCCTCGAACAGATCAGCTTATACTGATCCAAAGAGTTCCACAAACCGACGAAGGTGTGCGAACGATTGAGGAGGAACAAGCGGAGTTTCCTCGGCACGGTTGTCGCGTGAGCGAGTTGGAAGATGAGGCAGCGGCGGCCGATGCAGAGCTGCAGAGTGTCCGCCGGAGGTACGCCGCATCCGCTGAGAGTAGACTGGACGCCGAGACCGACGACCAGGCGCTTGAGGTGGACGTAGTGGCGGCTGGAGTAGAGCGCTGAGGTGAGCCACTCTCGCACGACGGAGGCCTTGGCCGTGACGGTGACGGAGATTTCAATTCCGGAGTTGTGGATCTCTCGTAGCAATTGGAAGAAAGTTACGTTTTGGGTGCAGAGGTGCGCGTCCATGCCTGGGAAACGTGCGAGGGAAGAAACAAAGCGGGTAACAGATTCAAGATTTTTCAGTTATGGGTCCAATGAGTTCCCGCTGTGAATTAAACCGGTTTAAAATATATTACATATTATATTCGCATTACATATTAAAAATATGCTTAAACAAACTTTGAAAATATTTTATTTATTGGACCAACAAATGGAATGCATATATAAGAAAATATTAGGAATGTATACATTAGTTTTTGTTCTCTGTCAGTGTCATAGACTTTAATTAAAATATTAAATTCTTTATTTGAAAAATTTTTATATATATTTTTTAATTTATAAACAAAGATATTTTTATCCATCTCTAAATTTTTGGAATAGTCGATATTTTCTCTCCTTTCTTATCTAAGTTTCACAAAAGCATATTTCCTAAGTCCTTTATTAGGAAGGATGTTCAATAAACACTCATATGAAGGTAAATAAGTAGTGACTATATAAAAATTTTGATCATAATAGTTTGGCATCTATTGTGACCTATATAAAACTATTTTTACACACAAATTCAACACATAAGAAACTTAAGGAATAGTTTACTATTAAAGGAAAAAGGAGACCTCTACTCAATAATATATCGTGTCTATAATGAATCATCTAAGACAACGTAATAAAGAGATTAATTCAATAATAGAGGTGGCACAATAAACACAAAAGGCATTCCGCAAAGATAAAAAGGAGTTTGGACAATGAATGAAAGATGATAGGAGAGCCCAAGAACAACTTCAATAAAAGAATGAAGAATTTCAACAAATCCTTATGCAAAGAGCAAACAAAAATAAATGATATATAGATATTACAATGATATTGTCAATATCGTATTAATAAAAAGATTAAAACCAATAAAATGACCTTAAGGAAAAAAGTAAAAAGTTATCAAATCACGTTTTATGAATGGACATAAAATAATAAAATCATGTCTTTATACATAAAGAGTTGAAAGGAAACTTGGAAAATACGGTGATGATAAAATAATTATAAGTATAAAAAACTGGAAGACAAAAACTAACGTTTTAAATAAAGTTATTTTTAGAAGCGTTTTCAGAAACACTACAAGCTATTGTCAATGTCAATATTATACAATTTTGCGTGGTCTTTTGAGATTAACGGTGTTACAGTTATGTATGCTTCCAAGCCCAGGACCAGTGATATTCTTACCAAAATAGTTTTTGTAATCATTTAGAATTGGTTATTTGGTATTGCCTATGGGTTTGTAAAAGTAAAAATGTTAAATTATAATATAAATTTAGCAGTGAGAAGAAAGGGAAGAAAGGACGAAACGCATTTTTGGAGCTTAAGTAATTTGTGATGTTGCGTTTGCAGTTTCTATAGTAAAATGGGGAAGGAGATAAAGCTTTGATCTTGGTGGGGCCCGGCAAATCTTGTATTATGAGCACCCACGTGCCTATGTAGCTTGGTCCTTTGACGTGGATTCATGAGACATGATCATGCAAAACCCCTTACCTTTATCAAATCTCAATCGATCAAAAACTAGTCAATAATGATGTACGCGTTTTAGGTAATGAGGTTCTACTACTCATATGAGCATGATTAGTATCTGATTTCGGCTATAATTTTATGGATCAAAACTTCAGAAAAAATAAATAAATAGAGAAAAGTTGTAAGGGCCGTTAAGCTTTTTGTTCTTTTCTTCGGATTCTTTTCACTTTCTTTTTTTATTTTTTCTTCTCGATCTTTCTCATTATCTTTTCTTCATTCTCTACTTTTCCTTTTTCTTTTTTGTCATTTCTCAACTATTGTTTCTTATATTTTTCTCAAACAATTTGACACAGCAAAAAATATCAAGAATAGAATAATACTACCACTTCTTGTAAGAACCGGAGATATTCCTCCTTTTATTATTATCTTTTAATTAGTATGACGTCTTCGTCTTTTAGAGGTATACTTTTTTTGTGTCTTAAGTTAATTTTTAGAGATATACTTTATAAGTAATAATTGTGATTGAATAATAATATCCCTAATAAAATATCAATCTAATAATAAAGTCCTTTAAAAATGCTTTTTTTTTTAGTTTCCTTGACAAATTTTTCAAAAGAAAATATTTCCTTCCAAGACTTTTTTGTCGAAATTATTTCAAGTGTTTATTAAATTAATCTTTCAAGATATTTTGTCGAGATTATTTTAAGAGTTTACTAAATTGATCTTGTACAAATTGATAATGACTTTTTTCTTTCCACTATTCTTGTTTAAGATTACTAGAAGTTGTGATGTTCTAGGGATGTACATCTCCTGTCTTAAACTTGATATAGGATGGTACACTTTCAAAAGATAGCAGTAACATTTACGTTAATTTTCGGTTCATAAATGGTATTGAATGATATTCTACCTATATAATGACAACCTATCTACAGAGTGAGGTCTTTGCATGAATGGACTTCTACTATTATGATCCATGTAACTAACTTATCACTTATGTGACCGAGTCGTAGCTTTAATGTAATAAAATAATAGCTCATGTAACTATTCTGAAAATATTAATTTATTAAAAAACATACTCCACACATAAATATTTTGAAAAATATTTTTTTAACTATTATGTCTTTATTGGAGTCAGTTGAGATTTCTAAACAAATAACATTTTAAAGTATTCAAATTAAGTAATATTGATTTGAGTTGATATAATTTAATGGCAGCATTACCATTTTGATTTTCTATATGTATTTAGTATATGTAACCTTTTTGAAATAGGTTGATTATATAAATTTCTTTTATTGGATATATATTTTATGTAACTTTGTGAATAATTAAGTTAGTATGAGTGTTAAAAAATTGATAAAAAGTTAGGTTACCCGAAATCAGGGGCATCTATAGAAAATATAATGCCGTTGAATTGGGGACCACTGTTCATGGGTTTAGGAAAATCCAAAAAGGAAGTGTCCTTTTACAAAAACTCAATTTTAGATAAAGCTCGCGGATTATATGATCCTATGTTTCATTGGAAGAGGGGCAAACAAAGGGATAAAAGCTGCTTCTAGGTTCTTTCTTCCTTTTTTGTACAGCGGTAGTTATGAGACTCTTTAGTTATTTAAACTACTACATTTAGATATATATCTTTTTGTGACTTCTTAATTCTAAATTTCTAATGCCTTTATGATTGGAGACTATTTTTTTTTCCCTTTACTACCTGTTTATTTCCTCGAAATCCATACATTTCATAGAATGTACATATTCTCTTTTTATTAAAATTAATATTATTAGGGTGGTAAAATATACTATTTTAGTGCACATATCCACCAAGTCATCATTAATTTAGTAAGATAGATTGATATTTTCAGTTTATCCACCCGCTTGATTATGACAATTTTACAAACAAGAGAATGGATAAAACAAGTTGTTCGTAGACTTTTCTTAATTAAAATTTTAAATAAAAAACAATTTAAAAAAATAACCTTTTTTTATACTATATTATTTGGAGATATAGATATCCATTAATATTATAATAATGATTAATACTTACACATCAAGTTTCAATTATGAATTATAATAAAGTAATATTTAGTATGTAAACGTAATAATATTTTTATTTATTTAATTAGACATTAATTAATTAATAATTTTAAAATATTCACATAATTAAGTGTCTTTTTAATATATATATATATATATATATATATATATATATATATATATATATATATATATAATATGATTTTGATCTTTGATTGATTTCTGAATTAGTGCTTTAATTTTGATATTGAAAATCACTATGTTGATATGATTTCTGATAATTTTATTCAATACCGAAGAAGGTTTTTAAAAAAATGTCAGAAAAAATTTATCGCTAACATTTCTCCTTTTTATATTTGTTGATAAAATTTTGCTCTGTCCTCATTTTGTTTCCAGATAAAAGTTCCTCTTCCGCCTCATAAAAAAAAAAAAAAAAAAAATAAATTTTTAATTTTTTTAATATTTTAAAAAAAAAAAAAAAAAAAATCATGTTTGCATTGTATTAATATTTTAAAAAAAAAAAAATCTCCATAACATTATTAACTTTAATCCATAATGTCTATATTGATTAAAGTTGAATACAAAATATTGCGAAATAGAATATTTTTAATTTTAATAAATTTACTTGATGTTATTTTCGTGAACTTTATATTTGCACTATAACTGGAAATATAATATAATATATAATTAGTTCATAAATTAAATTTTTGCTTTAGAATACGGCACGACAATAGTTTCCGACTCTTTCGGTTTACTTATAATTTGTATTAGGGTAAATTATTTGGTCCTTGTGAAACATTGAAAAATAAAATATTTATTTTAATTTCTAAATATGTAAACAATATAATAACATCTATTATTAAAATTTATGAAATTATTTTATTGTTAAAATTATTACAATGCGCTAAATTAGCTGTCAAATTTTATATGAAATATTAATACAGACAATTAGGTTAATTCTAAGTCGAGGATATTTATTTTTAATTCTTTTAAAATAAAAGAAAAGAGTTTGCGCCTATGGTATATTTTATGAAAGGAAATTATTTTTCATGAGCTATACGTTCATCAACTTTTTTATAAATATAAAATGTTTGTTTCAAATTAATTTCAGTAAGAATAATTTAAATAAATATTAAAAGTAAATAAAGTTGGTGTTAGTTTAACTAATATTAATCTTGTTTAAGATATGTTAGACCAATATTAATATAATATATTTTTAATATTTATTTTAGTTATTATTAATTTTATTCATGTTATGATTTTATGTGTGTTTATTACATAAAATTATAATATATAAATAACTCTCAATTCAATATTTTATATTTAAAGATAGTAAAAATGTTGTAACTTATATGAATTTGACTTTAATAAATGATAAGTCATATTCTCTCTTTGTAACTTCTCTATAAAAATAAAAACATTTTCATATAGAAATCTCCTTTATTACTATCTTCCTTTTTTAATCTCATATCTTTTAACTCGATTTTTATTCATGATCATTTAAACCATTTCTACCACATCACAAATTAAGACTAAGTGTGTTGTCATTAAACTCCTCCAATTCAATTCTTATAATTATTTCATCTTGTTTGTCAACCATGATAGTAAAAGTGCTTATGACAAACTAAAATTGTTTAAAAAACTATCATTAATACTGTAGGTCACAACAGTACAAATTAAATTAATATTAAAAAAATATTTAACGGTAATTAAGTTAATACTAATTTAAATTAAATATAAAATAAAAACATATTAATATCAAGTTAAAAATAGTTTAAAAATACATCGTTATTAATTAAGTTTTAATTTTAGTCTCTAATATCTTTTGTAATTAATATACATTTTGTCTAATATTTATACTTTTAAAATTACGTGTATAAATTAAACATATTTTGACTTTTCAATCACGTATTCATAAATTATCAGTTTTTTATTATATAATATTTTGATATACTATTATGTAAAAAAAAAAAACATTTTTTTAATCTATTGACATGTACATTTTATACCAAATTATGTTTCATTTCTGGTTCTAATTCTCATTCTTATGCTAATTCAGTTATAATTTTAAGATGTAATTTTGATTTATTTTTAAATTAGGTACATGATTGAGGTAGATAACATTGAATGATGAAAAATATGCTTTCTACTAATTTAACATCAAAATTGCTTAAATAAAACATTATCAAATGCGGAAAATTTAGTAAAATAATTCAGTTTCCATTTGCACTCGATATTTTTTATTTGTAAAGACACTAAAAATCAATATAAACTAAAAGTACGGATAAAATTTAAAAGTCGATTGTTTGTCTATGTATGCAAGAATCCTCCTCATGTTTAGAGACAACTCATACCAAAAAATGACGATAGAAATGGTGTTTCCTTAGATAAGAGCAATTTATCTTATATTTTATTTAAACATAATAACTTCTTAAATACTAATTTCTTGTTTTTAAGTTAAAAAATATACAAGAAACTTAGAATTAACTTTTTCAGTGTAAAATGAACTCACAGCTTTATCAAATTTATATTTATTCTTCTAAAATGCATTTAAAATTATTAGCATGCTTACATACAAAATCATTCAATTATAACTTGCTTCACTGCAGCATTGATACAAGTGAAAACTTATAAATAAATATTATAATGAATGTGTAGCATGTAATATGTAAAATGAATGAAATGGAAACATAATAAATGTTTGTATACATTTAATATTTAAATGGCGTAAATATTAACATTATTAACTGGGGACAAAATTTTGTCAAAAATAATCTAATATTTTTACTATAAACAGGTTAAATAGAAAACCTTCCCATATAAAAATACTTTAAGAATTTTAAAAATAGTATCACTTCCTATTATAATGTTTTATTTTTATGAATACATTTATTAAAATGGCTAAAATCAGTAAACTTAACTTACGAAGAGAGTTGATTTAAAATCAATAACTTGGGGTAAATCAAACTTAGCACGAGAATTGATTCTCGGACAATATAAGGAGGAGAAGGGCAATTGCATTTTAAAAGATGTATGAGTGAAAAGTATTAGGAGATATATTTCCTATATTATTCATTTTGAGAAAGGATAAAATGCTAATAGGTGTTTGGAGCAGAAGAAAACGAAGGAATTGAGTTGAGATTTGAGGAAGAGGCTATTTGAGTAGGTAGAAAGATTGGTGAGATTCATGAACGACTTCACTAGAATAAATCTGTCCTTATTTTTTTATATGTTTTTCTCTTGTACATTTTATTTATCTTACTATAAATTAATAATTTTATAAAGATAATCTCATTTTTACTTTTCTAAATATAGTCTTATCATTTAAAACAATGGGACTGTATACTGATAAAACTTATTTCAGTTGATTTGATTGATTTGGTTGGCCTTCCCTTCCTCCACTAACAAAAATGTATGATTACTTTTAAAACAGACAATCATATATAATATTTTGAATCTGTTCCAAGCTAATGACAAGAACAAATTTTAATAGATCTTAGTTAAGCAAGCTTTTTTATATACCTAGTTGATAAGTTATAAAATAAAGAAAGCCATTAAAACAAGATGAACCGTTTTAGTTTTGAAAATAAAAAATGAAAACACGGCTTATCCAAGAATAGAGAATGGACTATATATGATACTATCCTTGTAATGGTGATGAATATTAGTAACAAGCACAACATCTATAATTTTTCTCAAGGTTTGTTTGATGATAATATGTACTTTTCAGAAAAATGAAGTTTACAAATAAAAAATAAAAAATCTGTCAGTTTTCCTTGCAAAAGAAATTTGAAATTTTCTTTCTCCTTCAGCCGCGGTGGTAAAAGCAGTGGTATGATCATGATTCACATAACACACTAGTCAACTTATGCTAAAAACGAAAAGCCAGTGTTTGTTTTTTTGCAATGCCAAAAGAAGGTAGGAAATCCCATCAAATCCACGTAAAAAAGAGCGCAAAACCTAGACCAAAATATCCATCTGATTTTCAGCAAGCAGAAATTCTAGAACACATTATCTCTTTTCCATCATCTATGAAGTGGAAATTCACCGAATCCAATGAAGAAAAGCATTGAACACGTATTGGAATTAATGAACAGAAAATACGTGCCCTAAACAAAAGAAAAGCCTCTAATGCTAATAAGTCCAAAATAAGGAAACAGCAGTATGAACAAGTAAAGGAGGAAGTAAACTAGAAGCATTTGTGGAGAAGAGATTAGCATAAAAGAGTTACCTAATAGACGCTCCACACTCTGCTATTCCTTCCCACGAGGAAGGCACAGTAGGCATCAACGGTCGCATAAGCAACTTGATCGTTGCTAAGATATTTCCTGTCCCAATCGCTCACGCTGATCTCCCTCCTCTGCTCTACTTTGTAACCAAGGCATTTCTCTACGATCTTCTCCACCGAATCTTGAACGAGATCCTCATCGTTCTCAGTTTCCGCAAAATACCTCAGATCCAGAGGATTGCGCCACATATCCAAGCAAAAGTCCGAATGCTTCAGCTTCCGGCGGTCCGAATGGTTCCAGAATCCGACAAAGACGTGAGAGCTATTATTCAGGAACGTGCGGAGTTTCATCGGCACTCTGTCGGCGTGAGCGAGTTGGAAGATGAGGCAGCGGCGCCCGATGCAGAGCTGCAGCGTATCAGCCGGAGGATCTGAGCCGGCGGGAGTCCACTGCACTCCGAGGCCGACGACAAGGCGCTCGAGGAAGACGTGGTAGTGATGGCGGCGGAGCGTGTTGAAGAGCCAACGGCGCACTACAGAGGCGGTGGATGTGACGGTGACGTTGACATGGTCTCCGGCAACGTCGACGACGTAGAAGTCGTGCGTGAGAGTTTGTAGGTGGTGGATGACTCTGGCCATGGCTTGGAAACGTGTGAGCGAAGAAACAGAGAAAATGATGAAAATGTTTATTTATGCTGAGAATTTGAAGCGCCTTGTCCTCTGCATCACTGCACACCATGCGCAGTAGTGCCTTTGTACAGTACCAATAATTACTCTTGAAGCTGGTTATTTATTGCTTAATTATCAATATTTAGTCATTTTATTCTTCATTAAACTTTGTATTTAATTATATTTTCCTATATGTTTTTTAATGTGAAATCTACTAAATAAAATAATAAGTGAAATTATTCGGATAGTAGTATTAGAATCTATTAAATTTGTCAGAGAAGTGACGTTCTATTTTAATTAATTTTAATTATGACAGTTAATTAGAGTTAAGATTCTGTTATTCAACTTTTAAAATTGTCAGTTAATTAGAGTTAAGATTTTGTTCTTCAACTTTTAAAATTGTCATTTATTTAATGTCTTTTTTTATCCAAATTTTAAAATTATCAGTTACAATTATATGTTTTTAGTATGTCTTTTTCAAAAGGTCTTATGAATAGAAATTAGAGAGTAAACACAGTCTCATTTTATGCTAATTATTATTACCATCATTTTTATTTTTTTAAATTATAAGTAATAGGGTATATGTGTTGGTAAAAGCATTCATTTTGTTAAATTTTTTGTTTTAGTATTTATCAAAAAAGGGTAAATATTTTTCTATGAAAAAGTACATAAACATGACTTAAATAAAGAAATCGTAACATGATATATTGTTAGTAAAAGTTTATCTTTTCGTTGAAATCGTCTCGCGTTAATATAACTTTAACTTTATTTTTTAACTGAAAAATTATTTTTTTTAATACAACTTTAGCTTTATTTTTAATTAAAAAAAATATTTTTTTAAATTTTTCGTTTATCTAAAATTATGTCATAACACAACTTTTTTTATTTAAAATAGTACTTTTATGACCGAATTTACTTATTTTTATAAAAATAAAAATATTTACATCCATTCAGTAAATATCAAAGAAAATTATACATGTTTAGTGCTTTAGCCTAAGATATTCTGAAAAATAATTTTTACTATTAACTCATTTACTATTCAATTTCAATACAACCATCTTCACTGCCTTGAGTAACAATTATAACTAAAAAAAAAAAAAATATTCTATAAAATATATACTTTGTATTAAGGGGTTCGATAAAAATAATATTACATTTTCAATCTATTACGAAAACTATTGGAGACATATTTTTCCTTTAAATTTACTTTAAAAAATATATATCTGTTGAACATGATTAGGTTAATTTGAAAACTTACTTTAAATAGTTATTTTTAGGAAAAAGATACTTTAAGGTGTACTTTTTCTAATACAACAAGATGATAACCCACTTTTAGTAATAAAATATTAAATTAAGATATTTAATTAAAATATAAACTAAAATATTTTTTATAGGATATTTGGATAAAAAAACGAGGTT
>Ga0209700_107699_pt1 | contig 14788 bp, 20 predicted proteins | sample SiratroredBW_FD_187528 | JGI IMG/M metagenome (GOLD analysis project Ga0209700, IMG submission 187528) | Root nodule microbial communities of legume samples collected from California, USA - Siratro red BW (SPAdes) (version 2) | ecosystem: Host-associated > Plants > Roots > Nodule | place: USA... | reverse complement strand
ACCCATGAATCTAAAAAAAAAAAAAAAATTTTGCACTACGATTCATAAGTATAATGAAAATGACAATTGTGGTAAAAGGTATGCGATAAATTACCACCTTTCAAATGGATACATCCACCTATATTGCACCGGTCCACCAAGTAGTGCTTCATATGGAAGATGAATAGGAAGATGTTCCATTAAATCAAAGAAAGCAGGAGGAAATATTCTTTCGAGCTTGCAAATAATAATTGGAATGTTTTCCTCCATTCTTAATAGTGATTCTCGATTTAATGATGTAGAGCACATATCTTTGAAAAAATGACTGATTTCAATCAAAGGATTTAATACATGGATTGACAATGAGCTAAATGCAATAGGAAGAAATGTCTCCATGAATACATGACAATCATGACTCTTCATACCATGAATCCTTACCTTTTCAACATCAACACATCTAACCAAGTTTGAAGAATAACCGTCAGGCATCCTTAATTCTTTAATCCAACAACAAACTTGTTTAACTTCAGTTGTACTTAAAGTGAAATTTGCTTTGGGCTTTACCATCTTCCCGTTACCTTGGGCCTTCAACTTTAAGTCTCTTCGCCTACAATACAAAGCTAAATCTTTTCTTGCTTTGTCATTGTGTTTTGTCTTGCCAACAACATTCATGACAATATTGAATATATTGTCAAAGAAATTTTCTTCTGTGTGCATCACATCAAGATTATGTCTTAACAAATTATGTTTCCAATAAGGAAGATCCCAAAAGATGCTTCTTTTCGTCCAATTATGCCACTCTCCATATCCATCTATCCTTTTCGCACCACTTTCAGTTATTTTTGGCAAATCCTTCACTCTTCTCCAAACTTGCATAGGTGTCAGCCTAGGAGGGGGCCCATCAGTTTCCACTTCACCTTTTCGAAAGGCTTTAACATTTCTCCGAAATGGATGATCTATAGGTAAGAACCTTCGATGTAAGTCAAACCAACAAGTTTTGCGACCATAATTTAATGTGAATGACTTATGATGTTCCATGCAATGGGGACAAGCTAATTTACCATGAGTTCCCCAACCAGACAACATCCCATAAGCAAGAAAGTCATTAATGGTCCACATCAAATTGGCCCTCATAATAAAGTTTTGTCTCTTTGAAATATCATATGTCAAAACACCAGACCACAATTTCTTCAAATCATCAATTAACGGCTCTAAGAAAACATCAATACAGGCCTTCGGATTTGATGGACCTGGTATTAAACAGGTTAAAAACATATATGGTTTAGACATACACAATTCAGGCGGGAGATTGTATGGAGTAACAATGACAGGCTAACAAGAATAAGGTGATGACGATGCCTGAATGTAAGGGTTAAATCCATCTGAGCATAGGTCAAGTTGAACATTACGTGGATCAGCAACATAAGTAGGATGTTTTCTATCAAAGTGCTTCCAGGCTTCACCATTAGATGGATGACATAACCGACCTTCCCTTCTCTTTTCATGGTGCCATGTCATGTGTGGCGCAGTTTGCATAGAAGCAAAAAGTCTTTGTAATCTTGGAATCAAAGGCAAATAGAACATTGACTTAACTGGAATTGGTTTTTTCTTTCTTCTCGCTACATTAATTGGATGGTATCTTGGTTTGTGACAAAACTTACATTGAAGAAATGATGCATCTTTCTTTCCAGTATCATTATCATAAAACAACATACACCCATTCACACAACAATCAATCCGCTTAACTGTCAATCCCAACTTTGATACCAACCTTTTAACATCATAATAACTAGTTGGCAATTCTGTTTTTGTAGGACTTATGTCCAACAACAGTTTTGTGAAATTCTGTAAGCATTTGTCAGGAACATTCCAATTCGACTTATAAGAAAGAAGCCTAACACATACTGATAATTTGGATTCTGATGACCCTTCAAATAATGGCTTGTTTGCCTTTGCCAATAAATTATAAAATTGTTGAGTGTCTTTAGTTGGAGGCTCTTCTATGTTACTTGATTGTACTCCTTGAAGGGCTTCATGTTGCCAGAGAGCACTATTCACCATCTCTTCCATTGCCCCAAATTGATCCATTTCAGTCATATATACAGATGAACTTAGGCCAGAAACACAATTATCACCAACGTTGAAATTAACATCCCTCATATCTTCACCATGATCAGTCCAAATCCAATAATAGGTTTGAACCCCTTTTTGTATAGGTGAACTTTGACGATTTCATCCTTTAGAATCCTTATACCATCACATTTAAGGCATGGACATCTAATCCCTCCATCAAGTTTATAATATTTATATTGTCTTGCTTTTTGGATGAACTCTTCAACCCCTGTTACAAACGATTCCTTCAAACCTCTTCGCCCAGTATAACATCTATCATACATCCATCTACGATCCAATGGAATTCGATCCATCCTCAGGAAGTGTTTATATGAGGGCAGTATGGTCACCGGTACAACAAAACACAAAATAATTCTGTTACAAGAAAGATCCAGCTGTATAGGAAGGGCACATTGTAAGCAGATATGAAGGAATCCATCTCTTAAAAATTACATGGTGTTATATATATATACATATATGTATAAGCATCACATAAATATTACTGATACATATATGCATAAGCATTATATAAATATTACTACAACACATATAGACAACATCCGTACCTGAGAAAGCGTAAAGAAGTTTCTCACTAAAGGAAAATCAAATGTAAAGGTTGTGGAGACATAGAAACCAAACACAACTTTAGTTTCTCTTCAACCTCCTTCCTTACTTTTGTCTTCACACTTGTTAGAAATAGTTAAGTAGGTAGTCAAAGGAACAACTGCATCAAACCCTTAGTTACTCAGCTGCACCTTAAGAAAAATCAAAACAAAACAAAAGAAAGGTAAGCTTTATCCTTCTCACCCTTAATTAAAAAAAAACACTTCTGAATCCATTGACGAAGCTTATGTGTTTCGAAATCCGGAAATCTCTTACAAATCCTCCAATTGACTGAGTGGCGACACAGAAACCATTGATTAAAATCGTCGCTCTTCCATCGTTTCAAATCATTCACCAACTACGATTCCTAAAACTCAATCACGGGATATATACGAAATCAGTTACCCACAGATTTATCAATGGAAATCTAAAAATAACTTACCGACGAAATTTACCGACGGAATTTACTGACAGATTTATCGACGAAAGTTAAAAAATAACTTACCGACGGATTTACCGACGAAAGTTAAAAAATAACTTATCGATGGAATTTACCGACGAATTTATCGACGGAAGTTAAAAAATAACTTATCGATGAAATTTACCGACGAAATTTAAAAAAATAATTTACCGATGGAATTTACCAACGGAATTTAAAAAATAATTTACCGACGGATTTATTTATTTTCCGTCGGTAAATGAATCCGCCTTTACCGACTGTCTTTTCCATCAACAATTCTGTCGGTAATTTAAATATTATTGAAGGATTTTTATCCGTCGGTATATAGTACTTTTCTTGTAGTGATTTGTCGACGATTCAAACACTTAGAGAACACAAATTTGTCTCTTTGTGAGATACCCACAGACTCGACCACTCTATTATGGAAGTTAACCCTAAGCCCTGCGCCATCTCAAACGACCTTAATATTGATTTGACTACCAGCACATTATGATATGAAGGTTCACAAAAGAATAGCGTGTCATCAACAAACTGCAGTAGGTCTACCTGCACTCTCTGTGTTCCCACCTCCACCCCCTTGAACAAGCCAACTCTTTTAGCTTTTCTAACCAACCTAGTAAGCCCTTCAACAACTATAAGGAATAGGAATGGCGCCAGTTGATCACCTTGCCTAAGTCCCATCTTTGGTTTAAATTTGTCCGTAGGGCTACCATTCACCAGTACCGATACTGTGGCCGATTCCAGGCAAGCTTTAATCCATTTGCAATTAAATCCTAATCTCCCCAACATATAGTATAGAAACTTCCAGTCAACCGAGTCGTATGCTTTTCAAAGTTGACTTTCATAAACACTCCACCTTTCTTTTCCTTCTTTAAATAATCCATTGTCTCGTTTGCTACCAAAATGTTATCCAACATACCCCTACAACTTAGAAAAGCATATTGATTTACCTCGATAGTAGGTAATACCTTCTTAAGTCTATTTGCCAGGATCTTAGATAAAATTTTATAAACATAGCCCACTAGTGAAATAGGTCTAAACTCATTCAGATTGGATAGGTTATCCTTCTTAGGTACCAAGGTTACCCTTCTTAGGTACCAAGGTTATAAAGGAGGCATTACATCCCATCAGAATAAACCTCTACTCTGAAAACTGAATATAATTATGACAATATCCTTACCAATGACCTCCCAGTTATTTTTGACAAAAAGGAAATCGAATCCGTCTGGTCCCGAACACATGGAGCTACCGCATTGGCTCACAGTTTCTAGAATTTCCTTCTCAGTTATATTACTACACAATAGATCATTATCGACCACAAAAATACTCTTAAAGCGTACTCTATCCAGGTTTACCATAATCCTCAGATTTACACCAAACTTACTCTCGAAATACCCCTTTACCTGGCTTCTCACAATTAACACATCTTCACACCAATCACCATTAATTTTGAGTCCTACTAAATCATTCTTTGCTCTCGTCCACCTCAATCTAGAATGATAAAACTTAGAATTTGTATCCCCACTATCAAACCATTCAACTCTCGCTATCTGTTTTAACATAACTATTTCTTTTTCTTCCAAACTTCTCAGATGGCTTAACAGTTCCATCGTTTTGCTCTCATGTCATCTCAAAGGATCTCATCATCATCATCATCATCCTGGTCTAGGTCCTACATCTCCTCAATCAACCGTTGTTTTCTAATCTTCATATTACTGACAACTTCCCTATTCCATCGTTTGATCTCTATTTTCAACTTTTTTAACTTTACCCTTATACCTTCCAAACTATTTCCACATGATGTGGGGACTTCCCATGCTTTTCTAACCACCTCTTTGAATCCTTTCTACTGTTGTCACACATCAAATGTACAAAATGGTTTTGGCCCCAATCAGTGACATTGCTCTTAACAACTAACGCACAACAATCCAACACCTGTCTGCTCATCACAAATTGTTTAGATCTCGACCATTGCGACAACCACTCATCAGACACAAGAGCTCTATTCAATCTGTCCTAGTTGTCCCATTAGGTCTATACCATGTAAACTTCCTCCCCACAACAGGGATGTCCTTTAGGTCACACCTCTCAATAAATTCCCTAAATCTAACTATATCACCATTATTCACCGTACCATTATTAGTCCATCTCCTTTCAGACGCGCGTTAAAGTCACCAATCACACATCTAATTGGGCTGATAACATTTACCAACACATCTTCAATTTCTCTCCATAACAACACTTTCTCTTTACTAGCGGATGGAGCATATACATTCATTATGACTACTTTGACATCTTTCCCTGAAGCAACACATTTATAATCTCCTACAACTAAAACATAACCTTTCTCGTCCACAAATTTTGCATAATTAAAAACCTTATTATCCCACATAGTCAAAATACCCCCTCCTTCACTGTCTATCCCTTTATGAACCCAACTAATAGCGTTACTACCACAAAGATTAAAACACTTAGATGAATTCACACGAACTAACTGTGTCTCCTTCATAAACAACAATCTAGGTTTTTCCCTACCAATTAACTCTTTAATATACTTCCACTTGACATCTCCCCCCAATCCCCCAATCCCCTATATTAATACTTATTATCTTCATAAAAGTTGATTCCCATCATCACATGATGCTTCTCTCAAATCTAAGTTATCCCTTTCCTCCATCTTCGGAAACCTCTGAATAATACTCTCTTCACATTCATGACAGACAAGACCTATTTCCTTAGCAATTCCCCACAACTTGAGTTCTTCTATACCTTTATTTGAGCTTCTCAGCCTTCTGTTGTAGTTGGAAATATTGGTATTAATCATGGAATTAGAAAGAGATGGAGTAGCCAACCTGGACCTCATGTTTAGATCGTTTCCACTTAATTGAATAACTCGTTGCCGTTTGGAGCTCGTCTCTTCTCTCCACATCCTCCTAGGTTTATCAAACAGTTATGGGTCCATTGGTTTTGCTCTAGTGTTTCAGAAACGACCCTGAGCACGTGAAGCATTAGATTCATCTAGCACCTCCAACGGCACTTGCACACAGTCCTCCACAATTTCCATTAGCGTGCACCTGGACTCGATAACACCATGCTGAGCCTAATAGCCTACGTCGTCGTCACCGTCCCCATCGTTGACTGCGCCTACGCCGTTGCAGTCACCGTCTGCATCATCAATGTTGTCGCCCTCCGCCAATGGAGTCACGCCACCTGCGCCTACAGATCTACCTTTGACCGCCACCCCCTCCATAGCATGTTCTTCCCCACCACGTGTTGCACCAAGGCAACCATGGATATCGTCGCCATCGATGGCAACTATAACATTAGTCGCCGCCCCCTCCGATCTGCGTACACCACTGTTGGCTACAACTTCTTGGTCCTTAACTGCCGCTTTCGCCTTCTGCACGAACTCTGACCAGCGTACGCCTCCGTCGTCATTGCCTGCTGCACCGGCTGGACACCGTTAACCACGCTGTCAACCTCCATAGGTGTGCCCCCACCGCTGCTAATAGCATGGGCTGCACTTAGGTGATGATCCTCGTTTGTGCCAAGATGGTCTTTAGGCCCATTACACAAGTCACCCACAGTACCAATCTCACAAGCCTGTTTAATGTCCACACTGAAAAATAACCTAGAAGGTGAAGTCTCGCCCATACCATTCATCGGTGGGGAAATTATCCATTTTGCATTCTTTTCCTATTCCAACACTATACACATCTGAGGCATAAACACAGTTTCCATGTTGAGTATGTGTTGTACGTTGCTAGCCGTTTTCGTACAACACACTCGCGGCCCAGCTCTGTCCTCCCCTACCTTTTGTTCCTTTTCCATTTTTGGTTGGTCGACCACTCCCCTCAGTCGTATACCGTCCACTGGTTTAGGTTGACCAAAATTATTCCAACGACATTCAACCTCTATTGCCTCTTCCACATTACGCACACCCCTACCATTATCCCACCCAACATCCAAAGATTGAAGGCTATCTCCTACTATCGTGTCCATTGCGGAACTACTGTCGGAAATGGCCTCTTCATTGAGCCAACAACTATGTTTTTTACACTCGACGTATTAGTATTCCTCCTCCACCGAGACTTGGTATACTCTATCATTGATCCAACTTTCCTGAAAAATTTGAACCTTGGACGCCATTGCTAATCTTACCTTCAGTCTTGTAAACTCCACATGTTCCCAATTCAGAGTTGCTTTGTCAATGTCAACTAGCATTCCAACTATATGCAGTATCTTTTGAAAGCAGTCGACTGTCCAAAGATGCAAAAGAATACCTCTGTATCTCGTCCACACTTCTTTATTCCCAACAGCCGTAACTATGTCCCAAGGTTTGATCGTTTCAAATATCGTACTCAAGCTTTCCTTACTAGCTTCAACTATATTAGTTAGCTTCACACCATCTTGGCTCGTTAGTAGGACATTTTTATCTCCAAGATATCTCGTCGTAATGGATCCGAGACCTTCCTGTAGCAATTTTTTGTGTAAAATCTCCATAGACATATACTCTCTCAAGGTACCTACCCAACTATCCTCCAACAAGGTAGTTTCAATGGTTGTGTTGAAATAATTCGTCCTTTCCATTCGTTCTTATTGACCTATGAAATCCCTTTTCTGATACTGCTCTGACTCTGCTTCTGGTTTCCCCCCTTCACCCTCCATTGCTGACCAACCTTACCTTGTTGTGTTTTCTGTTTATTCTTGAGACCCTGTGGGGTAGACATGGCCTGTTTATAACCATCGTGTTTCCGATATCTCGGGAGGTTAACATACAACTTCACTATTCCGATGTGAATAGAATCCAGCTCTGACTCCAGTTTAAATACATTCTTAACATCACAATATTGCACAAAATCAAACTTATTCCCCCATCTGTTAAGTTTCTTGGATATGATCACTTCCTCTACCCTCCCCCATCTTTAGAAAAATTTCCACATATCACGCTCACCATAGCTATTAGGGAAATGAGAGAAAAAGAAAGTGGTCACCTCACTACACCATTTTTTAGTTTAGACAACACTTTTATCGCAACCGCCAAAAAAATGTTGCCTAAAACAGGCAACGATTTTTACATGTTGTCTAAAACGTAGGTTTTATTTCATAAATGGCCATGGTACACATGAAAAGTGTTGTTTATTTATTTTAGACAACACGTAAAAAACGTAGATAAGTAAAAGTTACTTAAGCCCATACTTTTTAAAATGTAGATATTTTAAATAACGTTTTACAAAATGTCGTTTAAAGTACCTTTAATATAATTCTAAAAATTGATACTACTAAAGACACAATAAAAATAATACTAAAATAAAAGTGCATCTTAAAATTTGCCAAAATTCCCGATTGCGCTAAAAAATCCCGCTCTCTTCTTTAATTATCGTGTCTTCAATTACTCATTTTCTACAACCACCAGTTCACCCACTCAGCCCCACCGTTTGCTTCATTCTCCTCCGTTGTCACTTTTTTTCTGGTCAACTCCTCCACGATCGAAGAAGGTTTTAGCGAAATTAGAGGTGAAGGAGCGTGGAACATCAGATTTAGGTATTTTATGACATTTATTTTCACTGTTTTCATTATGAAAATGAGATGGAAAACAATTTTACGGTTCAGGAGGAAAACAATTTAATGTGTATTTTAGGGTTTCATCTTTCGGAACTGAAATGCGTGGTTTAGTTTCTGTCTCCATGTTGTGATATTTCTGTGCAGATTCCACTTGGAGTTGTTTTAGCCATTTATCTATTGCTCCAGCGCTTATTGCAGGAAACTCCATTGTGCTTAAACCCTCCACTCAAGTTTTATAGACCATATGCTTTGTGATATTCATCTTCATCAATGCATTTCATATCTGTCTTGATCTTGGTTTGAAGTAAACCCCCTTTTTGGATCTTTTGATCTTGGTTGGAGGAGACGATGTTATTTATGATTGTCACTGTTTAAAGGAGTGAATCGACCATTTGTCTGCTCTTCCATTCCCTATTCTACTGTGCTACTCGTACTATTAGTTTTTTCCCACTGCTCACAGTATTATTTTATTATAAATACGAATTTGAATGATTTGTTTGAGGTAGCAAGTACTCAAGTAATCTGAAAAATCTGTAAACTAGCTGAGAAAATCTTTTGGTTTGACTCATCAGTTTCAAGCTTCCACGTCGAGCTGAGTATAATTGTTGTTGAAACAACGAATTTGTGTCATGAGATTGCAGTGTACAGTAAGAAGCACATGCACTGGTAGTGCAACCATTTAAATTAAGAACAGTCAAGAACAATTTGCATGTAAAAGACCTCAAAGTGATAGTAAGTGAGATATGAAAAAGATATATAAGAATCTTAATGGAAAATCAAGAAAAGTTGATAAAATATGGCATGGTGCAATCTTTGTATTTAGAGTATCAGTATACATACTAAACAGTCCATAGAACCTTTCACATGGTTATAGGGTAGCTTATTAAAGTATACAAAGTCACAACATAATACATAGGGTAATTCTTAAATGAATTCCACCCATTCAATTCTTCATATTTCCTAGGCATTAGCATTCCTATATATCATACTGGATAAAAATATAGAAAATCTTAGTCTTTATCTTTCGCAAGCTAAACTCTTCAACTGCACAAGATAAAGGAACAATATTAGATTTAGGGTTTTTATTTGATAAGACTGTGTAAAGCTATCAGACTTATTATTTTGAGTATGTTTGGATAAATATTTTCTAAGAATTTTTTCATAAACTAAAAAAATAAAAATGTAAAAAAATTATTTAAATTATTTTATAAATTAATTTATAGATTAGTTAAATCGAGGACCATCAAACACAAGTTATATAATGAATCATGTTAAACCTATTCTAAGAAAGAAAGCTTACACAAATTGGAGGGAGACGTGGTCTTGTCCAACATATTGGTTATTATTGGGTTGTAATCTAGTGGTTTCACTTTTTGGTCCTTTTAATAAACATATAATAAGCTTTTTGGAATCCTAACATTTGTGTTTTTTTTGCTTTGTTGCAGTAGTCTTGGGATGCTCAAAATCTCTTGTATCTCACTCTAATTTGGCTTTTATCTCCTCTAGACACAAGGTGGTTTCCAAGGAAGGAAAAAAGAAGTGATCTTCTCTTCAAGGCAATCTTTTCTTTTCCAATTTCAGTTGGTGTAATATGCAAAATCAAACACTTTACTGCCAGATCTTTGAAAAATTTTTGTTATGAATATTGTTTTCAATTCATGACCATGCTTAAGTTATGATAGGTTGAAATCTAAATTCTAAAGTTTATTGATATTGTCTTTTGTGAAGAGTTACGTAAGTATAATTTGATTCTATGAAGTTAAATAGTATTAATTCACTTTTTGTCATTGGATAATGCTATGTTGCGTAGGAAAGTTGAGCTAATTATTGAAAGTTCTAAATATTCTATGAGTTCTAGTAGTTGAGAGAGACATAGAGATTAAATTTCAAACTTTAAAACCAATATTTATTAAATTTTTGTGGTTGAACTGTAACAAACGTATTATCCACGTTCTTCACTGTTAAAGGTGTTTTTTTTTTCACTTTTTTATGGTATGAAAATTTATTATGATTTGATGCTCTTGGCAAATGATCCTGAAAAGACTACAAGTAGCCTTATAATATTAATTGAAATGTGTTTCATATTTATATGACTCCTCCCATAGCTTGTAGAACCCTATCGTTGAACTTTTCCTCCTAGCTAGAATGATGAAGAGTAATGATACTTTGACACTGTTGGTTCATTACCCCCACTTGACACCGGGGTAATTGTGTCAAAGTATCTTACGTGGCAGGGACAAATTTGGACATGAAAATATGAAGCTCTAATTTTTGAAATCCCGCGTTGTGTGCCCTCTCACTCTTTCACTCTCACTCTATCACTATCTCTCCCTCTCAGTCTATCACTCTCTCTCGAGCTCTCGATCTCTATCACTCTCTCTGCACTCGCTTCGTCTCCCTGCTCAAGTCTTCCACTCGGCTTCGTCTCTGCTCTCGTCTTCTCGTGGTAGATTTTCTTCTATTTTCCATCAAAAGTTGCTAAAGGTGAGTCTTTTATGAGGTTTTCATGCAAAAGAAACTATTTTTCATTATTTAAATATGTCTTGTATGATTTTCGTGTGGGGTTTAGGGTTTGTGGAGTAAAGGTTGCTTTTTTATGGGGTTTTGAATGAAAAGGGAATAGCTTTATTTGGTTGAGGGTTTAGGGTTTTGAGAAACTGGTTTATTTGTATGATTTTTGTTAAGATTTTAGGGTTTTGAGGAAAGACGGGTTTTGGTGTGTGTTGTATGACCATATCTGACATGTAAATCCACAACGCGAAGGAAAGTGTCCCCTCATTACTGAAGGGGTAACCAGTGGTGTTTTGTACGAACACAGTGACATAATTATTTGACTAAACATTATTGGTTACCCCTTCAGTAATGAGGGGACACTTTCCTTCGTGCTTTGGCGACTATACACAGGAACCAATACACAGATGAACATGTTTGATGTGTGTTGCCAAAACGTCAACTAAGAGGTCACCTCATTATAGAAGGGGTATCCAGTGGTGTTTTGTAAGCTGACTGACTTATTTTTTCTTTAAAACACCACTGGTTACCCATTCGTTAATGAGGTGACACCGTAGTTATAGTTTTGGCGACAAACGTCACATATATTAATTTGTTCATGTGTTCATGCGTTGTGTCGTCATAACTATAACTAAGGTGTGACCTCATTAATGAAGGGGTAACCAGATGTGTTTTGATAGCACGTTTGATGTTAGTTGGTCTTATTGAATTGTTTAGGTTTTTGCAAGATTACAAATGGCATCATCCGGTGTTGTTATTCGCGAACAATCCAAAATAGAGAATAAGGTTTGATTTGTATTCTGCATAATTGTTTTTGATTATGAAATATATTGTCATGTAATGCCTATATTGTCTGCTTTAATCATATGTAGGAGTGCATGCGTGTTCGCCATTGTTGCAGGACTAAATATCTGGTGAAGATGAACAACATTTTAACTGATGACCATAAGGCTTGCATAAAGGGCACCCCTTTTGGTTGGCTCTTCATAGTAGATAAAGAACTGCAAATTGAGAAAGAGTGTGGCTTTGAAATTGGATATGAAGTTGTTTCTTTTACATTACTTGATATTTGTGTAGGGTTAGGTTTGAGAATTTGTAGACAAAAAGTCGATCTAGAAAAGGAACCAAGTGACTCCAATCTGAGGAGTTTATTTGGTTCAAATCGTGTTAATATTACAATGCTTTATGATAAATTACTTAAACATGTCAATGATTCGGTAGTTGTAGATTTTTGTAAATTGTATATATTGTTAGGTTTGTGTGAATTTTTTTTCCCAACACAAAGGGTACTGTACATAATGGACTGTTTAGTGTTGTGGATAACAATTTAGGTGATTTATGTAAATACAATTGGGGTGGCATTGTCTACCAATATCTGGTACGAAGTTTATGTGAAGGTGCTGCATCAGTTCGAAATGTGCCAGCTCCTTCAGATGTGTATATTGTTGGGTGTACATACTTGTTGCAGGTAAATTCTATAGTAAGTTTAAAAGTGCTATTGTATATTGTTCCTAATAGCTTTTAAGTTGTGTTTTTTGATATTTTGTTATGATTTGTGTTATAAATTTGGGCGTGTGAACATCTGTTATTTGGAAAAAAAAGGGAAATGAGGGGTAAATTTCCCCGCATCCTTTATTGGAAGGATGTGAAGATTGCAGATAGCATAGTTCGTTCGACATTCAATACTAATTGGTAAGTGTTTTAAGTTTAATATTCAGGTGTAATCATGTTCACATTATTTTTGTACGTGTGCTAATTTTTACCATGAGTAGGTCATTTTTGAACTGTCAATGTCAAATGAAGAGCTTGAATATGACATTGTGAAAGAAGCTGTAGAAGGTGGTGGTGGTAAACCAAATGAAAATAAAAAAGACCACCATCATGTGCACAAAGATCGTGCAGACCTTTTAAAAATGTCTCATATTATCCAAGTGCAAGAAGATAATATTAGGGAGCTTTAGAGGGAGATCCTTGAGCTTAGGAAATTGGTGGATGATAAACGAATATCAGAAACCTCAAGTGACATGGCCTCTCCTCCAACAGCAACTCAAGCAGCAACAACCCTTGAAGCAGGAACCCTAGCAGTAGCAACAACCTCAGAAGCAGGAACCCCAGTAGCAGCAACCCCAGTAACAACAACCCCAACAGGAAATCCAACACCAACCACAACAACAACCCGGAAGACAGAGGCACAAGCACCCAGAAGAACTCGAATTAAGACTCTAGTAAAGAAGAAGCTTGTTAAATCCTATAAATTAGGACCTCCTTTTACCACATATCCTAAGAAAAGGAGAAAGTCTGCAAGGGTTCGTGCAAGGATTGTAAAAAGTCGCCACAATTAATTGTTGTTAATGTATATTGAACAAATTTTGTGGAACAAATTAAATTGTTATTGCATTATATTGCTTTAAATTGTTATTTACATATTTGTTCAATTTTGTGGAACATACGACTTCTTTGGCCAAGTATTAAACTAAAGTATCCCCCCATTATATAAGGGCTAAAAATTTTGATGCCCAGAGGTGGGGGAATTGAATATAATTTGGTCAATGGATGGGTGATGCCAATATGGTCCTCTTGAATATGATTTCGTTTAGTCGCCAAAATGTTAACTGAGGTGTCCTTTCGTTAAAACATGGGTAACCCCATATGTTTAGTAAGTGAATGACAAGATAAGTTAAAATGCCAAAATGGTCGTATTACACGTAGTCACCATAACATGAGCTGAGGTATCCCCTCGTTAAAACATGGGTAACATCTGATTTTAGTATGCTTAGAGTTGTTATTTATGCACATATGTGTGTCAATTTAGCTTATTTTGGTATATAAAAAAGTCATCGAAGCAAGTCACAAGGTTGTAAGTGAAGTGTCGCAACCGGATCACGACAGGGCGATCACAAACTTATTTTTAAAAATGTTTAAATTGATAATGGAGTCGCCACTATAGCTTATTATTGGGAAACTATAGAAAAACCAAAAAAATAAAAATGCCTACAAACCAGATTCAAGATTCGGGAGTCGGTTACGTGTGGGGAAGGTATTATCACCACACAACACCCGTCCTAAGACGGGTACCTTTAATTAAATGAATAGAAATAAGTGTGGCTTTACAAAATGTTATTTTTCCCTAAAAATAGTAATTATAGCAAATAAGAATAAATATATATTTACAAAAAAATGCAGTTTAAGAATGAACAATAAACAAGCAAAATAATAACAGAGACAAATTTTTTATTTTTTATTTTTTGAACCTGACAAGGATTGACCTTGGTCCTACATATTTCCAAAGGAAAATCAGGGATCACGTAGTTCCAATTTTAAAAATTGATTGATGGTAGTTTGATATTTTTTATTTTTTGAAATTTCATTTAATCTTGTTTTTTTTTTAAGAAAAATTTTATATTTGTTTATTATTAAAATTTTATTAAAATGTTGATTAAATGTTTTTTTTTATTTTTAAAAATATTATACATATTTTTTTAATTATTTTTTAAAATTATTTTAAATCTAATATTTTATTTTTAAAAGTGTATGTTTATAAAAAAAGGGGCTTTTTTT
>Ga0209700_107698_pt1 | contig 14790 bp, 11 predicted proteins | sample SiratroredBW_FD_187528 | JGI IMG/M metagenome (GOLD analysis project Ga0209700, IMG submission 187528) | Root nodule microbial communities of legume samples collected from California, USA - Siratro red BW (SPAdes) (version 2) | ecosystem: Host-associated > Plants > Roots > Nodule | place: USA... | reverse complement strand
TATATATATATATATATATATATATATATAATTTCATGTCTTCTTAGTAACATTTTTGTATCAAAGTTATTCATATTATTTTGGTCAAGTTATTATTTATGTAATATAATGTGTGGTTTGAATATTATTATAATACTTATATATTTAGAGAAAGTATGTCATGATGGACAAAGACAAAGCTATTGTTTATGTGGTATATTTCTAGTGGAGAAAGAATCAATATCGACTTTCTTAGTTAAGTGATAAGACATTTTATTCTAACTACAAATTTTTTTGAAAGTGTGACAATTTAAATGAGAGGTTGTGACTCATCTTCCATGTTTAAGATTATCACAGATAATCAACCTTCATGTCAATGTATGAATCGAACTTAATATTGAAACATGTTTAATTTTCTTTATCTTTACTTAATTTTTAACTAAATAAATTATCATGCATTTAATTTTAATCTTATATATTAATATACATTATAATTTCATATCTAGATATACACTTTCAGAGAGCTTAATTTTTAATTGTTACTTTAACAATAATGTACCTTCTTAAAATAATTTAAAATGATCTCAAATGTTTACTGTATGAACAACTCTATTGTTGAATCATTAATGAGATATAAAAAAAAAGTTAAGTTTAATGCTTATGATTTAGTGGTATATTATTAATTCACATATATGTCAATAAATAACCAAAACTTAAATTTTATTTCCATAAATATTACCAATAGAGATACATTACGAATAAATACATGTTACTTGTCACATTTTTTTAACAAAAATAACAAAATATAACATTTCCTAATTAATTATGAAAGGTTCAAAATAATTTTTTCCATGAATTATTTAATTATTAAAATAAATTTTATAATATTATTAATGTTATTTGTATTAGTCAATATATCAATTTTTTTATATTTTACTCCAAAAATTGTAATTTTTTAATACAAACTCATTACATATAAAACAAATTACATTCAGAGCAAGTAATCTGGAAGTGTAAAAAATAATTTCTAAATCACATATTATATATTTCTTGATAGTCCAATTTGAAATTGTTAAAATATATTCTGTCTTGACCATCCAAAACTGTGAAATATATTTTAGATTCACTATTCTAAAAGTCATAAACCCACTTCTATATTACATAATATTAAATAATATGAAAATGCCTAACAAATTACCTAGCCATAATTTGTCGATTAATTTTCAGATAATAAAATACAAATATCATGAATCACATGTTGGAAGTATCTTAGAGATAAACCTATCCAGAACTGAAAAGAAAACATTCAAATACATAATGTAGAATGCTTTCCATTGAGTGCTTTTATCATACAGTGCAATTTGGAACTACTCCCATTGTAACAATGGATTGTACTCTCTAGAAGGGTACATTTGCCTTTTAGAAAGCTATAAAGTAGAATCCTAATAACGCAAAATCCAAAGTTAATATTTCAAATTACCCAATATGAAATATTTCTAGATAATGAATTAAAAGAAAAATACAGTACCAGTCAAATTCCTCTGTTGCTCAAAATGCTTCGTAAAATACATCTGAACACTTAACATGGTCCAGAATGGAGTCTCGTCAATAAAAGAGAAAGGACCAGAGTGATTATTATTAAAATTTGAAATTTGAGGGGTGCAGGTAGAAATGGATACATGAAGCAAAAGAAGGCCCAAACCCAAATTTGAAAAGAAAAAAGAGGAAGCCGACTCACTAATGAGAGTGAGTTTGGGCTTAGGTGAAAGCTGGCTGCTGGCTCGAAAAGCCAAACTCAACTCCAAAACTCAGTTCATTACTATTCCTACGTACTTTTCTCTCTCTCTCTCTCTCTCTCTCTTTCCTCAAACAATAAATAAATAAATAATAATTGCGAAAATAGTTTTAGTTTTTAGGCTTTAGCGAAGCCGTGTTAAAGCTAACAAGTGCAGATCTGATCAACCCTCAGCCACGCCGCTCTCTCTTTATCTTTCTCTCTCTCTCTCTCGGCTCCGATCCACTCCACGCCGCCGATCTTCATCAGCTTCAATCATCGCTCTCTGATTTCAATTGCAATTCAATTCTCCGCCAAAATTCAATTATGAGTCTCATCAACTCTCCCTCTCGGGTATGCTCAATTCCCTATCTTCATTCTAACGCCATCCAATAATCTCTTAACCGTCTCCAATAATACCAACACTTGCGCAGACATAAATATATGTCACGTCCTTATGCTGTGTTTCTTGCTGATCAGACAGGTGACGGTTGGTGATGCTAATTACATGGACTGGACTGGCGTTAACAACCACTACAGAACTGCTTACAAAGGTATATCAACAGTTTCTTCCCTACAACCAACTGGGTTGTCAAAAAAATTCAAACTTGTTCACTTAATATTGCTGTTGAGGGTGAAGCAAATTTATTGACAACTAGCTTCGGTTGGGGTTCTAGTGTACTTCTTGATTGTGTGCTTGTTTTAATAACGAATCAATCAAGTGATACTCGTCAAGTTTATTTCCAACATAATGTGTGATCAAAGAAATGAGTAAAGAAGTATTTTATGCTCTAATCCTACTGTTAACGGTTGTGGATGATACATTTATTGGATTCTATGGTGCTGCATTAAGACTAATACTGTTACTGGTTTTTAATTAATTGATGGTATAAAAACAGTATATGAAAATGAAGTTGAAAGAACTAGACCTGGTTTTGAGCATTCTATGGCTGAGTTGTGTTTTTGTGTTTTTAGTCGACGATCAAAAGGCCGTGATGGATGTGGCACTCATTTCAAACATGGATCCAGTGAATATTGGGCTGGGTTGTTCAGACAAGCCAGGTCCCGTTACTTCCCTGAAGCCCAGGAAGAAAACAATGACATCAGTGTATTTGAAGTTCTTTGAGACAGCTGCTGATGGCAAGACTCGCAGATGCAAGTTTTGTGGACAGAGCTATTCCATTGCAACCGCCACAGGTTACTTTCTCCATCATCTTTTAATAACTCATTATTTTATCTTGTGTCTTTGTTTTCTAATGGGGTCATGTATATCTTTTCGTCGCTTAGGTTTACATATAGTAATCCATCCTAACTTAAACAAATAATACATACCAGTGAAACTTTGTTATCTAAAGATTAATATAAGCTTTTCTCATTTCATCAAGTCAACAGTTTCCGTCTTTGCTCTTTTTATTTTTGTTATTTCAGTTTATGTTTAAAGTTTGGTTAAATCTAAATTTTAGCACCCAAAATATACTCTTAGTAAATAGTATAATGCTTAGACGGTGGAAAGCGCTTTTTAATATATAAATACTATTAAACAAAAGCGACTTCTTCTATCGTTTATTGTAATTTGGTGTGTCAGGCAATAACTAGCATGTATATTTATAATTTTGATCATCATTTAATGTATAAGTAGGTTGTATAGAGTTATTTTGTATGTATGAAAGGTTCAAAAAATCATCTTTAAAATTTTGCAAACATTTGCAGACAAGTTTCACATATTAAAAAGTAAGTTTATTGAATCCACAAGAATAGTGTCGATCGGAAATTCAAAGGTTGAGTACAAGCCTGAAACAATTCAAAAGCTAAGTATGAGCCTAGAATAACTAAGAGGTCAAGTTTAAGCCTAGAGCCGAATTCCAATCTAAAATAGCTAAAAGGCCAAGTTTGAATTTGAGGTCGAGTTTAAAATAATTAAATGGGGAAGTCTGAATCGAAGTTGAGTCTATGTCTATTATATTGAAAGGTATGTATGAGCTTATTATTATGAAGGTTGATTATGGACCTATGATTATGAAGGTCGAATTTTGTTATGTGCCCAACCAAAAATGGTGTAAAAGATATTGGACATTTGTGTCGAATTCGATACAACACATAGCTTAGTTCGAAAAGTTTGTAAAGTGAACAACCAGGACACGTTTTCCGGCAGAATTATTTTCTTAGGAGGCTAGTATTAATACTAGCTCAATCGATAGTTGCTCAAAAGGTTGATTAAGTGTTGATCGTGGCATGTACTTTGAAGTACAAGAGTTGTAAAAAACAATTATTTGTGCAATTGGAACAATAATTTGACACATTTTTTAAAGTTTTTTAAAAGTTTAGTAGGAAAAATGTTCAAAAGAACACGAAATGATTGAATTAAATATTCAGTGTCAGAGTACGGTTAAGCTGGGCTGTATTATCTTATAAGTTCGTTTCACTCTCAAGCTAAGAGCTTCGGAGCTTGTTCCAGTGAGAGTTGAAGTCAGAGTAATTTATAAAAACTCTGCTTAGTTTACTAGGATAGGACTTTAACAGAACCATTGAGCATCAAAATGATCAGTTTCTCAGAATGCAAGACTTAATGACTGCAACAAACTCAAGATTGGAACATTGATGATGAATTTTAAATTTTCTACGCTGTATTTTTTTCAAATAATTGTTCTTACTTGTATATGCACTAAAGTTCCTTTGTTCGTGAAGGCAATTTGGGAAGGCATCTTGCTAATCGCCATCCAGGTTACGACAAGTCAGGGGACGCTGTCAGCAGTTCAGCTGCACGGCCCATCACTGTGGTCAAGAAGTCACAGGCTCAAGGAAAAGCAAACCAGGTGGATTATGATCATCTAAATTGGTTGCTCGTTAGGTGGCTTGTTCTAGCTGCTCTCCCTCCTTCAATTCTAGAAGAGAAGTGGCTTGTGAATTCCTACAAGTTTTTGAATCCTTGTATACAACTCTGGCCAAGTGACAAGTATAGAACTGTACTTGATGAAGTCTTCAGAAGCATGAGGGAAGATGTAAGAGCATTGTTGGAACAGGTTTCTTCAAAGTTGTCAATTACACTTGATTTCTGGACCTCCTTTGAACAGATTTACTATATGAGTGTAACATGTCAATGGATCGACGAAAACTGGTGCTTCCAGAAGTTGCTTATTGATATCTGTCGAATACCCTATCCATGTGGGGGTACAGAGATATATCGTTCCCTCGTAAAAGTTCTCAAATTTTACAATATTGAAAGCAGAATTCTGTCCTGTACCCATGACAATAGTACAAGTGCCATGCATGCTTGCCATACTTTGAAAGAGGACTTAGATGGCCAGAAAATAGGGCCTTTCTGTTACATTCCCTGTGCTGCTCGAACTTTGAATGTTATAATAGATGATGGATTGAGATCAGCAAAACAAGTAATTTCTAAGATACGGGAGTTTGTAATAGAGTTAAATGGCTCACCAGTGATCTCTGAGGATTTTATTCAAATATCCACCGCTTATCAAGAAGGCATTTGGAAATTTCCTCTTGATATTTCAGCAAGGTGGAGTGGAAACTACCAAATGCTTGATCTTGTTCGCAAGGTAGACCAAAAGATAATTCTTTCATTTTAGCACCAATGTTTTTCAAGACAAAACTTAGATTTGGAATGGCTTTTCGTGCATTAAGTGTCCCATATTTGCTCGTCTAATAACTGCACGAATTTTTCTCTGTTTGGTGATGAATTCAGCCTGTGTCTTGATGTTGATATTATTTCGATTTGTTTACTACAACAATGTAGCATGTTACGTCACTCGTGTAAATTGAATAATAGGAATTAAGATGTCTTGTGATGTATCTCATGCATGCCATTTCTATCCAAATCAGAACAATGAAACAAGAGTAAAATAATGTGTATATTTTATGGTGCAGGCAGGTAAATCAGTGGATGCTGTTATTCGAAAATACGAAGAAATACTAGGCAGTAGGATGCTGCTGGGATCTTCTGACAAAAGTGTGGTAAGCATCATGCATCAATATCTTGAACCATTCTACAAAACCACAAACAACATCTGCACAAGTAAGGTGCCAACTGTTGGGCTTGTGCTTTTCTTCATGGATCACATCTCAGAAACCATTACTTCCTGCAGAGAATCGCGTCACAGCCCAGAATGGCTAAAAAATGCTGCAGAAGAAATGGCTAAAAAGGCCAGAAATTATATCCATCAGGTTTGCAACATATTTACTTATATGACAGCAATTCTAGATCCTCGAATAAAAGGAGAGCTGATCCCTGACAGTTTAAACTCAGAAAGCTTTCTGGGCGAAGCGAGATCCCATTTTATAAGAAATTATTCTACCAGCCATTTCTCATCCATGAGTTCTGGATACAATGCTCAAGAAATTGAAGAAGGAGGAAGTGTTTCCTTTGCCGAGGAAATTGCACGCAAGAAGCGAAGGACAACCATGAGCTCTGCCACTGATGAGCTTACACAGTACCTATCAGAGGCTCCAGCTCCAATACCAACAGATGTTCTAGAGTGGTGGAAGGTCAACAGTACACGCTACCCTCGACTATCTGTTATGGCTAGGGATTTCCTGGCTGTGCAGGCAACATCAGTTGTGCCTGAAGAACTTTTCTGTGGCAAGGGTGATGAAATTGACAAGCAACGAATCTGTATGCCACATGACAGCACACAAGCTATGCTTTGTATCAAGTCATGGATTCAGGCTGGCATCAAATTTAAGTTTAAATCAACTGAGATAGATTATGAGCGGTTGATGGAATTGGCAACTGCAGCTGCTGCAACAGATAATAGTCCTGCAAGTTCTGATAAGAAGCAAAAGTAATGATAGAAGATGGCAGCACTAAACGGCTACAGGTTAATTGATTAATTAATCGGGCTTCATTACTGTCACTGTTAGATTATATGTTGACTTTGGCCCACTGCCACTTCAACTTAGAAGGGGTAAGTAAGTGGTGGGTGTTTTGTTCTTAAAGTACTTCTCGTTGTATCATATTAATATATAATTATGATGTACAGTTCTGAAATTACTGACCCAGAGAAAAATCAAACATGCATCAAGTAGATGGAACTTTGTGCCAACTCCATTTGTGTCCAACACACAGAAAACGTATAATTTGTGCTTGACACTATTGAAACCAAGGCTACATTAAACTTACTGGAAGAGTTTACCAATTTTTTTTTAAAAATAGGGTCCCTTAACAATTCCGTTGTTTGTTTGGATCTACTAGCACCATAACTGAAAAGACAATATATATTCACACAGGGAAAATGACAGTTAAATTAGTAAGAAAAACAAAGATTATGTAAGAAAGTAACAGTTTATTATCATAATTATAAATATGATAATGAAGAGTTATCATACGAGTCATGTGTCCTTCAGACTAAGTTCAAGGGACTTGTATAAGCCTTCTATGTTAACAAGTGATACATTATCTCAGCTCTGGCACGCTGCCAAGTGCTGATACAAACATAGGAAACTAACTAATGGCTTCTACAAATATGACCGAATAGCACATGATCTACGCTGTATGCACAATGGCCTGGCCTAGGATCCTGTTATCTTCGACACAAACATCATTACAATGCAGAGTATAAATAATTATATAATTGAAAATAAATGCATCACCGAAGTTGCTGATGCCGGGGTATGGAAAGCCTAAACATTACTAGAATTATATATAAAAAATTTCCATTAACCTAAATCGATTGCAAGGATGTTAACGATTGCAAGGCTGTTAAACCACTTTCTGACTTCTCTATATCTACATCAACAAATGCTCTCGTCGATATTCACGTACAATTACAGGCACACTTGTAGGAGGAAGCTGTAACAGAAACAAAAAGAGTAAATAGAAGATTGTGAAACTGGTAAGCTTCGTCCATCTAGAAAGATCCCAAGAAAATAAAAGACACCAAGAACGAATATTTTTAAAATATTTGAAATTCTAAAAAAATTATAATTAATTCAAATAAATAAAATATAAGTAACTTAAATTAGGGGAAAAAATTCATATTCGATACAATAAGTGGTTGAGATATGAAACAAAAAAAAGAGAAACTTTAATACAAAATTTAAGAGGAAAAAATAGAGAATTCTAAAATTAAAATGAAAATTTTGAAATCAATTAACTTTTAAGGTAACAAAGGCCATTAATAATTTGAGGATTTTTAAAAATATAAAAAGTAATAAATAATAGTGAGGGCATCGTGAAAAAAGAAAAGGCTGTGTATGAAAACTCATTTTAAGAACGAGAACTCAAATTTATAATGTAAGAGTTTATTAAGTGAGAAGGAGCATAATACAAGCGTCTTGAAGTGGATGTAGGAGAAGAAAACTACATATCTTTCAAACACACCAGCATGGCTCTATTCCTCTTTCAACCCGTTCTTTCAAACGAAAAAAGAATTTTAAAGTTCACAAAGCATATAGACAAAAGATTCAGCAAAAGCAAACAGAATTCTAAAAGTTTTGCGAACAAGTACTCAGAATTCTAAAAATTTATTGATTTAAATATCTGTATGAAGCAGTTAAGAATATATATATATATATATATATATATATATATATATATATATATATATATATATATTTAGAAAGCTAAACATAATGTACGAAGTCACGACTCCTGGACCCAGTCTCACCCACTAACACTACCATCAAAATTTTCCAGTGTTCAAGAATTAACTTACCATACCATAATCTGTTACAATAACCGAGACATAATCTGAAGGAGTAGCATCATACCTGTCAGGAAAAATAAATCAGTGGTAATCTTTTCTCGGGGGATTGTGTTAACACAAACAAAATATCTTAAGCTTACATCAAATTCAAAAGCCTCAAATTGTCTTCACTGGCCCAATTATCTAGATAATTGACATCCATTCGTCCAGGAACCCTGGCAATAGCATCTGGGTCCCCTGCAAGCAATTGAAGTTTATCAACAGACAGCTTCCAACCCTTTTACCAAAGTATGAGAGCAGGTATAAAGCCAACGTTTAAAAGTGCTTGAATTCAATGGAATTGAGATGAATATGCCCCATTTTTTTTGCATAAACAATACTTGCTGCAAAAGAAAAAGTCTCTCCGAATCCCCCTTCTAGAAACATAAAGAAAGTTTAAACCCAAGTGAAAATTCAACATATTTACAAGCTGTTACAACAAAATATACCTAGTTCGTTAGAACATATTGAATCCAGTAGCACCCTTTCATGAAATTTATATGCTTCACAACAGATCAATACAGGAACACGAAATGCATGAGCCACCATTGCCACACAAGAAGTCCCAACCCTTGAATATACAGTTCCATTAGACAAAACTGCAGAAGCTCCCAGAAGAACTCGTGTGACCTCATGCATGATATAAGAAACAGCATTTATATGAGTATATGTGCAATTCAGACCCTTAGCCACTAGCCTACGAAGCAAGGCCTGACCTTCAAGCCTTGGCCGGGAATCTACCACGACAACACGGAAATGTTTTCCCAGTTCATGGGCATATAAAAGAATCATCTCAACAACACAAGACAATCCATATGTGAGAAGCACATCCCCATCCTTAATCTTTGTAAAAGCATGTCGGACAATCACCTTATCAGCAAGAATTATTTTTTCATTTATAAACCGGTCAATATCTGAACACAAGGTTGTTTTTGCCTCAAACTCAGTGTGATTTAAAGACAGTTTGACAATACGACTCTTTACAAACCTAATTGCATTTCCCATGCTCATAGATAGTGGTCTGCATTCAGTAAAGAATGAAACATAACTGTTGACTTTTGAAGTCAAATCCCTAACAATGGCCTTTTCATGATCTGTGCAGTAATCTCTAATTGCATCTTGAAGTGCTCTTAGCATTGCTATACAACGAGCATTACCCCCTGATATCTCTCCTGCCGAATAACGCTGTCCTACCTGAAAATTAAATAACACAAAAATGAACACCATGTCTGAATTGCTATTTATGTCTTAAGTTTACTTTCATACATACAAAGCTCATTTAAATTGAAGAACTACCTATGCTGTTCAAATCTCCAAAAACAATTTCATGTCAAATCTGACTCAAACATACTAATGAGTCTGACAGTATTCAAACCAATGGCTACAGTATCTTAAAAAAAAAAAATTAAGATAAATGGTTGGAATGAGTATTTTGATGTGAATTCTCATCCAAAGGAAGAAATGTAAATGTTCAGCATACCGAGCATACTTACATCAGTGAACATACACATTTGAAGCATGCAAACAAAGGACATACAGTTTAAAAATATTCCATAGCATCAAGGTCTTAAAAAATAAACCACAAGGCATTAAAAGTAGTGAGATTCACTATGAAATGAGAATAATTAAAAGACAAGTCGACAACAGAGCAAACATATGCAACCATAAATAATGAACTATCATGAATAAACAGTCGTCAGCATTTATTTTTAGAACACAATTGTAACTGCCCTGGTCTACAATCTCATGTGAATTATTTCCAAAAGAGTACCTCAAATACAGACGGGTGCACTAAACCAAGGTGGAAAAACTTTGATTCAAGATTAGAAAGCTTAGTCCCATGATCATATTGAGGCAAATGCTGAAATAATTCAACTCTGGTTCTAGATTTAGTTGGATTGACTACTGCACGCCTTCTAGCCTTTTCCATTCGGCTTTCATCATCAAATTGCATTTGTGGAGGAGGAGCATCCTTTTTCCTGTCTTTATCCAAAGGGCGGTCTCCTGCTTTTTTATCAGCAGCCACTGGAGACGAAGGACCAACTTTCTTTTGTGAAGACTGCTTTGTACTTTTACCCGTGGCAGCTCCACCAGTTCCAGCAACAGCCTGACTTCCCTCAGCTGTACAGAAAATGTGACCAAAAGCATAAGTGCAAGTACACAAACTCTATGAAAGGAAACAAAACAAAATAATTAAAGTTCCTGATTATTACAACTGCACTATATATTGCAGAATTCCATATCTCTCTTTCACGGCCAAGGCCAAACATAGGACATAACGCAACTTAATACAATTTTATAGAATTTAATCAAATACTTTCAGAAGACATAGTAAAAGGGACACACTTAAAACTTCCTAAAATTATGTGAGTTTCATTGTAACAAAGGATTCATAGTCCAACATCACTCTAAAATTCCAGTAAGAAAACAAGAATAGTACAACCTAAACATGTTATAATTTATAGTTTAGAAAATAAAAAATCTTATCCAGTGAAGTAATGAATCAACAAATACCATCTGAACTATATATTATGGACCATGATTTAATCAATTATACCTATAAAGTTAGTCGTGATCAAAGTTCAAGGGAGGGAACAAATTGCAATTAACACAAAAAACCCTAATCAACCTTTAGAACCAGCAGCTTTAGCAGCTCTCTGTGCTTCCTGCAAGGCCCGTCTCTCTGCCTTGGTAGTTTTTTCTTTCAGCGGCTTTGATCTCGGTTTCAGAACCTTTTCCTCTCCCTCTTCTTGTTTTTCTAATACATGAAAAAAAAAACAATAAATAGAGTATAATCCACAAATCGTGCATGCACACCAACAGTAACACCAAATAAATGCGAATTCCGTATGTACCAATGCCAGTTTCAATGTTTAGGTTTTCCGAGGGATCGTTGCTCCGACATGCCACTTGACCATCGACGGAAGTCTGCACGGAAAGATGACGTGGCGACAGAATCGTGTGAGAGTCGGTGGTGGAGGATTCGGGAACAAAGAAACCCACTCGACGAATTTTGGGATCGCCATGGCTGCTTGGAACACGAGTTACATCCATGTGAAGATGAATGAGGCAAAATGTGTTTCAGTTAACTGAAGATTTGGAATTTCTTATGGAAATGGGAAATTAGGGTTTGTGTTCATTTGAAATTGAAGAATTCTTAGTTTACAAAAGTTGCGTTATGACCACGTTCTGTTTCGGCCGTTATTTCTTTGTCCTAGGGGCGGGAATCCAAATTAATTTTATTTATTATTATTAAAATTAATATCTCCTGCAGACCAGACTCAAGATAATTTTGTTTTAATTTTTTTTATGTGTAATGAATAAGATAACTTTTCCTTACAATTATAAAATTCAAGAAAGTATAAAATTATAATAAAACAATATATGAGATTAATAGTTTTCTAATATACGAGATTTGCCCATTTTTTATTCGGTAACAAGGACGAAACTAAGATATTTTTGTACTTTTTTAAAATAAAAAAATGAGATTTGCGAAATTGGTGCGCTAAAAAAAGAAAATCAGAGTCTCTTAGTTTGGTCAGATTGTATGATAGAAAAGTAGGCCAAATTCCGTTTTGGTAAAACTTCAAATTATCATAAGTTTTGCTTTTCTTGTTAGTACTGGACATATTCTATAGGATTTTTGGTTAAGAAAATGAGATTTACAAAATTGATATTAAAAAAATACTAGAGTCTCTTTGTTTTATCCAGTTGTAGGATAAAAAAATCGGTCAAATCTGATTTTGGTAAAACTTTAAACTGCTATAATTTTTTCCCTGTCTGTCAGAATTTAACATATTCTATATGATTTTAAGGTAGAAAAATGAGATTTACGAAATTGGTGTTAAAAAAAATACCAGAGTCTTTTGGTTTGGTCCTGGTTGCAGGATAGAAAAGCCGGCCAAATTTGCAAAACTTCAAACTGTCATAACTTTTGCTCTTCTTGTTAGAGTTGGACATATTCTATAGGGTTTATGGGTAGAAAAATGAGATCTACGAAATTGCTGCTAAAAAAAATACCAGAGTATCTTGGTTTGGTCCTGGTTGCAGGATACAAAAATCGGCCAACTTCGGTTTTTGCAAAACTTTAAATTGTCATAACTTTTGCCCTGCTAGTGAGAATTGGACATATTCTATATGGTTTTGGGGTAAAAAAATGAGATGTACGAAATTAGTGCTAAAAAAATACCAGAGTATCATGGTTTGGTCCTGGTTGCAGGATACAAAAATCGACCAAATCTGATTTTGGCAAAACTTCAAACTGCCATAACTTTTGTCTTGACGGTCAAAATTGGATATATTTTATATGGTTTTGGGGTATAAAAATGAGATTTACAAAATTGGTGCTAAAAAAAATACCAGAGTCTCTTGATTTGGTCCTGGTTGCAGAATAGAAAAACTGGGCAAATCCTGTTTTGGCAAAACTTTAATTTGTCATAACTTTTGCCCTTTTTATCAAAGGTGGACATATTCTATGTCGTTTTTGGATAGAAAAAATGAAACCTACAAAATTGGTATTAAAAAAATATCAGAGTCTCTGGGTTTGGTCATAGTTACAGGATACAAAAACTGGTAAAATCCGGTTTTGCCAAAACTTCAAACTGCCGTAACTTTTGCCATGTCTGTCAGAATTGAACAAATTGTATATGGTTTCGAGATAGAAAAATGAGATTTATGAAATTGGTGCTAAAAAAATACCAAAGTCTCATGGTTTGGTCCTGTTGCAGGATACCAAAACCAACCAAATCCGATTTTGGTTAAACTTCAAATTGTCATAACTTTTGCCTTGTTCTTTAGAATTGGACATATTCTATATGATTTTGGGGTAGAAAAACGAGATCTATGAAATTGGTGCTAATAAAATACCAGAGTCTCTTGGTTTGGTTCTGATTGCAGGATACAAAAACTAGCCAAATTTGGTTTTGGCAAAATTTTAAAATGTCATATCTTTTATCCTGCTTTTCAAAATTGGACATATTCTATATGATTTTGGGATAGTAAATGAGATCTACGAAATTGGTGCTAAAAAAATACCAGAGTCTCCTGGTTTGGTCCTGGTTGCAGGATACAAAAGTCGGTCAAATCCAGTTTTGGCAAAACTTTAAACTGTCATAACTTTTGCCCTACTTGTCAGAATTAGACATATTCTATATGTTTTCGGGTTAGACAAATGAGATCTACAAAATTGGAGCTAAAAAAAATACAAGAGTCTCTTGGCTTGGTCCTGGTTGCATGATACAAAAATCGGCCAAATTTGGTTTTGGCAAAACTTCAAACTGCCATAACTTTTGCCGTAATAGTCAGAATCAAACATATTCTACATGGTTTTCGGGTAGAAAATGTGATCTACGAAATTGATGCTAAAAAGAATATCAGCGTCTCTTGGTTTGGTCCTAGTTGCAGGATAAAAAAGTCAGTCAAATCATGTTTTGGCAAAACTTCAAACTGTCATAATTTTTGTCGTTTTTGTCGAAGTTGGACATATTTTATATAGTTTTGGGGGTAGAAAATGAGATCTACAAAATTGGGGCTAAAAAAAATACCAGAGTCTATTGAGTTGGTCCTGGTTGCAGGATACAAAAACCGGCCAAATCCGATTTTGGTAAAACTTCAAACCGTCATAACTTTTGTCTTGCTTGTCAGAATTGGACATATTCCATATGATTTTAGGATAGAAAAATGAGATCTACGAAATTGGTGCTAAAAAAATACGAGTGTCTCTTGGTTGGTCTTGGTTACAGGATACAAAAATCGGCCAACTCCAATTTGGGCAAAACTTCAAACTATCATATCTTTTGCCCTACTTGTTAGAATTGGACATATTCTATATGGTTTTGGGATAAAAAAAAATGAGATCTACAAATTTGGTGCTAAAAAAAATATCAAAGTCTCTTAGTTTGGTCCTGGTTGAAGGATACAAAAATCGGCCAAATCTAGTTTTGGCAAAACTTCAAACTCATAACTTTTGCCCTGGCTGTCAAAATTGGACATATTATATATGGTTTTGGGTAAAAAAAATGAGATATACAAAATTGGTGCTAAAAAAATACCAGAGTCTCTTAGTCTGATCTTGGTTGTAAGATACAAGAACCAACCAAATCCAATTTTGACAAAACTTGAAATTGTCATAACTTTTACATTGTTTGTTAGAATTGGATATATTCTATATGGTTTTGGGGTAGAAAAATAAATATAATTATTCTAATATATTTTTTAAACTTTCATCCTTTATATATATATATATATATATATATATATTAATGTTTTGAAAATTGAGCGGTTATTTGCTTGCTGGTCAATATTAGAATTGGATGTGCACTTGAACTTGTCATTTAT